>Ga0180433_10004281_pt1 | contig 20162 bp, 23 predicted proteins | sample SS_ome_8_FD_132980 | JGI IMG/M metagenome (GOLD analysis project Ga0180433, IMG submission 132980) | Hypersaline lake sediment archaeal communities from the Salton Sea, California, USA - SS_1_D_1 metaG | ecosystem: Environmental > Aquatic > Non-marine Saline and Alkaline > Hypersaline >... | reverse complement strand
TCTCTCTTTCTGCTTGAATGTCTTTATGTTTATTATTATTGTTTATAGTAGCCGCACATTGTGGCGTTCGTTCAGCAGCCGTTGTGGCATTCGCTGTCCGTTTGTAGTTTCCCGGAGTCTGATATTTATCGTAGTTACAGATAGTTACGATAAATCCGCGTGTGGTTTTCCGTGTGGCAACCATTGCGGCTTTCTTTAACCACTTCACAGCACCTTCGCATTGATGCCTCGTTGGCTTGTTTTTGCGGTAACCAACCATCCAACACAGGCCCTGGCGAATTTCTTGATATGAAGTTACGCACTGCCCCCTTTTGATAATCTGGCCACAGCAGCGACGGTCAAAATGGTTGGCGTGGCGCAGCAGCCACAAGAATATCACCTGCACAAGCGGCGGAGCGTGTGCGATAGCACTCCTGTCATATTGCCGTGCAATCAGGATATATCCACCTTGTATCTTCTTGCTTTTACCGGCTTGTTCTTTTGACATGGCCTTGCCTCCTTGGTTATATGTGGTAATTGAAGTTTTTCAAAAGTCTTGTGGTTATTGCTTTACTGAAGCCGAGCCGCGCGATAATATCAACTGAAGCCGAGCCGCGCAAGCGGCCGAATTAAAAAGTAATGTAACAATATTATGCTTGAGGAGGCGCAAGCGGCCGAATCAAATGGTGGCACAATGAAATTATCCTTCGGGCGGCTTGCACCGCCGCGCTTCTGTTTTTTGGGCTTGCGCCGCCGCGTTTTTGTTTTGGTGATTCTATTGTCATGCCGGATTTGCCTGCCCTCCGTAGCCTCGTGCGAAGGAGGGATCCGGCATCCCGTTCATTTAGCCCCGCGTTTGACACGCCGTCATTCTGAGGCGCAGCCGAAGAATCTCAACCGTTCGACTACTGTCATTCCAAACTTGATTTGGAATCCATTATCTCATCAAAGGTCGTGGATTCCAGCTCCCTGCCCCTGCCTCCGCAGGGGCAGCATTCCTTCGCAGGGACAAGCTTAGCTGGAATGTCAATTATACGCACCAGATTCTTCACCCCGATAAATCGGGGTTCAGAATGACAGGTGGGACGTCTGTCGCTCCGTTGGGAATGACGTATGCTGTGCTTATGCCCTTACCCTTCAAAGGCTGGTGCCGTCTGTTCGTGCCTCAGAAGTTCTTCAAATATGTGTCGGTTGCTGGCCATGAACTCTTCCGGTGTGGCATGGTCCACGCCGGCCAGGATCTGGCCCGAATAATCCTGTGCAGGGACCACAATCTTTGTCGCGCAGCTCTTGCACTTTACTCGCTTGCCGGCGTGTGATGCGGAGACCTTAAACCGCTTGCCGCAATTTTCGCACTCGAATCTTACTATGTCCTCGTTCATTTGAAATGCCCTTATCATAAGACGCTTCCTGAAAAATTTTTATTCGTTTTCATCTGCACAGGTCCCATTCCGCGGTTAACTGGGAAAAGGGTTCCTTCCAGAATCATTGTCTTGGCGAAAACAACAATACGGCAGGGATTTTAAAGAATAATGTTAATAACCGATGAGAATCGCGCGAAATTTATATAAAAAACGGCAGGGCGAATTATGTTAGATTGCTGTTATCCGCTTGTGATTGTTCCGCCAGGACCGCCAGCAGTTTGCTTGCAACGTCCGGCGGCAGGTCAGGCCCGCTTTCGTCAGAGATTGAGTCGAAAGTCGCCGTTTCTTCCTGTCTGCCGGCGTCGAGAATATCCAGGCACGCCTTGCGAACCGTCTCGGCCTTGTCGCTGTCGATAAGACCGACCAGCTTCGCCGCCGCCACCGGCGCATATCTTGCAATAATCAATTTACCGGCACGTCTTGCCGATTCAATGCGAAACTTTATTTCATCCGCAAATAAATCATCAGCTAACCATTTGCGATACAGCCCGGCGCTTACCTTATGCTTTGCCAGCACACCCGCCTCGTCCAGCCCGCCTTCAAACAAATCGGCAATAACCGACATTTGCCTCGGCGTTAACTTGCTCTGTTTGCTACCCATAAAGAAATCTCCCAAATATGTTTGAAACATCATCCATTTACAAAAGAGTTGTCCGGATAAATCCCCGGCACTCCTTACATAAGTGTTGTCTTTGCTAAAGTGAATTTGGTATTATGCCTGATGAGCTTTCTGTCAATTGGAAACGGTAAATTAAATGAGATATGTGAAAATATTATTTAAGCTGATATTTGACAAAGATTTCCGAAATTGCACTTTTCGGTATATCAAAGCAGTAATATATATGGAACGGTATGAGGGCTACGACAAGGCAATAGAGGAATTTTCTATTATTTTACAAAATGGGGCTTTAGCAGTTTCAGAGCACCTCATCTACAAGCATATTGGGATAGCCTATTACTACAAAGGATGCTATAACGAAGCCGAAAACGCCTTGAGAAAGGCCTTAAAATTAAACCTGAAAAAACAAGGTCACAGCTCTGAATTATATCAGTATCTCGCTTATACTTATATGAAACTCGGCAAGTTTGAAAGGGCTTTGTTGTTTTTTGAGAAAGCAGCCCGTTTCGGCCCGGAAGGTTATTTTAACAAGCATATGACTGACCTCGAGCATGTCAATAAAATGAAAAAATCCCTTGAACAGCACAAAGACAAACTGCCTTTTATGACAGCCTACTTCGAGCAGAACAAAGAGAGGTTTAGCAAACAAGACAAAAGCAAGTCCCAATAAACACTTCCCACAAATCGCTATTAACTTGTAAAAGAGCTGTCGCTTTGTCATTCCACACTCAAAATACACCCACACGTAACTCTGAGCACCCACATGTCATTCTGAGCGAAGCGAAGAATCTATTGAAAAAGAAAATTCCATATCAATCGTTTCGTATGGAAATTCTTCTCCTGTCCGGCCGCCACACAATAGGGATTGCCTCTATCTTGGCGCCACACTCACACCGCCGCTGCTCAGACATTAAGTACCGTAACTCCTTCGGCTACAGGCTCAGGCGTGTAATCACGCCACCGAGCCGAACCGCCAGTCGGCTTTTGGGATTTATCATATCCTGCTCCCTTTGCACTTCGTGCTTTCCAAGTACGCGCCGCCGCGCTTCTGTTTTGGTAATTCGATAACATTTACAGAAACCGAGACGTACGATAATATCAACAGAAGCCGAGCCGCGCACCCGTCGAGACGCGGTCTCGCCGCGACTGAAGCGGCCGAATGATAGTGTGTCGAGAATCCGGTATCGTGCATTTGCCTTCGGTCCTCTGTCATCTGTCCCCCGCTTTTTCCACCGTACGCAGGCGGTACTCGTGGGCAATCGCCTTTTCCTGCAGGGTCTCGAACTTCTCCCCGAAAGCCCTTTGCGTCTCTAAAATCAGCCTCACATCATGTTGTAATAAATCAAGCTGCCTTTGCAGATTCACCCAGCTACCCACAATCAGAGATGCCAAAAATATAAGCTGAATAAACACCGACACACTCACCTGCCGATTCACCTGCCAAACCTTTGTATTATCCTCCGCCATTTGCCGAGCCCTCTTCAGAAACTATGTTTGTCCTGTTCTTCTATATCTTTATTACTATACTACTATGCAGTATACTGCATACCAGTAAAGTCTTTAGCTCTAACACTCTCCCCTTCATCCCGAGCGGAATCCAGGCCCTGCACAAACCTACCGTCATTCCGAGCACCCACCTGTCATTCTGAGCCCTTCGCTTCGCTCAAGGACAGGCTCTGCGAAGAATCTCAGTCCTTCACCCACCTGTCATTCTGAGCGAAGCGAAGAATCTCTATTCGTTCAAGAGCATGAGATTCTTCACTCCACTTCATTCCGTTCAGAATGACAAGGGGTATATCTGAAGATCCGCTCGGAATGATACTTTTCCGCACCCAAAAAATTAAGCTCCTCTCCAAAAATCTTGCCCGAACGACCTATAATACCCATCTTTTCGGCCAATCATCTGTAATCTTAAAATAATATTAACTAAAATCTGCATATTCTTTATATTGGCTTGACATCCAAGGCCCGTTGTGATATAATAACGCTTGATGATTGGGGGTAACAAAATGAAGACTCTTGAAAAACCAAAGCGAATCAGAGGGACGAGCCAAAGCCGAGGACCGCCGGCCGAATAATTCGGTCCCGGTCTTTTTTTGTTTGCTGGATTTCGCAAGCATCGCCATCATAAATCTTAAGGGGAGAAAAAAATGAAAATCGAAATCAAAAAAAATAACGGAAAATCCAACCCACCGCACCTGGCATTGAATATCCGTCCCCCGCCGGCTGTAGCGAAGCGAATATCTTGAGCGAGGCTTCGCCGAGTCGAAGGGCCGACACACAACCCTGATGATCCTATCCTTGACATTTCCCAAATCCTGCCTTAAATTAATACCATGTCGCCAAAACCAAAAATCCTACACCAATGGCAACAACCTCAGAAAATAAATCGCTTTTTAGCCGATGAAAAATGGAAGTCAGAAAAGAAGTCCATCCCCCACATTATCATAGCTATTATTGTTATATCTTTTCCACTGTACATATTTTTTAAAAATGTAAGCCCCGATGAATTGGATATTCCCTGGGATAAAATATTTATCATATTTTACATCGTGAGCATCTCATTCGTGACTATCATGTTTGTGGTCGACTCCTTTTTGGCCCGTTTTTTCCGAACGAATTTTCTTATTACCGAAAAAGGCATTCGTATTTCCTCCGGCCAGAACGTGTTCTTTGTGCCCTGGGCAAGGATTCAAGGCTATTGGTTGAGTCAACATGAACAATTTCCCGAACTTACAATGTTGATCCTACATACAAAAAAATGGAAAAGGACGCTGATACTCCCGGAAGATGAACAGGCTGACAAGATTACAGAAACTATTAGCGAAAGAACCCCGAAGGTTGAACCGAAAGAACCGGTTGAAAAACCTCGTACTTCTTTGACAAAATTACAATACATCTATCTTGTGACCCTTACTATGGTTTATTCGGTTTTCCTTACTTATGTTATTGTGGAAACCGGAAGCAGAAGTGTGCAATTAGCTTTCATATACCTTGCTTTATTGCTTGGCCCAGGCACCCTCGGTTCGATACATATGTTCGGCTTTAAATGTTTCAAGGACAAGGGAATTAAAGAAGCTACTATCCTTTTCAATCTTATTGCCTGTGGGATTATTTTTCTTCTCCCTATGTTGTATCTATATTATCGTTACTGCAAGATAATCGAAGGAGGCTGAGCTAATCAAGTTCTCTTTCTTAGAATCCTCAATTCCGTGCATTGCCTTTCAAAATCGAGCCTTACCCGGTCAATCCAGAAGATACTGCGGCTATCCCGCCTTATGCCTAAGACATCTCTGCTGTCGGGAGATGTTGTAACCCTGTCGCCGACCTCGTAATGTGTTGCCAGTATCGGCGTCCGGACATTTATCACCTCGATAATCCCGGCTCCCGCCGGCTGGTTTTTCCTTTCGCTTTCAAGCTCACACACGTTTGTCCTGGATATACTAAGCTTTTCGCCTGCATATTGCAGATTGAGCTCGACACTCCTGCCCTTACCCGGCCGATAAAACTCAATACATTGCCCCGGCCCGGTCTCGGTTTGAGTAGGCCTGAAGACAAACTCCAGTCCCGTCTGCTCGCAACAGTCGCCTAATGCATCCAATACACTCTTGCCATCGACTGCTAATTCATCTGCAACATTACGGCCGGTAAGGGCGCCGGAGTATTCGGTTGGCGGCACCTGCAACTGACCATAGAGGGTATACTCGCTCAACAGATACTCTAATATCTGGGCTGTCGTCCAGTGTTTCGCCTCACCGCCTTCGAGGGTAAAGCCGATATAACTCCTGCCGTTGTGCTGAACCTGCTGGATCGATGCATTCGGCTGTCCATCCTCATTAAACACCACGGCACACGCCAGCCAGAAGATGCTCTTGCCGCCACCCGTTGCTATTCTTTTGCCGTCGATAATTTCGCTATCCAGCCTTGCGGAAAAGTCTCTTGCTGTTGCACTGAATTCCCATTTATCTGACCTGAGCACAGTGTCAACTTCTTCAATCCGCCCGGCAAAGACCCACACCGGCTCTATCTTAACCTCACCGAGACCTGTATTTACGAATCTGCAAATCTCTATTTCCTTTTCCGCAATCTCGATATTTCCCGCTTGTGTTGTCGGATTATATCGCAGCTTCGCATACCCGAACCCCGGCCGGCCCTGGCACACTACCTCGGCCACCTCCAAATCAGGACAAGGCACCCCTTCTATAAACACCTCGCACCGGCCCGCTGGTATCGCCAAATCCGTACACGCACCTTGATAAAAATCCACTCCGTTTGTCATAATCCTTCGTCTCCTTTATATCATCCCAACAGAATCGCACAATAACAGAAGCCGAGCCGCCCAAGCGGCCGAATCAAAGGGTGGAATAATAAAATTATCTTTCGGGCGGCTTGCGCCGCCGCGCTTTTGTTTTGGTGATTCTATTGTCATGCCGGATTTAATCCGGCATCCAGTTCATTCAGCCCCGCGTCCCGCGCATGGTCATTCTGAGGCGCAGCCGAAGAATCCCAACCCTCCGCACATCTGTCATTCTGAGGCGCAGCCGAAGAATCCCAACCCTCCGCACATCTGTCATTCTGAGGCGCAGCCGAAGAATCTCAATCGTTCGTTTACTGTCATTCCAAACTTGATTTGGAATCCATTATCTCACCAAAGGTCGTGGATTCCAGCTCCCTGCCCCTGCAGAGGCAGGGACAGCATTCCTTCGCAGGGACAAGCTTAGCTGAAATGACAATTATACGCGACAGATTCTTCACTCCGCTTCGCTACGTTCAGAATAACAGGTGGTACGTCTGTCGCTCCATTCAGAATGACATATAAGCATCTCGGAATGACAATCAAACTTTTTTCCTTGCTATCTTTGTTGGTCATTGCTAATCTCCCTTTCCGATACATCTCTTTCAAAACCTTAGTGAAAAGGAGCAAAATATGAAAAAAATCGAAACTCTTGCCGTCATCATCATCGTTCTTTGTGTCTTGTCGAATATATCACCAATTGCGTCCACTTTCATTGGAGCCAAATTCTTTGGTGATGAGACATACGGAAAATTCAATCTTTCGATACACTTGATGGCTACATTAACACGCATACTTAGTCTTCTGGTTAACATCGCAATTGCTATATGGCTTTTCAAAATTGCACGAACGGAGAAAAATGCTTCTCCATGCACTTGGCTTCTTTTCGGTTTTTTCTTTGGTTTGGTCGCACCGTTGCTATTCTATTTACTTAAACTCTACGAAACCGTCAAACCTGAAGAAGCATAGCCCTAAACAACATTAGCATGTAATAAACCAACACTTTCCGGTACTGAGTATCGTATCTGGATTCGGACTGAGCCGAGGTCATTACTTTCCCGGCCGTCTTTCGATACTGCCCTCACGCAAAACTCGTAACTATCACTCGTTAGCACATCTGTTTCAAAACTGTAATATCTCGGCCCTGTATAATCGAGGCGGCCTGATGCAACTTCATAATCAACCTCACCTGTTCCACCGTCCCAATAGACATTGAAGCTGACAGGCTCCGCCCCTTGACCCATAGAACAGTAATACCACAGAAGCCGAACCCTCGGCCCGGCCACCTGCCTTGCAGTCAAAGCAAATACCTCGTTGCACCCCGGCTCAATAAGATTGCCTTGCTCGTCAAAGCTCACCTTTACCACCGCACGAAATGTCAGCTCCTCCTGACCACAGATATTAGCCCGCCTCAATACATAAACATACGAGCTTAGCGATTGATGAGCTGCAAAGGCCGGCACGGTTATAGAATCTTTAACAACCTGCCGTGTTGCCAGGATAGTATCAAAGTCTATCGTCTCTGAATTTGGCCCACGATACAGATTCTGACAACCGCTAATGCGAGTCCAGAAGTCGCCGCCGGTCAGACCGAGACAGAGTTTCACACCGTTGGCTGAATCACCCTCAAACAGACTGTCAAAAAACTTTGTATCCATATCCTTCCACCATTAAAGCATTACTTTGATAATGTCATTCTGAGCATCATACTGTCATCCCGACCGAAGCAACCCAAAGGGCTGCGTAGTGGAGGGATCTATTTAAACAGATTCCTCGACTCCGCTCGGAATGACGTGTGGAATGACATTCGCTTATTCAGGCACTCTGTCTAATGTCGCCTCGCCTTCCGTTATGCCAAGCTTCAAAATCGTCTGGCCCGTATCATTCTTAATCAGCATATCTCCCGTTAGTTTGTCCTGGCTCATCTTGTTCACCAGGCGGGCCAGTGCGTAAAAATCCAGCCTAATCTCGACCGGTATATATCGCTCGGTATTTGCAAGACTGTTCGTCCCGTTCTTATCCGCATCTATCACGCCGATAAGGTCGCCTGCATCGAAAGGTGCTGTTCCATAAGTTGCGCTGAATTTGTACCATCCGTCTCCGATTTCGCTTATCGAAGGTGCACTACCTGATTTATCTGCGCCTGCTAATGTCCTTAAACTCTCAAATTCCATCTCACCTGCCGCGCCTGTCAGCGGCTGGCCATCCTTTGCAACATAAAACGGTATCTCAATCGCCGTATTCGCCATGTCTTTACCTCCTGTCTCGTATCTCGTTTTTCGTGATTCGTATTATAATTTGGGTGCCACGGTCAAACGGAGTTTGGCCGTGCCCTTTACGCATCACGCGTTTCTTATTATCCCAAGCCTTCCGATGTTTGCCGTCCGTGCCCGCTGTGCGAACTGATATTGCTGCAATACTGCTCCCATCTGAGTCGGATTACCGGCAACATCTTTTTGGCCGCCGCGAAGTATCAGAGGATTTCTCGGTCGAAAATCTCCGCCTGCTGCATTTACAAACTCCGGGTCCGCTTCTATCGAGTTGTCTCCTAATACCGGTGTTGTGCCTCCTGATTTGTTCGTTGCAAACAGTATTGCCAGCGGGTTTCCATCTGCGCCCCAAATACAATTATAGTCGTTACGCACTGAACCTCCAGCCGTGTAAATCAAAATGGCATTACCTGCTTGCTGGGGCATCAGGATATTATTAAATACATTTGCTATTGCTTCGGGATTATGGATGAATATGGCACCACCGGTGCAATTATAAACCGTATTGTTTTGAATATATACTGAGCCGTTCCCTGTTAGAACATTTCCACCGCCAACAATTAAATTGTCGAGAATACCGCCGGAACCCTCGACCTGTAAGCCACATGCATTGCCTACGTTTCTTACGATAAAATTCAATACACCGATAACCCTTACAGCAGAACTTGCTTTGGTCCATGTCGGTCCAATATAACAATTGCTAATCAGTGAACCATCTGCAGGCGCGTAATTATTACTTGTACCGGCTATAGCTCTATAGGCATCGTCAAAGAAACAACGCTCGATTACTATTCCGTATGATTGATTCTTTACATATACACAATGGTTTCCTATGAGTATATTAGTGTTATGGAAGTAAAAATTTTTAAATACTATATTTTCCTTCGCGTCGATTTCCATAACTGAAAATGCCCCACCGTTACCATCAATATCAACAATACAATCCGAATCTATCCCGTCCAGGTATGCCTCATAAGGTGATTGATAATATTGTCCACCTGCATCCATATCACCCGGCGTTGTATTGAATCCGCTGATTTTAAGCTTTATATTGTTCTCTACACTTCCGCTGCCGGTTGGCGACAAAGGCTCGGCGATTTGATCTACATTATCTAATTTGTATCCGCTGTTTTTCTTTATGTTTATTGCATCACCGCCATCCGCCGCTGCCAAAGCACGTGCAATGGTTGGAAATGGTCCTGCATCGCCGCTCGGCTCCTGGGCTTTACCGTCATATATTCCGTACTTAATAGACACTCCCGATGTCGGGTATGATATTCCATGATTTCTATTAAGCTGCCAAACGCCGGCGCCAAGGTCGCCGGCAAATCTGAAAATCTCCCAGTCAGAGCCGCTTATATTTAGCCTCAGAGGGTCTCCCACCGCTATCGAGCCGCCGCCTGCTATTGTGTCTATGGTATCGGCCCCCGTAGTAGAGCACGTTGATGTAACTCTGAACGGTATTGCATTGTCAACATAATATGTATCAACCATTAGTCTGTGTCCTCAATAACTGGTTTTCCTTCAAAGTAAATTGTGGCTGTTTTCCTCTTTAAGTTTATCTCGAACTCAGCATTCGGATAATTTTCCTTCAGCCATACTCTCCCGCCGCCAATAAGCTGAGCCTTCAGGCCCTCTAACGCCTTTTTCCATTTTTCTCTTTCCAGTTCGGCAAGCACCGCTTCTTTTGCAACTTCGAAAACCTTATCATCTATATAAACAGCATTGATACCCATCAGCGCAGCGGCCTGCGCCTTTGTCGCATCGGTAACTTGTTCGCTCGTAAGATCGTTGTCATCGGCAAGCTTCTTCAATTTTTCATAGATTACATTTGCCATTATGTATCCTTAAGGATAAAAAATTCCCGCCAGCGGGATTCCCGATGCTCCGGGATAAAGTTTCTTACCCGCTAAAAACGGGAAAATTAAACTGGTAGCGTTATGGCTCCTCACTCCATGTACCGTTCTTTGCTATTGTCACCCAGTCGCCGTTTGAATCTGCAACCAAAGTCAGACACTCCCCAACGGCATCGGCCCATTTATACTTATCAGGAGTCTGCCCGCTATTATCACGAATAGTCGCTGTCCCCGGGTCCACCCTTAACTGCTGAGCCGCCTGAACGGCGAAGGTAAATGTAGTACCGGCCGCTGCCGATGTCGGTAGGGTAAGTGTTATTGTGCCGGTAGCCCCACGGTTAGTGTGTACACTTGGCGATTCCGATTCAGCAAGTGTGTCATTACTTGTATGGGCTTCAATAGTAGTTCCACCACTTCCGCCTGATGTTGGCATTGATATACTGTGATAATCTCTTGCATCGATTAGAGAGGTAATATCACCGCCGCTTGTCGTTACCACGGCTAATCTTACATGGGGGCTGGATGTCATATCAGGAAATGCCGAATATTCATCGACAACCAGATTACCGGCAGAATCAAGATATACATATATATTTGCCTTATCGTCAGCTAAGGTATTGCCGCTTGAGCTGTTGTAACTTATAAGTGTCGTCCCCACCCAGAACCTGCCGCTCTTTACGCCGATATTGAGTCCCCCCTCATCGAACACACGCAGGTCATTCGCCCGCCTGCTCGACAATAACAGCCTGTAAAGCAGCTTCCTGAACTCAAGATAATACGGCGCCTGTCCCGTTGAAATATATTCAACACCCGTCTCTGTTTCACTTACAATATTTAATAATTCACTATCACTCGGATATACTTCCGCCATTTCTAAATCCTTTCATTTGCAATATTGTCATTCCGGGCTTGTCCCGGAATCCAGTCTCTTTAATTTCTTGATTTTTTACTTTTCTTGCCCTATAATTCCAACCATGGATAACAATGAACCGAAACAACCATCTGCCAAACCGAAAACCTCAAAGCTTGCTTTAGCAACATTTCTTACACCTGCCATTCTGTGGAGTGTCGGAGTGTTTTGCTTCCCAGGCTCATTTCTTTTTCTGAAGTACAGAAAAGCCGGCCCCAACCCCATTTTATCGATAGTAAATTGTGCAGGTTTGATAATGTTGATTTCTGTCATTCCTGCAACTGTTGTCCTTTTCTTTTTAGCCTTATCAAAGATCAACAAAAGCAATGGAGCCCTAAAAGGAAAGAGCTTTACAATGGAAGGCCTCGTCCTCGCCTTTGCCCTTATAGCCATAACAATCTCTCTTTTCATCATTACTCGACTTAGCAATCCTTAACTCTTACGGCTTCTTCTTTCATTCATTATTTCACCATAAACTTAAGCCTGCTTTCGCCCTTATCATAAGATTCAACTTCCAGTTTCTGTGCTGGTTTTGCCGTCCTGATTACTGTCATTTTATCAGTCTCTTGCGCTTCGCTTACATTTCCGAATCGATCTTGCACCTTTACCGCAAACCGATATTTTCCCGTCTCTAACTCTCCGCTAATCCAGCTCATTTCATCTGCATCAAAACCAAATTCCCCTTCACCGAACGCGCCTTTGCCGAACCCTATTGCTGACGAGCCGTCATATCCGAAATCTCCATCTGCGAATGGCCCTGAGCCGAAGCCGACCTTGTCCTGCCGGCTCGGCCACAGTCGAATATCCTCCTTGCTCACAGGCTCATCATAATTAATCTCGCCGCCGCCACCATCCGAATAGACCTGTGCCGTCCCCTCAAAAGGCAAATTCATCCCCCTGGGCCAGCTTAACTTCACCCTCCCTGATTGCGAGTGTGACTGCAGCTCACTACTAAAATCAACATTCGCCGCCGAAGCCTCGACAGCAAATACTTCTATCCTTACCGCACTATTTGTATGCGCGGGTATCGGAACTATCATCTGCCTGGCCGCCGGATTCGCAGCAACACCAGCAAGAGCACCGTTTACATAAATCTGATACAGCTTATCTTCATACCCCGACCGCCACCTGACCAGAACGCTTAAAGGCTCATCGACACTACTGCCGTCAGCCCTTACACCTGCAGGTATCGAACACGACATGACCCGCTCTATCCCGCTGCTTATAAGCCCCATCAAAACCCTTTCTCTTTTACCGTCATTCTGAGGCGAAGCCGAAGAATCTCAATCGTTCGAATGCCCGAGATTCTTCACTGCCTCTTCGGCTCCGCTCAGAGCTAAAGATTTCATTCCGTTCAGAATGACTAATTTGATTGTCATACTGAACGCCACATTGTCATTCCGGCCTCAATGCCGGAATCCACCTCTTCGAAATACGAACAACAAACTACTAACTTTCTAAACATCTTTAAGTTGAACATAGCTAATCTCAATCTCACAGCTTGCACCCGAACCCCCAAAATCAATGAAGCCTGCCTTAACATTTGTTATGCACATATCTTCAAAATACTCACCTGCCTCCGTCTGCATCGTATGACTCGCCCCATCCTGATTATCACGAACAAAGTCAACCTTAGCTAAAAGGGACGCTCTGCTCGGTGCCCTCAACAGGCCCTTTTGCACAATTCCCCTCGCCCGTATGCCCAGGTCGATTAAGACACTTCCATCGACACCCGCCGCGGCCCGTTCGATACTCGCCCTCCGCCAGCTTCCGATGGATAACTCCGTCTGCTCAAATCCAATAATATCGTCCAGCATCGCCTTCATAACCGTCAAACCTCCGTCTTAATCTCTCACAAGCCGAACGCTTCCCCCCAAAATCCCCGTGTCAGCAACTCCATCACCATTGATATCGATACCGACCCGGCACCTTTCCTTGGCCTTTTCATACAGCCTTTGATAATGCCAACTCTTTTGCCCGAAGCTGTCGTCTTCTGAACCGTTACTCAGTGTCGCATATATCTTTGCAAGGACGCCGTAAACTGATACATGCTGCAAGACGGCTGTATCCAGGATATCGCTTGTGTCATAATCACTATCGGGACTTCCAGGCTGAATACCAAAATACTGCGTCAGTTCAAAACCTACCTGATTCGCCTGCGGCCCGAATGTACTTACCCGATATGTTACATCACTCGCCTGCGCCACCCAAACGGGCGACTCTGAGCTGTCTGCCCTTAGTATAGAAATGGTAAGCTCGGTCGCTGAGTTAACCGAAACAATCTCATATACCCCGTCAAGCGTCCCGTCTTCGGTTCTAAGGTATATCACACCCCCCGCACCTACACCTGCCGATATAAAATCGGCGCCGCTTGCAGTAAATGTCGTCCCGCTGATTGCACCGCCTCTGCCCTCACACAAAACCTGCCAGGCGAAATACAGGTCACTGAAAAGAATCGCCTCATACTTAAGAACATCCACATCATTCGAAAAAGCTAACATATCTCTTTTTCCTTATTCTCTATTTTTGTCATCCTGAGAGCCTCCATGTCATCCTGAGAGTCTCCATGTCATCCTGAGCGAAGCGAAGGAACCCGCCGGTTCGGCACTTTGGACCCTTCTGCTTCGCCTCAGTATGACAATAACCTCTAACTGGTACTCAGCCCCCGAATCAAACCGTGCGCCGCCTCGTTCTTCAGTTCCAAAGTGTACTCGCCGATAAGCTCCCCGCACTCATAATCACCACCGCTTGCCAGCGACTTAAAGTGAAAACTACGCCCGGCCAAAGGCAACACATTCACCCGTGACGAGTCAAGAAACAATGTTGCATCCTGAGGCATCCAGCGCGTAGTGATAATCCTGCAAACGCCGAAGTCGCTTTCATACACACTCAACATATCACGGTACGTCGTGTCGGAAGCCCCGAAACTGCGAGAAGCGCTCAAAAACGAATTTATCTTTCGCTTCTGGAAACCGCCCACAACAATCGTGTCAACATTGCCGTTGCTGCTTTCCCATATCTTGCGAAGCACATAGTTGACCTTTGTCTCATCAAGGCCGGTGCCCGAGGGAAACCCGCTGTCGCCCGTGGCAAAAACATTCGTTGAAAGGCTCTGGACGACCCCTTTCATCGTCCGCCGTACACTGCCTGAGCCCTGAGGATTGCTCGCAGGCTGACCACCGTTTACCACCGTATTTTCCAGGTCGCGGATAAGCTCTCTGAGCCGTTCGGCCTTCTGATAATCCATCTCATCGGAAAGACCCAACTGATTGGCAGCCATATCCGTCCCGCTCACCTCTACCGCCGCCGTAAATATCTGCGTGTAGTTGCCGCACCGCGTCCGGCTGGTAAACCTCGCCGAAGGCTTATCATCACCCTCAAGGGCTGCGTTGCCTAAGATGTTAATCACCTGCCCGTCAACCAGGTCTTCAGCCGTCGTCCCCCCATAACCGCGAACCACCGTCAATGTATTACTACTGACCACCGTAACCAGCATCAGCTCGGCGGAACCTTCAACCTGTATCTGGTCGCCAATCCGGAACCTGCTGCCGTTGGCAACATCAAAATCCGTCTCGGTGCTCGGGCTGCTGATGGATTGGTCGTCAATAGAGTCCTTGTTAGGCAAAAGCTCATCCTCAAGCCACTCATGGTGAGTGCTCGTCGCCGCCCTTAAAGGATCACCCAGAACATCGAGCAGAGGTGTTTCATAAGGTGAAATTATCCCAACCAAATCCGCTACATCCTCGGCCAGTTCCGGTAATGTCGTCCCCGCCGAATATGTCGCCTTGCCTGTAAATGCCATATCAAACCTCCTTATGGATTGTTCTCAATCTTGTCATTCCGGGCTTGACCCGGAATCCAGAAAAAACAGTCGTCGCGAAGCGACTCAAACATCTAAACAAATTGCCGCCGTACTCGCATGTACTCGGCCATATCTGCTCTGCCGCCGCTTGACGCAGCCCTTTTAGCCGCCCTGTCAAGCACACTTTGCCCGCCGGGCACTTTTTGCCTCACCCCCGCCGTCTTGGAAGCTATCCCAATCGGCTCAACATCTTTGAACAAATAAGTTTTCTCTTTCCTTAACTGCTCGACAACCGAGTCAACCTCATCTTCCGTCCTCTCCAGCCGTGCTTTGGCCAGCAAAACAGCCGTTTCCAGATCTCTTACACCCGCCGCCACCAGCCTTGATGTCAGTTCATTAGCTCCCCTGGCATCTTCAAGCTGCCTGGTTAACTGCCCGCTCTTTTGCTCGCTTGCCTGCAACTTCTGCCGGAGAGCAGCCGCTTCCTGCTCGGCACCTTGGGCACGCTTGCGATACCGGATAGCCTCAGCAACCGGCACAAGCTTCTCGCCGCCCGACACTTCGTCTACCGACGATTCCCGATTCTGGAATCCCGTCTCGCTGTTCTTTGCCGAATGGGAATCCTCTAAATCAACTTCACTCATAAAAACTACCTCACAAATAAATTTTCACTACAAATCATTCTGTTACTTGTTATTACTCCCTGCCCTGAGAATCTCCGACCGCCTCATAGCCTAATTCCCTCAGTACCTGCTCCTGCGGCACGCCTAATTCCTTTTTAATTTGTGCCTCCTGGAGTCTCTCCATCACGTTTTCAGGTAATGGATTTGGAAAAAGAACCTCAATCTCCCTGTCTTCGGCCCGAGTGTGATAAATCCCGAAAGCATCCAGCGTACGCAAAATCATCCGCCCAATCTGCTTAAGACCCTCTCCGTAAGTGAACTGCTTGCGGGTATTCCTCGCCAGCATCCCCATAAAGGTCATCTTCAGTGCCACACCGCTTGTAAGGTTGCCTAACTTGTTCTTCAGTACACCCGCCACAACCGGCGTAACTCCGCTGACCTTGTCCATCGCCTCGCGAATCTCGGTAATGTGCGCATTTTCACTCGGCGCAGAACCGTCGCCTCCGAATTGTTCGATGCTCGCCTCCGGATTGTCCGTACACCACATCCTGCCCGGAGATACCGGCCTGTCCTCGAAACCCTCAATCCCCTTGGCAAGGTACATCTTAAAAGACTGGAATGTTATTCTGTTGGCTCGGTCGCTCAGCCTCGTATTCAGCTCATCCTGCAAGCCTATAAGCTGCTCAACATCGCTTATCCCCTCATAGTAATAAGGCTGGGCGATATTCTGTATATGTACAACCGGTACTACGCCGAGAGGATTAAACCCTTCGGCCACAAGCTGCTTATCTTCATACCTCTGCCATATCCCGGGCCCGGTTACCTCCGTAACCATAATTTTCGAACGCTCATCAGCCACGCACTTGCCGCCAAGCAGTCGCCGAAGAAAGCCGCCTTTAGTACTTACATCATTTTTATGCTGCCAGAAATTCTGAACATAATAATTTATCTTCCTGTAATCACCCTCGTCCAGAATAGGCAGTGCCCGCGGCGCTTCAATCAGTTCCAGACAAATGTGAGATGCTAATTGAAGAATTGAATCCAGGGATAAACCCTGTTTTTGAATTGAACCGCCGGATGAACTTAAGGAGTGTTCTGAAGCCGCCGCCCCCTTTGTGGGACGCCTGATGCCGCAGAGAAGCTCTTTGTCCGGTCTGACCACACAATCCACAAAACCATAAACGCTCCCGAGCACCGCCATATTCTGAAAAAATCCACCTTGCGCCTCGGCCTCGAACACGGCCTTTAGAATCCTCTCTATTTCTTTGCGCTTGTCTGCCTGAGGCGCCTTACTGACAAAATCAACACCCTTGCCGAATAGAAAATCAACCATCGCGTTGATTCGCCAGGAAATATCATTCTCTATTACAACTTCCTTTCGCCCGATATCCCTTACAGCTCTGCCGCCAAACAACCCGCCACCGCCGGAATGAAGCACACCGCTTATTCTTGCCGGCAAACCGAGCTCCTGGCCCTGAATATAATTCCTGCTCGACTCGTTAACCTTGCAGTCGGTTCCAAAAGCCGCACCATGCTCATACATCTGATTCTGGTAATACTCCCATAATCTCCCGAAGTGTGATGTAATGCCGACCCACTGCTCGTCAACAAGCCACTCAACGAAAGACTCCTGTAAACCTTCGTCTCCAAATTTACTGAAATCAAAGCCCATACCACACCCTTACAATTGACTGAATTCGTTTATTAATCTGTGCCAACTTCTGTCATCCCGCAAACGCAAGCCGCCTCCGGGCTTTCGTGACTTTTCAATCTTCAATCTCAAATATAAAATATAAAATCTAAAATAATTCCCCCTCCACCCTTGGGCAATCTTGCACGTTTGGTGCGAAAATCGGGAATTTTTTTGGTGGTGAAAATCGCTAAGTGCCTGTCGGATAAGAAGAAAAAATTTTTTATTTTTTTTGGCGATAGCAGGATAGTTCAAGCACGTTTGGTGCTATCTGGATATGCCCCATCCTGAATATAGACTTCCTGCAGATACCCGTTTCAACTCGACCGTTTTTTCGGCCAACAAAAAAAACCGCCGGGAAACTCAGAGAAACCCGGCGGCTCAAATACGAATTTTTAATGCTATCACTTCTCTCCCTCAGCAAGCTCTTTTTCGGAACCCACTGCTTCCTGCCCGCCTTGTTTGTTCTGTCTTTGGGGCCACTCTATCTTGGCTTCGGACCTGAGTTTGGTCAGATACTCAACCGTCATATCTCTCCTCCGCTGGTCGTCCAACTGAGATTTGATTTCGTCCTTAACATCAGCAAAAGTCGATTTCTTTATTATATGATAACCAAACTTTGTCTCTACAACATCGCTGATTTGTCCCTCATCAAGCCCAAAGGCCGCTTCCTCAAACTCAGGCACCATTCGCCCCCTGCCGAAGAAACCCAAATCGCCGCCTCTTGATTTTGAGGGACAATCTGAGTTGGCCCTGGCAAGCTCGGCAAAATCGGCTCCGGACCCGGCTTGCTTGAGCAGATCTTCTATCTTTATCTTTGCTGCATTTTTCGCCGACTCATCCTTGCCGCGGGTGTTTAAAAGTATATGACTGGCCCGTATCTGACCGGCCCCAATCTTTTCATCGTACGATTTCTTCACTTGCTCATCACTTGCCGCGGTAAACCGGTCCGAAGTTTCCAAAATCTTCTCCAAACCTAAACCCATCTTCATCCGCTCCCTGAAATCGGTCATGCTCATACCGCTCATTGTTATTTGTTGCTTCAACTGTTCCCGCGACACATTACCGTCCTTGACCAAAAGCTCTATCTTCTCCTCTACCTCATCCTCGCTGATTACAACATTCTCGGCCTTCAACCTGTCCTCAATCAATTGGGTGTCTATCAGCTCCTGAACTATCCTGTCCTGCAATTGTTTCTTAACCGAGTCCATCATGTGAACGGGCACCTTCTGACCGCCTCCTTCTATTCGCTTGATATGAGCTTTGATTCGGCCTTTCACGTCGCTGTCCATTATCGCCACACCATTAACCCTCACAAGAACCTTGTCCTCGGCTTCTTCTGCCTCTGTCGGCTCAGTGCCCGCGGGTTTGGCGACGGCAGGCGACGGCTTATCTGCTTCAGCGGCCTTATCCGCTGTGTTCTCCCGTGAAACCGGTGCAGGCTCTTGCTTTTTAAGGGGCTCGGCAACTTCTTTCTTGCTTCCGTCACTTCGGCCCATCCCCATTACTTCACCTGCCAAAATTATCACCGCACTCATTACAATCAACATAAAATTTCTCATAAGTGTCCTCTTTCCTACAAAATATGTAACTGAAAATTATCTCCGGTATAACACACAATATTTACATTTTCCGGATTGGCCGCCTCAAAGTCAATAAATATATTATTATCACGCCATTTATCGCTGTTTCCTGACAGAACTTTTATACTCAAATCAAAAAAATCGTTGTAAGTTTCTGGCCCTCAGGCTTGCAAAAACCCTGTTTTGTGTTAATCTTAACAGTGAAGAAAAAATATGGAATTCCCTGTAAAAATTACAATTGACTCTCATACAATAACCATCGTGCCGAGGTACTGTGAAACCGACCAGGCCGGTGTCGTACATCACACGGTTTACCCCGTCTGGTTTGAAATGGGCAGAACCGAACTGCTTCGTACTAACGGCCTTGCATATCGCGAACTCGAAAAAGCCGGCGTTTACTTCGTCGTTACCAGCCTTAATATCAAATATCACAAACCTGCCCTGTACGATGAAAACCTCGAACTTACCACAAACTGCACGAGTGTAAGCACCGCCCGAATCGAACATTCTTACTGTCTCAAACGCCAATGCAACGGGCTTATCCTTGCAGAAGGCTCAAGCACTCTGGCCTGCGTCGATGACCGCGGAAAAGTCAGACGAATGCCGGCCTTTATGTTCCCTGCCGACCCGGCTGGCAAAAATCCGTCCAAAAATAACTCTTACAGTCTCTGATACCCTCTTGAAAGCCCTTAAAATCTCATTCTGTGCACCCCCCTTGTCATTCTGAACGCAGACTATTGTCATGCCGGGCTTGCCTGCCCTCCGTAGCCTCGTGCGAAGGCCGGTTCCGGCAACCAGAAAAACTGGATACCGGCTCGGAGGCCGGTATGACAAAAGCGTCGGGCACAGAAGCCGGGCCGTGCGATAATATCAACAGAAGCCGAGCCGCGCAAGCGGCCGAATCAAATGGTGGAACAATGAAGTTATCTTTCGGGCGGCTTGCGCCGCCGCGCTTTTGTTTTGGTGATTCTATTGTCATGCCGGATTTAATCCGGCATCCAGTTAATTTAGCCCCGCGTCCCGCGCAGGGTCATTCTGAGCGCCCACATGTCATTCTGAGCGCAGCGAAGAATCTCAGGTTGTCATTCCAAACTTGATTTGGAATCCAGTTT
>Ga0180433_10004280_pt1 | contig 20164 bp, 18 predicted proteins | sample SS_ome_8_FD_132980 | JGI IMG/M metagenome (GOLD analysis project Ga0180433, IMG submission 132980) | Hypersaline lake sediment archaeal communities from the Salton Sea, California, USA - SS_1_D_1 metaG | ecosystem: Environmental > Aquatic > Non-marine Saline and Alkaline > Hypersaline >... | reverse complement strand
TCTCGACCGTATCTGCCCAGCAGTAGTCATAGCCTGACCTCCTGTCTATGTAGTATATAGTACTACATAGACAGGCATAAAACAACATATAGTACACCAGACCTACTTATATGTCGTGCACCCAACGCAGACTTGACCCTTTTCGGTACTTGGGGTACATTGGTTGCGGAAGGACTGCGCTGATTATTCTAGAAGGGGGTTCGCGAAATGTCTGTGATACGAAACATCATGTATCTGGGGGTCGGGATGGCCACGGTTACAAGAGAGAAGATTGAGCAGGCGGTTGATGACCTTGTGAAGAGGGGAGAGGTAGCGAGTGCGGATCGGGCCAAGGCGATCGACGAGCTTCAGCAACGGGCGCAGGCCGCCGCGGCCGATGTGAGAAAGGTTGTCGATGATCGTATCGAGTCGTTGGCCAAGCGATTCAGGTGGGGAGAAGAGATCGACAATCTCCGTTCCAAGGTGGAGCAACTCGAAGCTAGATTGGACGAGATTGAGAAGACCAAGAAGTCTTCGCGCTCATCCGGCAAGACGGCTGGAGGGAAGACGAAGTCCTAATCGGCGGTACAACCCAAACAAGGTGATTTTCTTTGCCCGGGCTCGGGATACAGCGTAGGCTCAAGAGCATCGGCCGGTTTCGTCATATTGCCGTTGTGCTGGCTAAATACGGTTTCGGTGAGGTGCTCCGACGGGTGCACCTTCCCCACCGTATGACCTTCTTCGGAAAGCGGCTGGCGACCAAGGCGGAGGCCCCGGATAGGCTTGTGATGGCCCTGGAGGAGTTGGGTCCGACCTTCATCAAGCTGGGCCAGATCCTCAGCACGCGGTCATATCTCCTGCCCCCTGAGTACGCTGAGGCGCTTTCCAGGCTTCAGGACAGGGTAAGCCCGTTCCCCTTTGAGGACGTGCGGCGGATTCTGGAGCAGGAGCTCGGCAAACCGCCGGAAGGCCTATTTGCCCGGTTTGACGATAAGCCTTTTGCATCCGCTTCAATCGCACAGGTCCACAGGGCGACGCTCACCTCCGGAGAGGAAGTGGTGGTAAAGGTGAGGCGCCCGGGGGTCAGGGAGACGCTCGAGCTTGACATAATCATCCTCCATGAGCTTGCGGAGCTTCTGGAAACCTATGTCCCGGAATCGCGGCGTTACGATCCCAAGGGCACTGTGAGGGAGTTCGAGCGCACATCGCGCCGGGAGATCGACTTCACCGCGGAAGCTGCGAATCTCGATGTATTCCGCCACAACTTCGCGGAGATCCGCGAGATTCACATCCCGCTGGTCTATCGAAAGCTCACCACAGGCATGGTGCTTACAACCGAGTACATAGATGGCACGAAGATATCCGATGTTGAGAAACTAAGGAAAGCTAACCTGGATTTGCCGGCAATAGCCAGAGCGGGAGCCAGGGCGGTGCTCAAGCAGGTCTTCGAGGACGGCTTCTTCCATGCCGATCCGCACCCCGGGAATCTCTTCGTGATGGCGGACGCAAGGATTGCGGCCGTGGATTTCGGTCTGGTTGGAAGGCTGACCCAGCAAGAGATAGATGATCTAGCGGATTTCTTTATTGCGGTAGTGAAGGGCGACGGGGAGAGATTGTTGCAGGCTGTGGAGAAGATGAACGCATTGCCGGATGATGTTGACCGCCGGAGCGCTCTAGAAGATGCAATGCTCTTTCTGGACAAGTACCGGACCGAGGATCTCGGTGATCACAATATGAAAGAGATGTTTCAGGAGGTAATCTACCTCATGCGGCGTTACCGCATCCGGGTGAAGACCGAGCTTCTGTTGCTCAGCAAGGCACTTGGGACCTATGAGGACGTCGGCAGAAGGCTGGATCCTGAATTCAACATGATAGAGGAGTTCCGGCCGTACGTCGAAAAAATGATCAGGAAGAAGTACGGGATCACCTCGCTGTTCAAGGGTAAAAGCCTGACTGAGTTCGTATCCAATCTGTCTTCCATTCCCTCCGACTTGGCCAATATAATGTCCCTGGCCAAGGAGGGTAAGCTCAAGATCGAGTTCGAACACCTGGGGCTCGAGCAGCTGACCAGCCAGATCGAGCGGTCGGGCAACCGTCTTTCCTTCAGCATGATAATCGCTGCGCTGGTCGTGGCGTCCTCCCTGATTCTGGTGCTGGGTCGTAGCGTTCTGACGGAACGAGGTTTTGCCATAGCAGGGTTCGCCCTATCAGCCGTGGTGGCGGCCTGGCTGCTCATAAGCATCATACGCTCAGGCAGGGTATGACAATCCCCGGCGACGAGTCTCTCCTGATCTCAGAAGTGGTACCTGGTACTTTCGGCCGCTACCGGTTAGATTAAGGCGTAATAGGTTTGGCCGCATGGGCCTTAGGTGAAAGGACCGCCGATGCTGGGTTTCCTGGGTATATTCTGGGCGTCTTTTCTCATAGGATTTTCAGGCGCCCTGGTGCCGGGCCCCGTGCTTACTATGACTATAAAGGAGGCGGGCCGCCGGGGACCCTGGGCGGGGCCCCTGGTAACCCTGGGCCACGGGATAGCCGAGATCGGGATTACTGTCGCTCTGATTCTGGGGCTTTCGGCTCTGCTCGATGACCCTCGAACCAAGGCGATAGTCGCCGTCGTGGGCGGCGGCTTTCTTGTATTTATGGGAGTGAACATGCTTCGGGCGGTAGGGTCTTTGGGGAGGGAGATGGCGGCAGCTTCCGCAGAGGAGGTCGGGGGCAGCAAGACCCCGGTGCTTCTCGGAATAACCACGACCCTATCCAACCCCTATTGGTTCGGCTGGTGGGGCAGCATAGGAGCCTCATTGGTGGTAGCCTCGTCGTCGCTGGGATGGATGGGGGTCGCCGCCTTCGTGAGCGGTCATCTCTGCTCGGACCTTGCCTGGTACACGCTGGTTTCGGTACTGGTCTCCCTCGGCTTGAGCTACAGCCGCGGACTGTGGTACAAGATAACTTTCGGCGTCTGTGGGGGTTTTCTAATCGTGGTGGGCATTGGGTTCATTGTCTATGCCGCCAGAATGGGTGTCCTGGTATGAAGCTCGTCTGGTCGAGAAGATATGACGTCGATCTCTTCGGACATGTCTTCCCGGTCGAGAAATACAGGCTGGTCCGCCAGGAGGTGCTTGCTCGCGGGATAGCCGCTGAGGAGGACCTGGTGGAGGCGGAGCCTGCGACCGCCGAGGATCTGCTGCTCGTCCACACCCCTGAATATATTGATGACCTGCTGAATCTCCGCACCACGCCGCGCACCATGAGATCTGAGATGGCCTTGACCAGGGAGATCGTGGACGCCTATATCGCCACGGCCGGAGGCAGCATCGAGACCGGCCGGCGCGCTCTCGAGGATGGGGTCTGCGTGCATATAGGGGGAGGATACCATCATGCATTTCCCGACCACGCAGAGGGCTTCTGTTATCTTAACGACGTGGCCAAAGCCGTGGCCAAACTGAAGCATGATGGAGAGGTCGACCGCGTGTGTGTGATCGATTGCGATCTCCATCAGGGAAACGGCACCGCGTTCTTTTTCGCTCGAGACCCCGATGTTTTTACTTTCTCCATGCATCAGGAGAACAACTACCCTCTCAAGCAACGAAGCGATTTTGATATAGGGCTCCCCGATGGAGCGGACGATACAATCTATCTCAGGGAACTCGAAGCGATCGGTGATATTCTCGACCATCACGTCCCCGACATGGTGCTCTATCTTGCGGGTGCGGATCCCTATCTAGAAGACAGGCTCGGCGGGCTTGCGGTTACCAAACCCGGCTTGAGGAAGAGGGATGAATTTGTATTCAACCAATGTTCGGTGCGTAAAATACCGGTCGCTGTTGTTTTTGCCGGAGGATATGCATTGGATGTGAAGGACGTGGTCGACATTCATATCGCTACAATCTTAGAGGCGGGCCGCATGGCCCGGCTCACGCAGCAGCCTCCCCAAAGAGGCCGGTAGCGGCCGGCGCAGGCGGGGGTCCGGGTGACAAGACCCGGGGCAGAGCGATCAAGGGGAGTACGAATCGCCCCTTCGGGCGGCCGTATTTTGCCGGAACCCTATGGGAAATAGATTGTTATAACCACAATGAGAACCATCCGGAAAGGAGATGCACATGGAATTGGATATCCTTGCCCTCAATGAGAGGATAAAGAACGAGAGCGCATTTGTTGGTGACATGTTGGAGCAGATTGAGAGGGTCATTGTCGGGCAGAAGCATGTGGTCGAGCGCCTTCTGGTCGCGCTGCTCTGCCAGGGGCATGTGTTGATCGAGGGCGTTCCCGGGCTTGCCAAGACCATGGCCGTGAAGACGCTTTCCGACACGATCCGGACCAGGTTCCAGCGTATACAGTTCACCCCCGATCTTCTGCCTGCCGACCTGATGGGCACGCTGATCTACGACCAGAAGGAGGGCATTTTCAGGCCGCGGCAGGGGCCCATCTTCGCAAACCTTATTCTCGCGGATGAGATAAACCGGGCTCCGGCAAAGGTTCAGAGCGCGCTTCTCGAGGCCATGCAGGAGAGACAGGTAACCCTGGGAGAGACCACCTTCAAGCTGGAGGAGCCTTTCCTGGTTATGGCTACGCAGAACCCCATAGAACAGGAGGGTACCTATCCGCTTCCCGAAGCGCAGGTGGACAGGTTCATGCTGAAAGTGCTGATCGACTATCCATCCCGTGATGAGGAACTGGCCATCCTCAGGCGGATGACCAAGGGCGAGGTGCCCGGAGTTCAGGCGGTGACCACGCCGGAGAATATTATAAAGGCCAGGAACACCATCTATGACATCTATGTGGATGAGAAGATCGAGAACTACATCGTCGATATAGTGACCGCCACGCGGCAACCCTCGCGGATCGGCCTCGGGGAGTTGGACTCCCTCATAGACTATGGAGCTTCCCCGCGGGCCAGTATATATCTTACGGTCGGATCCAAAGCCTATGCATTCCTGCGCGGCAGGGGATATGTGACGCCGGAGGACGTAAGGGCCATTGGATTTGAGGTTCTAAGACACAGGGTAATACCTTCGTATGAGGCCGAAGCTGAGAACATAAGCTCCGAAACCCTGATAAAGAGGATATTCGAGAAGGTCGAGATCCCTTGAGCCTGCTCCTGACCGATCTCAAGCGTGCCGGCCGGTTGCTTCGGAGCCGCTGAGGCCGCGGGGTTTCGTGCGGAATATACGATTACTATAGTTTTTATGGAGGATTGGGTTTGATTCCCCGAGAGATACTCCGGAAGGTAAGAAGAATCGAGATAACAACCAGGTCGATGGTGCGTGACACCTTCGCCGGGAGCTATGAGAGCATATTCAAGGGCCGGGGTATGGAGTTCGACGAGGTGCGCGAATACCAGCCGGGTGATGATATCCGAACCATCGACTGGAACGTGACCGCGCGCACAGGTTGGCTCCATGTAAAGAAGTACGTGGAGGAGCGAGAGCTCACTGTTCTTATCGTCTTCGACGCCAGCGGTTCGTTCGATTTCGGCACCGGCACCAGACTCAAGCGCGAGCTTGCGGCCGAGGTCGGGGCTGTGCTGGCTTTTGCGGCGATAAGGAACAACGACAAGGTGGGCCTTCTCATCTTCACTGACGAGATCGAGACCTTCATCCCACCGCGCAAAGGCAGAAAGCACGTACTTCGGATCATAAGGGAGATACTCCATTTCGAGCCGCGTTCCCGCGGGACCGATCTTGCCTTTGCCCTGGAACACGCCATGCGCGTTGTGAAGCGCCACAGCGTAATGTTCTGCATATCGGATTTCAGGGACGCAGGATATGAAAAGGCCCTGACTGTTGCTAATCGGAAGCACGATGTGGTTGCGGTCACCATAACGGATCCAAAGGAGATGGAAATTCCTCCCGTAGGCCTTATCGAAGTGGAGGACGGCGAGACCGGGGAACGCGTGGTACTGGATTTGAGCCGCCGGCGATTCGCCGATGAGTTCCGGGCGGCGGCGGCAGATGCGGGTCTTGTCAAGGATGCCGCCCTGGCCAGGGCCAAGGTCGACGAGATCAGCCTGCGGACGGACGAGGACTATACCGAACCGCTGGTGAGGTTCTTTCAGGAGAGGCAGCATAGACAGAAATGGCGTTACTGAGGGTATTGCTGATATTGGCCGTCATCCTGCCGGCGGCTGGACCGGCTCGGGGCGAGGACGCGCCTGTGAGCGTCGGCGCCACCCCGGCGCGGCGTGCAGTTGCGGTAGGTGATACGTTCCGGCTGGATATAGACGTCGCCTGGAAGAACGGGGTCAATGTCAAGCCGCTGGCCCTGGGGGAGAATGTCGGCCGATTCGCCGTGCGCGATATCACCTACGGTCCGACGGTGACGGATGGGGGGCTGTCGAGAAGGAGGACATCGCTCCTGCTGACGGTTTTTGAGACCGGTGAGTTAACAGTACCTCCGGTAAGCGTGGTATACGTGGACGAAGAGGGCAACGCGGGCAGGGCTGAGACCCCTGCGATCGAAATACAGGTCGAAAGCGTGCTCGAGGATGAGGCCGCCGACCTAAGGGACATCAAGCGTCCCATTGACGTGCCCAAGCGGTGGAAGGACCTCATTCTGAGCTGGTCCCTGCTGGTGGGGCTCGGGCTGGTTGCGGCCGCCAGCGTACTGGTATCGGTAAAGCGAAGGGAGGACATTGAAGTCCTTCTGAGGAGGATCCGGACAAGGGTGATCGGGCCCGTGGTCGCGCTGGTTCGCTGGTTCCTGAGGCGACTTTCCATCATAGGAAAGGATGAATACGGAGCTCCGGCACTGGATGCCAAGGTGGCCGAGCCTTATCTCACACCCAAGCAGGCAGCCATGAGGGAGTTCGACCGGATAGAGGCTATGGGACTTCTGGAGCAGGGGCTTATGAAGCAATACTACACCCTGGTGTCGGAGACGATACGCCGCTATCTGGAGCGGAGGTTCAGAGTGCTTGCAATGGAATCCCCGACATCCTTCACCATGGACGAGCTTCAAGGTAAGTATGTACAGCCTGAGGCCCTGAAACTTATAAGGTCCCTGCTCGAGGATACGGACCTGGTGAAGTTCGCGAAGTTTCGGCCTGACGGTGGCGCGGCAGGAGCACTCGTAGACCGGGGCCGGCAGATGGTGAGGATGACCGGAAAGCCGGCGTCCGATCGAACTGCGACGGAGGTCCGTACGTGATGAGGTTCGAGTATCCCCTCTTTCTCTTCCTCCTTGCGGCGATTCCCCTGCTTTACAGGTTTACCTTCAGAGAGGCCGCCAACCGGTATGCCGCGGTCTCTTACTCCGACCTGGAGACCCTCGGGGACAGGATCAGGAAGAAGTCAAGGTACCGGGGGACCCTGTTCGCGGTGCGTGTCGCGGCCCTCGTCATCATAACCGCAGCCCTGGCCCGTCCGCAGATCGAGAAGGGATTCGAGACCGTGGAGTCTGAGGGCATAGACATAATGCTGGCGCTTGACATATCGGGGAGTATGCGCGCCGAGGACTTCAAGCCCAAAAACAGGCTGCACGTGGCCAAACAGGTTGTGGCGGATTTTGTGGAAGGAATCGCCAACGACCGCGTGGGGCTGGTTGTCTTTGCAAGCAAGAGCTTCACCAAGTGCCCGCTTACCCTGGATCACGCAGTCCTCGGATCAATGCTTGACGATGTCGAGATCGGCATGATAGATGACGGCACCGCAATCGGACTTGCGCTGGCTAACTGTGTGGCGAGACTGGATGACTCAAGAGCCCAGAGCAAGATTATCATACTGCTGACCGATGGGGAGAACAACACCGGAGAGATCGATCCCCTGACCGGGGCCTCGCTGGCCGAGGCCGCCGGCATCAAGACCTATACGATCGGCGTGGGAAAGGAGGGTGGTGCGCCCGTCCCGGTGCCTGATAGATACGGCAGGATGCAGTATGCGCGCAATCGCGACGGCAGCCTGATGCTTACGAAGCTGGATGAGGACACGCTCAAGGAGATAGCCCGCATTACCGGGGGAACGTACTACAGGGCGACGGACGAACAGGCGCTGGATGAGATCTACAAGCAGATTCTGGAGATGGAGAAGACGGCATTTGAGGTGAAAACCTTCAAGCACAGGAAAGAGCTGGCAGGCTTCCTGATCCCCTTCGGTATTCTGGCTGTCCTGGTTGAAGTAATGTTGGTCAGTACGATTTGGAGAAAGATACCCTGAGGTGGACACGGTATGGAGTTAGGTAATCCCACAGCGATCTACTTCCTTAGTCTGGCGGCACTGGTAGCCCTGCTCTATGCCCTGGAATTGCTCTCCTCCAGGAAGGCCCTGGAACGGTTTGCGGGTTCCGGTGTTGTCGGTAAGATAGTCAAAGGGTTTTCCCGCCGCCGCAAGATACTCAAACGGTCCCTGGTCGTATTGGCACTGATTTTTCTTATACTGGCCTGGGCTATGCCGAGGCTTGGAAAAGGGACACGCATTGTGAAGCGTGAGGGCGCCGATGTCGTTGTTGCCCTCGACGTTTCCACCAGTATGCTTGCGGAGGATGTTAGTCCCAACAGGATGGATGTGGCGAAGCAGGCGGTGATCAACCTGATTCTGAGGCTTCCCGATGACAGGTTTGCACTGGTAGGGTTCGCGGGTGCGAGCTTCATCCATTGCCCTCTCACGCTCGACAAGGACGCCCTCGCCATGTTTGTGGATTTCATGAATCCCGGGGTTGTTGCCCAGCAGGGGACGAACATAGGGGCGGCCATAACCGAATCGCTCAAAGCCCTTGAATCCAGCAGCGGCAGAGGCAAAGCTATAGTGCTGATTACCGACGGCGAGGATCATGGGAGCGGTTCGGATGCGGCATTGGATCGAGCCGAAAGTGAGGGGGTTCGAATCTACACTGTAGGTATAGGCACTCCCGGTGGAGAGCCGATTCCGATAAGGGACGCCAAGGGCAATATCCGGGCGTATAAACGTGATGAGCGTGATGAGGTTATAGTGACAAGGCTCAATGAGGGCACACTCGACCGGTTGGCGGCCGCGACGGGAGGTGAGAGTTTCCGGTTGGGTGGGGGAGAGCGTGAAATCACGAAACTGGCCAGGGCTATAGAGGGCCTTGAGAAAGGTGTCTTCGAAGAGAGGGCCTTCGAGGATTATGTCGAGATCTTCCCCGTACCGCTTCTTCTGTGCTTTGTGCTGCTGGTTGCCGAAGCCTTCGTCGGCGATAGGGTGAAGTATGTGTAGATTGGTTATCATCGCAATCGCAGTTATCATAATTGCCGGTGGAGCGGGTGCGGTTACGCTCAGGGATGAGATGCATTCGAATGTCTCCCGGGGCAACCGCTATTATGAAGCCGGCGAAAACGAAATGGCGCTCGAGAGGTACCGGGAAGCCCAGGGTCTGGATTCCACCTTTGCCGTGCCGCACTTCAATGCGGGCGCGGCTCTCTACCGGATGGGGAGTTACCAGGAGGGAGCGCTTGAATTTCTGAGGTCCACGACATCCGGGGCGGACAGTGTCAAGGCCATGAGTTATTATAATCTGGGCAACACGATGTTCAAGGCCGGCGACCTCCAATCGGCCGTCGAGGCATACAAGCGATCCCTTTTGATCAACCCCGATGACCGGGATGCCAAGCATAATCTGGAGATCGCTCTAAAGATGAAGGAGCAGCAAGAGCAACAGCAGCAGGATCAAGAGCAGGACCAGCAGCAAGACGGGCAAGACCGGGACCAGGAGCGGGATCAGCAAAGCGGCGAAGATGAGCGAAAGCAGGAGGAGCAAAAGGAAGAGGGCGAGCAGGAAGAGCAGCAGCAGGAGGAGCAGGGAAGGGACCAGCAACAGCAACAGGAGCAGGAACAGCCGCAGCCGGGAGAGGAGCAGCAGCCTACTGAGATATCCCCTGAAGAGCTGGAGCGAATACTGGCAGCCATAGAAGCAAGTGACAAGCAGACCCAGGAAGAGATGATGAGAAAAGCTTCCCAGCGGAAGACCGTCACGGGCAAGGACTGGTGATCATGGATCGACTGCGGACGGCGATACTTGCATTCGTGTTGGTCTGTGTGCTTTTTCCGGGCTTAGCCTCGGCCGATGAGTTGCGGGCCGAGGCGAGAGTGGACAGGGAAGTCGTCGGCGTCGGGGGCCGTCTGGTCCTGACCATAGAGATCTTTGGAGGGGCTCAGGTATCGGAACCGGACTTGGAGAATATTGAGGGCTTTACAGTAGTGAGCACATCGCGGTCTCAGACCCTCAGTATAGTGAACTTCGACGCCGTAAGGTCGCTTACCCTCCGATATGTGCTGGCAGCCGAAACCGAAGGCGAATATGTTCTGGGCCCTTTCACCGTGCAGTCGGGGAAGGAGGTCTTCGAGACCGAACCGCTAAGGGTCACGGTGATAAAAGGACAGGCACCTCCACCGGCCCCGCCGCGGTCACAGGATGACGGCGATGAAGTCATGGTGCGGGCCTCGGTTGATAAGTCCAGGGTCTACGTTGGGGAGCAGATTACCTATAATCTCCAATTCGCCTATAGAGTAAGACCGCGTGATGTCGAGTACACCCCGCCCGACCATACCGGATTCTGGACTGAAGAAATCGGGGAAACCGGGCCGGCCATCGAGACGATCAATGGCAAGAGATACTATGTGGTGAACAGGCAGACCGCCTTTTTCCCCATATCGAGCGGGCGATTCACCATAGGGGAGGCCGCCGTCCGTTACGTGGTTAGCGATGTGAGGCCTTTCTCTTTCGATCCTTTCGGCATGACCAGGGGCAGGGAAGGGAGAGCCGCTACCGAACCTGTGGATATCGTTGTCCGTCAGTTGCCTTCTGAGGGAAGACCGGCGGGGTTTGCGGGGGCCGTGGGAAGCTTCAGCCTTAAGGTCACGCCCAGCGCAAATGAGGTGAAGGCCGGGGAGTCCCTGACGCTTTCCATTCGGATAAGCGGCCGCGGCAATATCAAGTCGATTGGGGACATAAAGATTCCCGATCTCAAAGGCTTTCGGGTGTTTGCCCCGAAGGCGAGGGAGTCAATGGACGTCGAGCGCCTCCGGGTCGGAGGCGTCAAGGAGTTCGACCTCGTCCTTGTACCGGAAAGCCCGGGAGATCTTACCATACCGGCATTTGAATTTTCCTACTTCGATCCCGGTAAGGAATCATACACTACGCTGGTTTCGGACCCTATCGACATAGAGGTAATGCCGGGCGATGTTGCATCCTTGGACGGAACCGCCGGGCCTTCTCACGGCATCCGGTCTGCGAGGGCGGACATAAGATACATAAAACGCGGCGAAATATCGCGCGATGCCCTGACCATGTCTTATGGGGGCGTGGTGGGACCACTTATGACGTATGTGCCTGCCCTGGTCGGGATTGTAGGTTTGATTCTGAGTGTACGGCGCCGGCGCGCACTGATCTCGGGCAAGGGTGCGATAAGGCGTGCCCACAAAGACGCCAGGCTCGGTCTTAAGAGAGCAAGGGCCCTGGTGGCCGGTGAGACCGGAGTAGCCGAGGGGGCGGGACTTGCCGCCAGGGCGGTGCGGATTTACCTGGCATCCCATACCGGGACCAGCGAGACCATGATCGACCGTGCCCGGATCGAATCCATTCCGGGAATCCAAGAAACCACCAAGTCCGGGATAGCCGATCTTCTGGGCATTCTGGATCGAATCAGATTCGCCCCGGTCGGTGCCGATGCCTCGCAGGTCAGGGAACTCATCCACCGCGCCGAATCTCTGCTGAGTGCCGCCCACGGGGAGTGGAGCAAATGAGGCTTCAGGTCGTCATATTGTTGGTGCTTCTAACCTCGGGAACGGGCGCGGCGCTTGCGGCGCCCGGTGCGGATGAGATAAACAGCCTTTTCGATGAGGCGTGCGATCTATATGATGCAAGTGAATTCGAAAGTGCTCTGAGGATCTTCGAATCGCTGGTATCAAGTGGCGTGAGACACCCCGCGGTCTACTATAACCTAGCCAATTGCTATTATCAGCAAGGGGAGACAGGTAAGGCCGTGGCCAACTACAGACGTGCTCGCCTGCTCAGCCCGCGGGATGATGATATCCGGGCCAATTTGGCCTTCTTGAGATCGTCGGTCGGTTTTCAGGATACGACCGGTTCTTTCGGCTTGGATGGTATTGCTCGGATTCCCGCCAGGATCGCATCTCCCAGAGAATGGCGGATCGTCTTCTACGCTGCCTATTACCTGGGCGTCGTCTGCTTCCTTAGTGTTGTCTTCCTCGGAGGCGGAGCCCGCCGTCATGCGCTGCGTCTTCTGGCGGTGCTCGTTGTGATCGCTGTTGCCGGCTGGGCTATAGCCGAGCACGGTATGTCGCGCTTCACCGGCGAGGATGAGGGCGTTGTGGTAATGGACCGTGTTGAATTCATGTCGGGGCCGGGGGCGGCTTTTGATGAACTGGCGAGGCTTCCCGACGGGGTTGAAGTGGAGATCAGGGAGCGGAGCGGGATCTGGGTGGAGGTTCAACTCCCGTCTGGCGAGATTGGGTGGGTGAGGGAGGAAAGCCTCGAACTCATCTGAGGCTGGTGAAAACCGGCCGTCTCCTGCGTTCGTTGCCTGTAGCGTCGGGTTTCCATGCCCGACGTTGATCGGGGTTCCATCCCCGATGGACTTCGTTTTGTCGGCTGGCCGCGAAGCCCCTCCCGGTTCAGGACTCGCGCTGCGGGAAGCCACCTCCTTGACCAACTGCCGTCCCCACGGGAGTGGGGACGCTACTAAGAACGGCTTCGCTCCGGCAACGTCTCTGTAGCGTCGGGTCTCCGTGCCCGACGTTGATCGGGTCTCCGTGCCCGACGTTGGCCGGGTTATCATGCGCGACGTTGATCGGGTCTCCGTGCCTGATGGTTTGCTACGGAGGGGACATGATACTAAGAAAAGAGGGAAACGAGACTCTCGCTTAGGTTAGAGTACCATCTCCCTTTCTTCTTTCGTGTCCCCTTCTTTTGGAATTTACGTTATTTAAGCAATACAACCTTGCGGATTGCGGTCTCACTATCTGATCGAACTGTAATGAAGTAAAGGCCTGAAGCCAGCCGCTCGCCGCTGTAGCCGGTTCCCTTCCAGGCGATGGTGTGCTCTCCCGCACTGAAGTCTCCATCGGCGAGAATCGCTACTCGCCTGCCGGTCACATCATAGACTGCTATAGACAGTCTCCCGCCCGCGCATAGTGAGAATCGCATTCGCGTAGTGGACTTGAAAGGGTTCGGGTCGCATGGCGTTAGGTGGAGCGAGGTCGGAAACCCGCCGGAAATGTGGTTTGCCAGGCCGGCTGTGGCCCCGGCCACGGCGAGCGCCGGATCTCCATATAGGTTGTAGTTATAAAGGTTCATGTACTCGTAGATGTGTCCCCAGCCGTAGTATGTGGTCGCGTAAAACTTCCCGTAATAGAGGGCCTCGCCCACCTTCTTTTCTTCGACAATCATATACCTGTTGAAGTCATAGCAGATCTGTTCGGTACCGCCCCCGGTGGCCTTCCAGTCTCCGGCAACGGCTGCAGGCCTTGACGAGCTCGCAATGCCGGCTGAGGAACCCCAACCGGGGAGGGTCAGCAGGTCTATGCCTAGGTTGCCGTAGGGGTTGGGATCGGGATAGCCCACATTGCAGGACACGGCAAACACGATTGAAGGGTGGTCGTCGTCCATATTGGAGGCCCCTATACCAATGAAACGGTGGCTCTGCATCTCACCATTGCTTTGCTCAGGGACGCCATCGCCGTCATCCCAGGCCCAGATGGTCCTGTATGCCCCGTCGGACCAGCCGTGCCCCGACCAGTTCACGTAGGCATGCTCGCCACCGCCCCAGGCACCTGTGAAAGCGGTTTCGCTTATGGGCGGCCAGGGGAAAGGTGATGTCACGATGCCTGCCTGCTCGCTCATGTGGGTTATGGTCATGCCGCTCATCAGGCCCGTTTCCATAGAATCCAACAGCGTGGCCCCATCTACGAAGGGGTAGCCGCTGTAGTTCTGATTCTCGAAAAACAGGATGGACCCGGCGTGGAGCACGTTCTCTTTCCAGGATCCAGTGTCTTGTTCGAAGGCCACCAGCTTGTCCAGAGTATAGGTGATACGGGTGGAATCGTTGACCGGTATCCGGCCTACCGCGACCTCTGCCAGAAAATCGGGGTCATCTTGTCCGTACTCACCGGGGTAGCCGTCGCCGTCGGAGTCCCATGAAAGGGCATCCGGATGGGAAAGGTCGGCATAGTAGTAATCCGTGGGGGTGCCGGGTGCCACGAGGCCCGGGTCACTTGGATCGTAGACGTGGAACGCTGGGTCAGGATAACATATACGCATGGGAACCGTCGCATAGTCTCCAACCAGAAGCACATACTCGATCCCCCAGGTTGCATAGTGACCCCTCAGGAAGTTCCTGATCCGCTCAGCCAGATCATCGCCGGGCTGGCTCGCAATCTCGGTGTCCGTGGTAAGTACCGTCCTGAGTCTATAGCCCAGAGCGGTCTTCCATGTAGGGAATCCCGAAGCAGTGATCGCATGTTCAAGGTCGCCGGTAGTGATGATGACATAGTCATAGGTATCGGCAAGAGGGGCATGGGCCGGTTCGTCAACACTGTATAGATTCACAACCTCGCGATAGTTGGCGAATAACGCTGAAGCCTTCTTGTCGGCCTTCCGGTCGGACATCAAGGCCTCGACCGACTCCGCGTCCATCCCGGACGCCTTGTCGGGTCCGCAGATAACAGCGGCTTCTATCTCGCTTCTGTATTCGAGCCGGCCTGTTTCGGGATAGTAAGTGAACGGAGAGAAGGCCACTGAGGCATATGAGTACTTGCGGAGCGTGCCCCCGCCGGAAAGCCACGCGTGGCTTTCCGGAAACGGATTGTCCGAGAGGTAGATGGCTTTATTGGTAGACTCCCAATCGTTCCGGACTCCCCGCATCGCTTCGTCCCACCGCGGCATTCCTGAGAGCAGTCTGATCTCCGGGAAGGGAGCGATTCTGTATGTTCCAGGCAGTTCGATTGTCCGAGATCCGAGTACCTCAACCGAGAGGGCCCTTGTGCCCGGCGGTAGGGCGATCAGGAATCTCTTCATCGGGAGCATAGGGGCCCCGGGCACCATGATGTCCCCAAAGCCTGCCATGTCGATTTCCTGGCCTGATAGACCATCGGCTATCTCATAAGGCCCTGCCTCGAGGGTGACGATAACCTGATTCTCTCTCACCGTGCATGCCGTCATACCGGTGGCGAGAGCCTCCTGATATGAAGCCGTAATGCCGGCAAGGGCTAGCGCCCCAAGAAAAGCAAATGAGCAGACGGTCTTGCCTGTCATGTCAAGCCTCCAGAGTTGCACTTTGTTTTGTATTGGCTACCTGTCTGATTATACCAAACATAACGCGCTCCCGCGATCTAAATCCCGCCGGCAAGGAGATACGCTCATCGTTGGGCGCGGAAACCCGACGATACACATCGGGCTTAGCTTGTGGATAAGGCGGGGCTTCTATATAGTTGTATGGTCCGAGGAAGGGCCCGGTTCGGAGAAGGTCGGGAGCACAGATGAGAATAAGTGGTTTCTCGTTTGTAAGAAATGGTGTGAAGCTGTATTACCCGGTTGCTGAGTCGATCCGATCGGTTCTCCCCATATGCGACGAATTCGTGGTGGCGGTCGGCCGGGGCGATGAAGACGACACCACGCGTCAGGCCATCGAGAGCATCGGAGACAGCAGGGTTAGAATAATAGACACGGTCTGGGATGAGGCTCATTATGACCGGGGGATTGTGAATGCCATCCAGACCGATATTGCAAAGGAGGCCTGCACCGGCGACTGGCTTTTTTACCTCCAGGCCGACGAGGTTGTGCATGAGAAGCATCTTCCGGTGATTGAAGCCCGCTGCCGGGAGCTTCTCGGGGTGCGACAGGTGGAGGGACTGCTGTTCCGATACAGGCATTTCTGGGGCGACTACAAGCATTATCACGCAGGGCACGGTTGGTACCCCTTTGAAATACGCATTATTCGCAATCTTCCGGCTATCCATTCCTACGAAAGCGCCCAATCATTCAGATACTTCGAAACCTATGAGCATCCTCGGCAGCCGCACGGCACCCGCAAGCTCCGGGTGGCGCGGGTCGATGCCGAGATATTCCACTATGGCTGGGTCAGACCGCCGCACCTCATGCAGGTAAAGCGACGTGCCCTGGACACGGTACACTGGGGCGGAAAGAAAGCGGCGGAATACTATGACAAGGCGCCGAAGACGTTTGATTATGGACCGCTCGACAGGCTGGCTGTTTTCGAGGGTAGCCACCCCGCTGTAATGAAGGATATGATCGACAGAATGGATTGGCAGGACCGGCTTCAACAAAGCGGCAGCCCCAATCCTTACAGGGAACCGCATAAACACGAACGTCTTAAGTACAGGCTGCTGTCCTTCATCGAAAACCGCTTAATCGGCGGGCGGCGGATCGGCACGTTTAAGAACTATGTTCTCTTGGACGGGGTGTGAGGAATAGGAGATGGCTATGTTTCGGAGAAGGCCGCGGATGAAGAGGGTCTGTGAGGGGCGGTCAACTCAGGATCTGGACAGGAAGACCTACATAATCCACCACTATTGCCCTCATACCTTCAATGCGGGGGATCACTTCGTCGTGCGTGCAATCAGGCAGCACCTTGAGCAGTATCTACCCGAGGCCGTCTTTGTACCCAAAGCATGCGCCGACAATCGCGGTTGGGGCAGGCCTGTGGGTTTACGGGGAGATAATATCACTCAAAGCAGCAAGTACGCTGACGCTGTGATTGTCGGCGGATCCGATCAATACAACAACTGGAGCCTCCGCATAAAGAAAGAGGAAGTAATACACCTGCTGCCCCCTCTCTTTCTCATTGGCCTGGGGGTTTCCTCGAGGTCGATAGATGGACCTCCGACCATAGACAAGGAGTCCTATCTCGAGGACATACGGGTGACCAATGAAAAGGCGGAGCTCTCTTCCGTTCGGGATCACTATACTCAGCGGTTCCTGGAGAGCCTTGGGTTCAAGCGCTCGGTTGTCACAGGCTGTCCTTCCATGTATCTTTTCGACCGCGACTTCGCTCTGGATCCCGGCGGCCCTGTAGCGCTAACGTTTCCGTTCCCTGTTGTGAGGGCGGGTAACGAGGCCGCCTACTCGAAGCTCATAGGCTCAATCCGCGATATCGTGAAAACCGTGAGGGCGCTTGGGCTCAGACCGGTCATAGCGTGTCATGATGACCGAGACGTCACGGCAGCGCAGGGGGTCTTCCCGGAAGAGGAGTTCTTCTTCTCCAACTATGTCGACAAGGTGATCGATTTTTATGAGCGGGCGTCGATTGTTGTTGGGTCGCGGTTACATGCGTCGATTCTTGCTTCAGGGATGGGCAAGCCTTTCATAAACATCAATCTGGATGTGAGGGGTAAGGGGTTTACGGAGACCTTCGGCCTGGCCGGCTGGAATCTAGACATAGACGACCCGGGCTTGGGCGCCTCGGTAGGAAAGAGGTTGAAAACGGTTCTTTCCGGGGACCTTTCGGTTTATGAAGATTTCTCCAGGATAAGAGCTCCTTTTAGAGCTACATACATGGATTTCATGCAGGGTGTCGCCCGGACCATTGTCGAGAAGTCGGGGGGTATCACTGACGAGTGACATGATATGAGAATCCTATATATCTCCACAAAGAAGGGTTGGGGTGGGGTGGTAACGTGGATGTGCCGGACCGCGACAGGCCTGGGCAGGCGGGGCCATCGAGTCTGGGTGCTTTCCCATCCTGAGTCGAGATTGTCCAGGTCGGCTCCCGGGGGAATCAGGCTTGTAGCCAGGCGACTGGGCATGGATTATAACCCCCTCATGATTGCCTGGCTTGTTGGTTTCATCAAGAGAAAGGGGATTGACCTGGTGGTGACCAACATCAGGAAGGAGGTCATAATCGGAGGGGTGGCCGCAAGATTGGCGGGTATTCCGAATATCCGCAGGATCGGCAATCATGACGATCTCAACAATCGTGTAAAATGGAGCCAGGAGCACCTTGTGGATCACAACATTATCCCGTGCAATCTCATACTTGAGGAGGCCCGGCGGAGGCTGCCTTGGGTCGTTCCCTCCCAATTTACCACTGTATATAACGGTGTCAATCCCGTCGACTTTTCGGACGGGGAGATAGCGAAGATCCGTAAGGGTTGGGGACTTGCACGTGAACACCTGGTGGTGGGTTGCACCTCCGGTCTGGCGAAGGTAAAGCGCATCGACGCATTGATCTCGGTTTTCGCGGGGCTCCGGGTGAAGCACCCCGAGGTGCGCCTGGTCATTGCCGGCGAGGGCCCGGAGGAAGCCGGTCTTCGTGAAAAGGCCCGAGAGGCGGGTGCCGGGGATTCCGTGGTCTTCGCGGGTTTTACCGCAGATCCTGCCATGGTCGCTGCCGCCTATGATATAGCGGTGCTCAACTCCTCCATAGAGGGGTTCCCCAATGTCTTGGTCGAGTACATGGCGGCGGGCAAACCCGTAGTAAGTACCAGGGTGGGGGGTGTGACTGAGATACTGGAAGACCGGAAGAACGGATTGCTTGTCGAGCCGGGGGACACGGATGGCCTGACGAAAGCTCTGCTTGAGCTTATGCGAGACCGGGAGACGAGGGACAGACTTGGCCGTGAGGCACGTCGCAAAGTTGAAGCCGGCTTCACTGAGGATAAGATGCTTGACCGCCTGGAGGCCCTCTTCAGCCGGTTGGCGGGCACGGGGCGTTCAGGATGACGGGACTTTGAAGGCGGCCCTTTGACTCAGAGCGCGGGAGTTGTATTGTGTGGCCCTATCTCAAATTGATCTACTATCTTCTTAATCGCAGGACCGTGTTCCTGAGTTGTGCAACCCAGGGTCTTGGAGATAACCTGCTTCTCTCTGCGGTATTGCCTTACCTGCGTCACAAGTACAGTGCGCGCCCGCTAGTGGTTGAGACCCGTTGGCCTGAGCTCTTCAAGCACAACCCGAACGCAGACTGGGTAACCCATCTCCACATGAAGACGACCGCACGCCATATCAAACCAAAGTACCACATAGACTGCGAGACCAGGGATTCTCTCTATACTCAGTTGATGAGTAAGGTTGGAGCAGAGGGTGAGGGTTTTCCCGAGATCTTTCTCACGGATGAGGAAGTCGCGGAGATCGGAAGGCGATTCCCCGGCGAATACTGGACCATATGCCCGAAGGGCAAGACCACTTTTTGTGCGAACCGCAAGGAGTGGGGTGTAGAGAATTTCCAGCGTCTCAGGGATCTCATGCCCGGCTTGCGCTTTGTCCAGATCGGCATGCCCTCGGACCCCCTCCTTGATAACGTTGTGGACGGCAGAGGCCTCAGTGTTCGCCAGACGGCCGCAGCCATCAGGAAGTCCAGATGCTTCGTGGGCCTCGAGGGAGGGCTTATGCATCTAACTAAGGCTGTAGGGGGTAGGGCGGTCATTATCTATGGAGGGTTCATCAGGCCAGAAGTGTCAGGCTATTCCGAGAATCTCAACATCTATTCCCCCGTATCCTGTTCGCCCTGTTTTCATTCGGATTACAGCCACGATGAGTGTAAGACCATGGAGTGCATGAGAGCGATTAGGCCTGAGGGGGTTCTTGAACTCATCATCCGAAAGTTTCCGGATCTTAGGCCGGATGGAGCATGAGCATTGAGAGCATTCGGAGAATCAGAGCGAATGGGGGTCGGCAGTTACATGGAGTCCGATCTTTGTGCATGGAAGCGCGGGCAGGCGGCCGCCCCCAGGTTCGACGGCTCTAAGATGACAGTAGTCAGTCTCAATCCTTCATATCTTTTCCGTGACAATGTCAATATATCCGGTGAAGTAGCCTACTCACCCTGCTACAATTCGCATGTTCCGCAGGAGCCTTGCGCTTCTATGAAATGTATGAAGGCCGCAGAACCGATTGTGGTCTATGAAAGCATCGTGCACGAGTTTATCGTAGATGACAAGAAGGGGAAGTAGATGAAGATCGAAGTCTCTCTGGGCGAGGTCGTGGATAAGATCACTATCCTAGAGATCAAGATGGAGCGCATCTCGGACCCCCTTAAGCTGGAGCACATCCGGTTGGAATACGGCCTTCTGCGGAAATCGCTCGAAGAATCGGGGATCCCCGTCGATTCGGAAGACTTCCGCCGGCTCAAGGATGTGAACTCCCGGCTGTGGGAGATAGAGGACCGCCTAAGGAAGAAAGAGCGGGACGGTGAGTTCGATGGGGAATTCATAGAGCTGGCAAGATCGGTATACGCCGAGAACGACAAACGATTTGA
>Ga0180433_10004279_pt1 | contig 20164 bp, 16 predicted proteins | sample SS_ome_8_FD_132980 | JGI IMG/M metagenome (GOLD analysis project Ga0180433, IMG submission 132980) | Hypersaline lake sediment archaeal communities from the Salton Sea, California, USA - SS_1_D_1 metaG | ecosystem: Environmental > Aquatic > Non-marine Saline and Alkaline > Hypersaline >... | reverse complement strand
GGCATGGTTTCTGGGCGTATTTCCTCTTGGGCTGGACGCTGCAGGTTGGACTGTCGCTGCCGGTGGGTCTGTGGCAGACTCTGAAAGGTTGGCCTCATATAGATGTATCGGGCTCGCCGCTGTGGGCCAGATGCCTGACGCCGCTGGTGGGCTGGCCCTTTAACACCGGCGGATATACTGTGCGCTGGGTATTCGAGGCGACCGTCGGGCCGCTGGAGCCGTTGGTGGGGCACCGCTCCGCAACAGTTTTGAGCAACATGCCTTACTACGCCTTGCTTATGGCTGTCCAGGCGTCCGTTATTGCGGCTGTTTTCGCGTTCAGATATAAACGGCGAAAGACCCTTATCGACTGGGTGCCGATATGTTTAGGAATTCTGTTTCTGATTAATTCCTTTGGTAATGTGCGCTGGTTCTGGGCAGGAACATAGAAGCAGTGTGAGTCTGCCGAGCCCCGAACGTCAGTGAGGGGAATAGGAGCGCATTATGTTAAACAACAATGATTTTCAAAAAGCGGTTGGGTTGATTGACAAATCCGACAGTATTTTGATTGCCACGCATACCAAGCCGGATGGGGATGCGTGTGGGTGCATGGCGGCATTGACGGAGGCGTTTGCCGCTCTGGGCAAGAAAACAAAGGCCCTGATGCTCTCGCCGATACCGCGATGGTATACATTTCTTTTTCATGACAAAGTCCCTATCCTTGGCCAAGATGTGAGCCTTGAGGATCTGACGGAAGGGCGGTTCGGCAAATTCGATTTAGTCGTGATTGTCGATACCAACAGTCGCAAGCAATTAGTAGAGTTTGACGGGTATCTTAAGGACTGTGATCTGCCGGTCTTGGTGATGGACCACCACGTGACTTCCGATAGCTTAGGGGATGTTGAGCTGGTTGAGCCGGGTGCGGCGGCAACGGGCCTGATTGTCCACGACTTGTTCAAATACGCTCGCTGGCCGGTAACCAAGAAGGTCGCGGAAGCACTGTTTGTTGCGGTGGCCACCGATACCGGCTGGTTTCAGTTTGCCAACACCGACAGCCGGACACTGCGCACGTGTGCCGAGCTTATCGAGAGGGGGGCGGACCCCACAGAACTGTATCACGCGCTATACGAAAATTATTCGCCGCAGCGATTTGCATTGATGCTTTCGATGCTCGGCACGCTGCAGTTGCACTTCGACAGCCGGTATGCGACGCAGTATATCCGGCTGCGGGACTTTGAGCAGACCGGAGCCGCGCACGCGGACACCGAGAACTTCATCAATGAATGTCACCGGATAGACACGGTCAAGGTATCCGCATTATTTGTGGAGCTAAAAGACGGCCGCATCCGCTGCTCATTGCGCAGCAGGTGCGATGCCGACGTCAGCAAAATTGCCGTCAAATTCGGTGGCGGAGGCCACAAGATGGCCGCCGGGACCTACCTACACGGCGCCTTGGAAGATGCCATGCAACTGGTCAGCGCCGAGGTGAAAAAACAATTATAGCAGGCGGCCTGCCGGTATCAGGGGCTGCCGGCGGATTCATACGGAAAGGCGAAGCTATAGTGGCCGGCGGCAAGCTCAAGCAACACCTGGCCATCTTGTTTTCGCACGGACTTCAGGCCGGACATTCCGCGTAGAGGCCGGCCGCCTTCCGTTATCGACCTTTCGTCTTCGGTGGGCAGATACACAGTGGCGGCGGTGTTTGGCGGAATACGCACTTCAAGGTGAAATTTGCCGTGCTGGAGATGCCAATTGCTAACAATCTGTCCGTACGGCGATTCGTAGTCGGCCCTGACCCACTTCAGGCTCGGGTGGTTGACAATTTCGGGTCTGATAGTGAACCGTTTGAAGCCGGGATACTGCGGGTCGACTTTGATGCCGGCCAGGCCCTCGATAAACCATGTCCCGATGTACAAATATGAGCTGTGACACAGGGAGTTGCGCGCGTCCCAGGACTCCCAGAACGTGGTGGCACCGCGGTCAAGCATGTCGCCCCATCCCGGATAGATGTCCTTGTTCGCCATAGTAAAGATCAGGTCATGACAATCATTGGCGAGCAGAGCCTCCATCAGAAAGTATCCCGCGGTGATACCGGCGTGGATGTGGCCGTTTCGGCGAACGAGGATTTCGTGCTCCAGTCGCTTCCACACGTCCGGGCGCATGTCTTCGGGCGGAAGGCCCACCAATAAAGCAATAGCTAAGTAGCCCTGGAACCCATTTGCGTAACTATTATCCTGGGGGTCAAAAAATTCTTCATGAACCGTCTCACGGATTTGCCCGGCACGATTGCGATAGGCCGCTGCGATATCGTCCATTCCCAGGATCTCGGCAATTCGCGCCGCCGTCTGCAGGTTGTAAATCCAGTAGCAGTTATTGAAGAAAAGCGTTTCTCGGGTGTCCCCGTTGACGCCTTGGGCACCAGGCCAGAGCCAGTCGCCCAGAAAGTCCCATTCGCCGCCCCAGCGGACCAGCATATTGTGGAAGGATTTTGTCTCCAGGAAGACCAGCCAGAGCTGGATCGTCGAGAAGTTCTGCTCTAAGATACGCGTATCACCGTATCGTTCATACATCAGCCAGGGCAGGGTGACACAGTACCCGCTCCAGGCCGGCCCACCGCCGCCCCAGTATGTGGGGGCGGTGTAGGGCAGGTTGCCGTCCTCTGTTTGCACGTCACGCCAATCCTGGCTCCATTTCGTGTAGAATGCCCCCACGCCGTAATTGTTCATCGCGGCCTCGGTGGTTGCGTGCGCATCACCGCCATAGCCCATGCGTTCGCGATGCGGGCAATCGACAACGTAGCCGCCCAGACTCAGATTCTCGAATGTCCAGAGCGTTGTGTCGTATATCTCGTTAAGCAGTTCGCTGGAGCACTCGAAGTGCGCCGCCCGGTCGTAGTCGGTGCGGACCAGATAGCCTCGGAAGTCATCCAGGCTCGGCCTGTAGCTCAGGCCCTCGATCTGAATCCATCTGCCGGTGAAGTAATTGAACCGATTGCGAAACGTGCCTTTGCCTTTCGGCCCAATAATGTATCTGCTATGCAGGCGATGCGTCATGGCCTGATTGTAGCGCTCGGAGAACTTGAATTCGATCTCGTCACCGGGCTGGCCTGCAATGTCGGCTTCGACCCAGCCCGTCATATTGACGCCCATATCCACGCGGTAAACATCCGGAGAGACTTCACTGATCTGAAGGGGACGGATCTTTTCGATGCGCCGGTTCGGCTCGATCATCTCCGCCGAGAGCACAACATCGGGGGAGAACACGCAGGCGGGCTTCCAGTCCGCATCATCCAACGACACATCGCACCAGCCGGGCAATTCCTTTCGAGCATCGTAAAGCTCGCCGCCGTAGTGCATGAAGTCCCATACACCCAGCAGCGTATTGGGGCTGGGATGCGTTTTCCAGGTCTCATCCGTGACAATCCTGAAGCGCTTGCCACCAGACAGTTCGATATCGGCCTGGGCGATGACCAGCGGACTCTGCGGTTTGTCCGCCGTTTTGTAGTGTGGAAAGATTGACCATGAAACGCCGAGCCACAATCCTAAGACGTTTTTTCCTTGGTGCAAGCGGTCGGTGATTTCATAAGTCAGATACCGCGCTCGCTTGCGATGATTGGCAACGCTGGGCACTAGGACGGCATCAGCGACTCTGTCGCCGTTCACATACAATTGATGGTAGCCGATAGATGCAATGTGAATCATGGCTCGCTTCGGCTTTTGCGGCAGCGTGAAAGCCTTGCGCAACCAGGGGTCGGGCACGGTGTTGTCCGGCGGAGGCCAGCCGGGTTTCCTTTCGAAGATTCTGTCGGTTCCGATCCACTTGGCCGACCAGTCCGATTCATTAAGCAGGCCCATCGTCCACCGAGCAGGTTCGCTCCACTCTGTAATTAGTGCCTTTTCATCGTGCACTCGTACCTTCCACCAGCATTGCATCCCGGATTGCAGCGGCCTGCCTTTGTAAACAATATGCACGGATTGGTCGGATGTCACCAGGCCTGAGTCCCACAAGTCACCCCGGTCGCGGTCCAGCAACTCTTTGTCGCTGGCGACAAGGACATGGTACGCCGTCTGTCGCTGACCACGGTCTTCGACGTTAGTTGCTGTAAGTTTCCAGCTCAATCGTGGCTGTGTCACATCGATGCCCAGAGGATTCCGCAAATACTCGCAGCGAAGGTCAACAATCTCCATGGAAGCTCCGGGAGGTGAATCTGCAACCATCTGCGCGTTGGCAAAGCCAGTGAGGGCAAAACACAACAGGCACGTAATCGTGGGCGTGTAATATCTGGACCGCGAAATATCGTTGTGGATAAAGCTGTTCACTTGCGCATCCTTTCTGTGCTTTCCCACGTTACAAACCAGGGCGGCTTTAGAGAAGACAGCGGCCGAAGGGATTCGAACCCTCGACATCAGGCTTGGGAAGCCTGCGTTCTACCACTGAACTACGGCCGCACCAAATCGACTGGATGCGGTAAGTGTATAGAATCAAGGGCCTATTTGTCAATAGTTTTGCCGCTACCTGCGCGGGATAGGGCGGCTGGCGTTAGAGCGGGAAGAAAGACCCCTTGTGATTCTAAGTGTAGTTTAGTAAAAGGGTTATCATTGCATATATTGGCCAAGACAGTACCATCTCGCTCTGTCGCTGCTTTTCTCGAGTAGAACCGCATCCTGTCGAGCCGACACTTTCGTCCCATAACGGAGACCCGGCACGGGTGCAGACTTTTAGGGGCCTCGAACATAGGCTGCTCTGCGCACCCTCACCCTCACGGATGCTCGGATAGTCGCGCAAACGTCGTGAGCACGGTATCTTTGTCATTAAGTTATGGCAAAACCAAGTCGATAGCGGATAGCAGATTGATCTGTGTGCAGGAAGTGCAAGATGGAAAGCCAAGACCCGATAATATCCTTCCTCGAAAGAGAGAAGATGGTCGATGAGAGCACACTCGAGGCCGTCGTGAACAAGCAGCGAGAAACAGGCCAGAGTGTGGTAAGCATCATTAGACAAGAGAGTCTTCTCGACGAAGAACAGTTCACCAAGGCTATTGCGGCAACTAACAAGATAGAGTTTGTTAATCTGGCCCCTGAAATGGTTGATCCGATGGTTGCGCACCTGATCTCATACGAGATGGCCAGTGGGAACAACGTTCTGCCCATAAAGAAAGAGGGCGAACAGTTGGTAGTGGCGATGAGCTCGCCTTTGAACTTGTCCGTGCGGGACCAAATAGCAATGAAGACGGGCTATACAATTATCCCCGTAGCGGCCACACCCGGGGCCATTCGGCAAGCGATCCGATACCATTTCGATGTTGAAAATGTGACCAAGCAAGCGATCGTGTCCATGCGGCTTAAGGAGGACACTAGCAAGGCAGCCAAACACAAAGAAATGGAGATGGGACGATCTTCAAGGACCGTCGATGCCCCCATCGCAAAGCTGGTCTCCTCTATCATCCGAGGTGCTATTGATGCGCGAGCAAGCGATATACACATCGAGCCACAAGCATCCGATGTCAAAGTACGCTACCGCGTGGATGGCATCCTGCGTAGAGCGATAGAAGTACCGTCATCCGCACAGCTTGAGATAGTCTCCCATATCAAGATTATGGCGGATATGGACATTTCGGAGCGCAGAATCCCCCAGGATGGTCATATGACTGTCCGGCACGATGGTAGGGACTATGACTTGCGCGTCTCGTCACTGCCCGCAGTGGGTGGTGAGAAGATCGTGATGAGAATCCTGGACAAGAACGCCAGCAAATGGTCCCTGGACGCTGTGGTGCCATCGCCCGATGACAATAAGAAATTTCGAGAGCTGGCGAGTAACCCTTACGGCATGCTGCTCCTGACCGGCCCTACCGGTAGCGGTAAGACAACAACTCTGTATTCACTGCTTCAATTGCTTAATACTCCGGAAAGAAACATCGTTACTGTGGAGGACCCCGTTGAATATCGGCTGGAGGGAATCACCCAGGTGCAGGTCAGGCCGGCTGCGGGAATGACGTTTGCTTCTGCGCTGCGCAGTATCGTCCGGCAGGACCCCGATGTCATACTGGTTGGTGAAATTCGTGACCTGGAGACAGCAGAAATAGCTGTCAGCGCTGCCCTTACGGGGCATCTGGTGCTCAGCACGTTGCATACTAACGATGCGGCAGGTGCGATATCTCGTCTGTTGAATCTCGGCATACCCGGCTTTCTTGTCGCTTCGGCCCTGTTGGGGGCGGTCGCGCAAAGATTGATCAGGACGACCTGTCCCAAATGCAGAAAGGCTTACAAGCCCTCAAAGGACGAACTCAAGTGGCTCTCCGCCATGACTCCGAAGGCAAGAGACATCCAGCTCTACAAGGGAACAGGGTGCAATAGTTGCTACCACGCCGGGTACCACGGAAGAAGAAGCATTTATGAGATCTTGTGCATCTCTCCGACCATACGCCGAATGATCGTCGACGGAAAAAACGACGATGCGATCAAGCAAGAAGCGTTGAAGCAGGGAATGAAAAGCCTGCGCCAAAGCGGGATGGATGCCGTGTTGAGCGGTGTTACCACACTCGATGAGCTGATGCGGGCAGTGGATGTGACGAGGGACTAATGGCAGTTTTTCAGTATACGGCAAAGGACGAAACCGGGAACAAATTCTCCGGTCGATATGAGGGTGTCGAGAGCGTTGCGACGCTGCGTGAAGAACTGGATAAGATGGGCTATGTTTTGGTAAAGGCTCACCGCGCGAGGACCCACAAGACAAAACGCAGAAGAATCAAGCGGCGGGACGTAGTGGCCTTCACATATAAGTTTGCGGGAATGTACTCGGCCGGTCTGCCAATTCTTAGATGTTTGGAAACGTTGGAGGAGCAGGCGGAGAACCGAGCTTTCAAGGATATGATTACCGACATTCGGCAAAGCGTCCAGAGCGGTTCGAGCTTAAAGGGCGCCTTTGAGAAATACCGGCACATATTTTCTGACTTCTTCCTGGGAATGATCGAGGCTGGAGAGTCCGGTGGAAAATTAGCCACTACCCTGGAAATGAGCGCGGTCTATCTGGACAAGCAAGCAGAACTGAAACGCAAGGTGAAGTCTGCCTTTGTATATCCCGTGGTTGTGAGCGTCGTTTGCCTTGTAGTCATTGGCGGCCTTTTGGCGTTTGTTATTCCCATCTTTTCGAAGCTATACAAACGTTTACATGTGTCCCTGCCCGGACCCACCAAGTTCCTTGTCGACTTAAGCGCCCTTTTTCGGGATTGGTGGTGGGCCATCATCATCCTGGCAGTCGTCGCAGCAATCATGTTGCGGCGGCTCTTGAAGAGCCCACAGATCAAAGCCAAGTGGGATGATTTCAAATTGAATATGCCGATGTTCGGCAGCTTGAATCGTATGATTGTGATCTGTCACTTCACACGGACGTTTGCAATGCTGACCTCTGTTGGGGTTTCTCTCATCGAGGCTTTGGATGTCGCCAGTGTGGTCGCGAGCAATCATAGAGTCACACAAGTGGTTGAACAATTGAAGGAATTGGTTAGAGCGGGCCATCCCATAGGGATGTCCTTGAAGAATTACGATATTTTCCCAGCGGTGATCACACAGTTGGCTATTTCGGGCGAAGAGGTAGGAATGTTGCCGAACATGCTAAACAAAGGTGCTGACTTTCTGGACAAAGACATCGAGAGGACAGTGAACGGCTTGCTGATCAAGCTGGAGCCAGCCCTTACACTCATCATGGGAACCATTGTTGGGTTCATCCTTATGGGTGCCTATCTGCCCATGTTTGATTATATGCAACACCTCAAATAGCATGGGCAACTTCATTTGTGGGAAGGCTGCACAAGGTGCTTTGAGGGAGTAGCAACATAAGCCCTGAACAATTTGACTCCTCTGTCCGTGATTTTCCGCGCTGCGCGCGGCCGCTCGCGTCGATACTGTAAGCCGGATGCGACGTTCTGTGGGGCCGGGGGCGAGAAAGATGAGACGCAGAAAAGCCCTAACGATGCTTGAGCTGCTGGTTGTGGTTTTGATTCTCGGAGCCTTGGCGGCCATTGTTCTTCCTCGGCTTGTGGGTGCCTCACAGTCGGCCAAGGCCAAGACCTGCGAAACCAACATAGACACTATAAACCAGCAGATTGAACTGTACCACTTGCTGACCGGTTCCTGGCCCAACAATCTTAAGAACGTCACGGAAAATATCGACTATTTTCCGGATGGCCCGCCCGAATGCCCATTTGGCGAAAAATACAAGTTAGACAAGCGACATGGCAAGTATCGGGTCCGTGAGCACAACCACTGAAAGATGTGCCAGCGTTTTTTTTGTCACGCCGGGCAGTTGGCATCCGGAGTAGGGCGCAAGTGTCTTTTGCTCAGATGAGAATTTGTACTATTATTTTAATAGGGATAATGCCGGTGAGGCGGGAAAGCTTCCGATAAAGACGCGTTTTCGGCAGCGAAATACGGCCCAACGTATAATCGCCCCGGTCAATGTGGTTTTAGTAAAGTGCCCTCTATTCTATGCCGATAGTGTACGTAGTTCTACGTAAAGTAATTGTTTGGTGGGAAGGAGAGTAAGATGCGTCAAAGAAAAGGTTTCACGCTGGTCGAGCTGTTGATTGTAGTTTTGATTTTGGGGGCTTTGGCGGCCATCGCAATTCCCAGAATTATCGGTGGCGCAACCAGCGCCAAAATCAATGCGTGCAAAACAAACGTCGACCTTATCAACTCGCAGATCGAGTTGTATTACGCAAATGAAGCGGAGTGGCCCTCAGCCCTGACGGATGTCACCGAGAACACAGACTACTTTCCTGACGGTGCACCGGAATGTCCCTTCGACACAGACTATAGCTACAGCTCGGAGACTCATCGAGTCCAGAACCATAGCCATTAGCCGGTGGAGCCGGGGCGAGGGTTGCCAAAAAAGTTGCGTACATCTTCGGAGATGCAAATCGACAAGGATGGTTACACATGATTGTGGCCATCCTTGTTGATTATTGGCATGAGCGTGCTGTTTATATGAAGAATAGAACGGCCTACACTCTGACCGAACTGATTGTCATCGTGGCAGTGATCGCTGCGATGGCTTTTATTGCGGTGCCGCGACTTCAGTTTGCGGCTCTGTGCGGACAGCAGGCGGATACGGTGGCGCGCAAGATAGCGACCGATCTTCGCCGCACGCGGCGGCTCGCCATTTCCAGTGCTGCAACCAACAGCAAAGGTTTTGAGCTAAAAATGGTTCCGCCAGCGCCGTATACCACCTATGAAATAGAGGACCGCGATACACATACGGTGGTGGATTCGCAGACTATCCCGCCGGAAATTGATGTCACCTGTTCCGGCTCGCACAAATTTCGGTTCGGTCCTCTGGGGAATCTCAAATCCGGAAGCGGCACCGAGTTGACTGTCTCTGCCGAGGAGAAAAGCCTTACCATCACCGTGAATACGGCGACCGGTATGGTAACGTGCACCGAAAACTAAGCCCGGTGCCGAAAGCCAAAAAGGTAGGAGCCTATGCGGAAGACACGAAGAAGGCAGCGCAAGGAAGGTTTCACGCTGACGGAAGTGGTGGTCGCGTCGCTGTTGCTGGTAATTGCCATTGTTCCGATTCTAAAGGCCTTGACAAGTGCTCACGTCAGCACGGCGATCATCGAACGCAGGACGCACAGCTTGATACTGGCTCAAGCCAAACTTGATGAAATCAAAGCACGCTCCATCTACCATTACGACGAGTCCTTTGCCGCAGTGAATCTGCCTCTCGGTGACTCATACCTCGTTCATGTAGAGGATGTCCCCGCCGGCGCCGACCTCAGGGAGATAACAGTCTCCGTGGGCCAGGACTTGAATGACAGTCGGACTCTCCAAGAGGATGAAATTGAGGTCACTTTGAGCACCTATCTTGCAAGAAGGTGGTGACTTATGGGGCGTTCAGTCTTGGCTCGAACGATCGCATGGTCGAAGGCAATTTGTGTCCGGTAACAAGAGCCAAAGGACACCGTTGACTCTGGTTTTTGCCCTTCTCGCGGATTGCTTGAAAGACCCGGAAATTACACGGTCGGCAATAATGCCATCTCTGTATCTTGACGAAAGAAGCGATAGACGTAGACGTATGTGAGGAGTAGATAGTGCACGGCCTACATGACAAAGTCCGATTGCGTTCGGCTTTAACGCTTCTGGAGATGGTCATAGCGATGGGGATTATGGGCGTTGTCTTTACAGGCGTCGTGCTGCAATTCAGAGGGATACAGAACAGTTGGGACTCAAAGCAAGGCGGCGCGGAGGCACTTCAAAACGGCAGAGTTTTGCTGGACCATTTGTATCGGAATCTGTCCAAAGCCCGCCGCATCAATGCGGTGAGCGGCCCCGCCGACGACAACGGATATATCGAATTTGAAGGTAACGACGGTAGTGACTTCATGTATGAGATCGGTGAGAACGATTATGTCACCTTTGGCCCAACCGGCAATCTTTGCGAATTAGCCGGTCCTGTGACTTCGCTACGGTTCACATGCTATGATGCCTGTGACCTGGATACCGCCATCACCGATGTTGATCAGATTCGAAATGTGAAATTCCAAGCGACCTTTGTCAATTCTTCGCAACTTGGTCGCACCGCCAGTTTCATCGGACGGGCCTATCTGCGGACCAACAGTATTTCCTTGGATGGTGCAATCATACCGGGTGTCGCCGTATCCAATAAGGCCGAGATCGAGGCATTTGGTCAGATCTCTATGATCAGCGGAAGTGCCGCAGTATCCACGAACTCTACCAGCCACAACAAGATCGTCGTCAAGGACCTTGGCACCATCGGTGGGGATGCATACGTCGGACCGGGCGGAGAGGCGGATGATGTAATCAGGATCGAGGACTATGGCCAGATCACAGGTTCTACCGCCATCCTGACCGAGGCCGTTGAAATCCCGGTGCCTGCGGAACCCAGTTTGGGTGGCAGCATCGGGGACCGCACGTACGGTGGATTCAGTACTATCACGATCGGTGAGCATCTGCATTGTGATAAGTTCGAGATCACGGACTTTGCCACCGTCAAGATTAGCGGCGACGTTATCATCCTGGTTGAAGATGAGTTCGAAATAAAAGACTTTGGACAACTCAGAATCTTGGCCGACGGGAGTCTAACGCTCTTTACCAAAAACGGGTTTAGAATCAAAGACTTTGGAAAAATGAATGTCAACACGATGGACTCATCGCAGGTTACAGTCAACCACCTGTGCAGCGAGAACATTCATGTAGAGGAATCCGCGCGAATGTGTGCCAATGTGGTTGCTCCCTATTGCCAACTGCACGTAAAGGACACAGCGCGCTTCTATGGAACACTGCGAGGCAAGGAGATCAAAGTCAAGGACGTCGGACATGTCTATACCCTGGCAAGCACGGCAGGAAGCCGGATCTTACCTTGAGCAAGTAGGATGATGCAAGAGAAGGCAGACAAGAACGGTTCGGTTTTGCTGATAACGATTTTCGTTGTAGCGATGCTGTCGATCATCGTCGCCGGTATCCTGCACATCAACACTCAGGAAATACAGCTTATGCAAAATCAGGTGTATGCTGCTGAAGCGTTGGCCATTGCAGAGGCCGGACTCAATGACGCTCTCGCTGAAATCCGAAGCGACAATGAATGGGATGAAGGCTTTGATGAGAAATCCTTCGCGGGCGGCTCGTATTCAGTCGATGTCAGCGGTGATGTGCCTAACCTCACGGTCAAGTCGACGGCAACGTCGGCAAGGGGATTCGTCGCCAGAGTCGAGGCCGAGATGACGGTTGAGACCGGTGACCCTACATATACGATACGGATCGACACCCTTCGAATCAACGAAGAAGAGGGGCAAGACGACTGATGACATGTGTCTGGTTGTGGTTATAGGATAGGGTCTGGAAAGTGAAGCTCAACAACAAAACAGCTCTGGGTGTAGACATCACCGAGGAGCGGGTCAGCCTGGTCCTACTCAAAAAGAAAGGTACCGGTCTCGAGTTGGCTAAGTCAGCGAGCGGTCCAGTACCGAAGGGCGCAATCAAGGGTGGTATGATTCAAGACCCTGTACTTCTTTCCAAAGCCATCAGGCAAGTAACAAGCCACGGTCGGATTTGGGTGAGATTCAGGCAGGCAGCGGTCTCACTGACGGTGGAGCCAACCATTGTGCAAATCATGAACATGCCGAAAAAGTTCCCGACCACTTTGGGCCAGTTTGTTCAGAGCGAATTGAAACATTGTGTGGCGCTCTCTGGCAAGAAGACCGCGATGGACTATTGCGGCCTTGGCTCAGCTACAGAACCAGGCAGCCGCCGGTTGCTGGCCGTGGCTACAGATGGGACGGCCGTATCCCGCCTGGTCAGAGCCTGTACCTCAGCCGGCATAAGTGTAGAGGCCATCGAGCCCCCGCTCCTGGCGTACGCCCGTGCCTTGTATGCCAAGAAAATAGCACGTAGGTTCGACTGTAATGTCCTCGTGGCAATCCTACAAAGCAGTGTCTTGACGTTGTGTGTGTTTCGCAAGCAGACCGTAGATTTTGTCAGAACAAAGTATATGGGCCAGGAGGCGACGGCGCCCGAGCGAGTTTGTGAATGGCTCAGCAACCAGATCAACGCAGTAATCCAATTCTACGATATCGAAGTGCCAGACAGCCCCGGCAAATGGGAAGTGACTGTCGTGACCGATGCAAAACAGACCTTGCCCAAGAATGCAGAAGAGACCCTGAAGGCTGCGGTTGGCTGTCCCAACCTGGATATTAGGACACCCGCGAATATACGTCAGGATGCTGCTGTGGAGCAAAAAGGTGTTTCCGGGGCAGAAAACGCTTCGATGGTGGCTATCGGTTTGGCGATGAAACTGCTTACGAAGGACGGCGCCGACCTGAAGATAAATCTTCTACCTCCCGAGGCAACTGAGGTCAAGTCTTTCAAGAAGCACGCCGTCATAACCGCCAACATTATGGCAGCGATTGTGTCCGCCTCCGTGCTGGGAATGGCGGCATTAGGGTTGATGATTGATGAGGTGAAGGCGAACATCCTGCGAACGAAGCAGCGGCACCCGCTGCATGATATGAGCAAGTTGATTCGGGAGAATAGTCAGATAAATACCCAGATAGAGCAGCTCTCAGGTGGGCCCGATCAGTTGAACGACATCTTGAACTCTCGCCGCGATTTGGATTGGACCGGCTTGTTAGATGACCTCAGAAAAAACACACCCAAGAGCATCCGTATCGTCAGTCTGCGCAGTCAGGGCGAAGCCGCCGTGACGATTGAAGGTCTGGCGTTGTCGTATCAGTCGGTGCACTTGTTTGTCAGCATGTTAAACAGATGTGAACACATCAAATCTGCCTCCCTAATTGAAACGGAAAAGGATGAGCAGTACAGCGGATTAGTGACGTATACCATTAGTTGTGCGCTGATGTCAAACAAAGGAAGGTAGCCGGTGTTTGTTGATAATCTGGCCAAACTGAATACTGCTTCACGAAACGGAATTTCTGCGGCGTTGGTCGTGGTGACGCTCGTGGCGATGTACAACTGGACTATCGCTCCTCAGTTGACCTGGTTGCGTGCCGAGCAGCAGTATGAGGCGGCAGTGAGTGACGTTGCTCGCAAGTGTGCCGTCACCAGCGAGGCGCTTGGAAAGAAGCAAACAAAGATCGAAGAATTACGTCAGGAATTTACCCAGCTACAGAATACCGTGTTTACTTCAGAAGCAGCCAAGGAATTCTTCAGCGATCTGCAGGTGATCTCCCAGGAAGTAGGGTGCACAGTCTATTCTCTGAATCTTGTCAAAAACCAGCAGGACCCTCAGAGAAAAAAAACCGAGAAACCACAGGGCATAGTCACAAGCAGTGCAGCGCTCAGTGTAATCGGCGTATACCCGAACATCATCAAGCTAATCGAAAAACTACAAGGACGTCCCCAAAAGGTCTGGATCGATGCACTCAAAATGAAGACCGTCGGTGGGGAGCTGCAGCAGTTGAAGTGTGATATGACCATCACCATTTGTACGTTCCCGGACAAGGAAGCGAAGACCCATGAGTAAACCAAAAACCACAACGATTATTGCGTGTATGAGCCTATTGACAGCGGGGATATGGAGCATACCGGGTCGGTGCATAGCCGCGTCATCTGATTCGACCCAAGCCATTACGGTGGAGGTTGGTCGTGATGATCCGTTCGCGGATATTCCCAGGAAGAGAGTTGTGCGGCCCACGACGCTGGTAGCGTCGCCGCAGCCTCACCAGGACATGCCCGATTTGTTTCTCGAAGTCGTGACCCTAGAGTTTCTCGACGCGAAATCCGCCGCTGCTGCCTTTGCGTGTATGTGCTCGCCGGTAGGAAATATTACCCCTCTGGAAAAGAGCAACTCACTGCTTGTCTTCGACACAAAGGAACATGTGGATAAGATAATGGCACACATACGTAAGACAGATCAATCCCACGCCGGTCTCTTCGTAGACGCGGTGACATTGAAGTTTCTGGAGGCTAAGAACTTTGAAAATGCTTTGAAAGGCATGTTGTCTCAATACGGTAGTGTCGCCACGAATGAAACCAGCAACACCTTGATTATTTGCGATACCAAGGGGAATCTCAAGCGAATTCTGGAGGAAATAAGAAAGGCGGACAAGAAGCCGCAGCAGATTATGGTGGAGGTGGTGATTCTCGACGTACAACTGCGAGATGACACGGAGATTGGCATCAACTGGGATATCTTGTCGGATGAATTATATGACATAAACTATCGGCAGAATTTTACTGACCGAATCAGCGCTATGCCCGGGAGTCCCCAGACCACGGCAGACACTGCAAGACTCAATGCCGGCAAGACCAACGTTGACCTCGTCAGTACAGGTTTAGGAGGCGACTTCAGTGTCATCAGCGGGACGGTTCGAAATGTCATCCATTTAATACAGCAGAAAAGGGATGTGGAGATTCTCGCCAGCCCGCGAGCAATGGTGGTAAGTGGCCAATCTGCAAATATCAAGGCTGTGGAAGAAATTCCCTACACAGAAGTCATGGATACCTCTCAGGGCGGCGCCGGCGCTCTTACCTCGACAGAATTCAAAGAAGTCGGTGTCAACCTGCTGGTCAGCGCTACCGTAACCGACGGCAACGACATCTTCCTTACGATTGATACGGAGCAAAATGTCAAAACCGGCGAGAGCCAAGGGGGCGTGCCTGTGGTTGACACGAGGCGGGCCCAGACTTCTCTATTACTGAAGGACGGTCAGATTGTCGTGATGGGCGGCCTGCGACGAAAGGAGAAAACCACACAGGTCAATCAGATTCCCATTGTCGGCGACCTGCCGATAGTCGGCATCCTCTTCAAGAGCACGAATACGGTCATAAATAACTCGGAATTAATTGTCCTACTCTCGCCCCATATATACAAAGGAGAGCCGGTGCCCGAGGCTGTGATGGCCAGATACACTGAAATCAAGGAAAGGCCCGTCCTCTCCGTGCCAGATGGGGTGGATAAAGAAGACAACCACCTGCCGACACAGGATAAGCAAAAGGATGATTGAGAGGTTGAGCATATTTTGTGCTAATATCGCTGTTCATTTGGGTCGATAAAAATCTGCTGAATAATACAGAGAGGGACAGAGTTTCGAGGGTTACGAAGAAATCGAGAAGGTGAACACGCATGTTCGGACTATTTAAATCAAAAAAGCAACGCGCGCATCCAAAGATATTGATCGTTGACGACGAGCCTGATTATGTCAGCGCAATCCAGTGTCGCCTCGAATGGAGTCATTATGACGTGGTTACTGCGGGCAATGGAAGGGAGGGCCTGGAAACAGCCTCTCAGGAAAAACCTGACTTGATACTTTTGGATACGAGTATGCCGGTCATGGGCGGCCACGAAGTCCTTGAGCGTTTGAAGAGGGACCCCGATCTGAAAAACATACCGGTCATTATGGTCACCGCTCTGTGCGAGGCCCAGGATATCGCAAAGGCGTCGGCTCATGGTGTTGCGGATTATGTCGCTAAGCCCTTCGATTTTACAGAGTTGGTGGACAAAATCGCCCATGCTTTGGAGTACAAGAAAAGCATGAGTAGCGCGTAGCTTTGTGAGCAGAAAGCGTAACTTTGCCTTCGAAATAGCCATCGCGTAGTTGATGAAGCCTGCTTGGATCGATGGCGTGTTTGTACCTGAGAGGTGTGGATCGCTACGTAGTCCAAAACAATGCTTGCATCAGGAAGGAGCAAATAGTCACGCCGTCATAACAGAATGCAGATGTCGTTCAAATGAAGGATGAAAAGATTCGCAGAACAGAGTGAGGCCCTGGAATGTTGAATGCCGTCGAAGTCCCAGAAGACCTTCAGCCAGTTTTTCTCAGTATGCAAGAGTTGGTTAAGGAGTACTTTGGAAGAAGGCAGGAAGACTGTTCCAAAGGAGCCATCGACCTGCTTGGCGACCGGCTTATCTTGCTGAGGGCAGGCTCCGTGTCGGTGGACTTCTTTGAGACTATAAGGGATCTCTATAAGGACTATGAAGAACGAGAGGCGCTGACAGTTGCTAGGAGTTTTCTGTTCGATATATCCCATGCCATCGCCAGAATGGATGCGCGCAACTTCCATTGCAAGAACGGCTTGGTAGATCCGATGGAGAAAATCGCGGCAGGACCGATTTATTTTGCACATTCTGGGTTCGCCTTCGTGCATATTCTTCCGGAATCGAATATTACCGCTGACGAGAGTTTCGTTTCCATATCTGAGCACCAGCGCTCTTTTGAGGCGGAAGCCTGGTTGCGAAGAGGCAAGAGAACCGACTGTCCTGTCTGCGTCATGAACGCCGGCTACTCCTCAGGGTGGTGTGAGGAAAGCTTGGGTATTCCCTTGGTGGCCACAGAAATCATGTGCAGAGCAAAGGGGGACGATGCCTGCCGATTCATTATAGCATCACCTTCGAAGATCCAGCAATGTATTGAGCAGTATTGCAGCACGCATTCCATAAGCCAGCCGCGTGCAGTAATGTACCGGGTCCCCAGCTTCTTCGATGAAAGAAAACGCATGGAGACCGCCTTGCGCCAAAGGGAAGAACAATTCCGTACTTTGGTCTGCAATATCCCCGGGGCGATCTATCGCTGTGCTTGCGATGATAAGCGAACGATGGAATTCATTAGTGACGTGATAGAGGACATCAGCGGATATCCTGCCTCGGATTTCATCGATAATAGCATCCGCACCTACGCAAGCATCATTCATCCCGAAGACAGGCAGATCGTCCAGAGCATCATCGGCGGGCAGGCCAAACAGAGAACACACTATGCCGTGGAGTACCGCATCATAAGCGCTGGCGGCAAGATCAAATGGGTGTGGGAGAAGGGACAGGCGATCCTGGCAGAAGATGGCGAAGTACGATGGCTCGATGGGGTCCTGCTCGACGTGATGGAACGCAAGTGGGCCGAACAGATACAAATGCAACTCAGTGCGGAGTTGAAAAGATCCAACCGAGAGCTCAAAGATTTTGCGTACATGGTCTCACATGACCTGAAGGCTCCCTTGCGAGGAATCAACACCCTCACTCGCTGGTTGCAAAGCGACTTTGGAGACAAGCTCGATGAACGCGGCAGAGAGCAGATGGAACTGCTTTTAGGCCAGGTCAGTCATATGAATAACCTTATTGATGGAATCCTGCAATACTCCAGAGTAGGCCGCATTCAGGAACAGAGAGTTCGGGTGAATCTGAACGAATTGATTCCTGAAGTCATTGGCATGGTCGCACCTCCGGAAAATATCACAATCGACATTGAAGATGAGCTGCCCGTAATTGAGTGTGAGAGAACCCGTATGATCCAGGTATTCGAAAACCTGATTGGCAATGCCGTCAAATACATGGATAAGTCACATGGATGGATCAGGATCAGTTGTGGCGAAGAGCATGGCCGATGGAAGTTCAGCATCGCCGATAACGGTCCGGGAATCGAAGAGAAACACGCTGCAAAGGTCTTTCAGCTATTCCAGACTTTCAGCCGGGATGGCCAGGCCAAGGGCACGGGAATCGGTCTGTCCGTCACCAAGAAGATTATCGAACTCTATGGAGGCCAGATATGGGTCGAATCGCAAGCTGACCAGGGTAGCACCTTTATCTTTACCCTCCCGAAGATGAACGCCGCTATTCAAAATGACGAATCTGCTCTCTCAGCTTCTCGTTGACCTTTGTACAGGATCAAGATATGGCTGATACAAAATACAAGGTTCTGTTGATCGAGGATGACAAGGTTGATCAGATGGCCTTTAAGTGGCTTGTCACAGAGGAGAAGCTGCCATATCACTGTATCATCGTTGAATCCGTCAATGAGGCTCGACAGGCCTTGTGTTCGACGACCTTCGACGCTGTAGTTGTTGATTATTTGCTGCGCGACGGGACGGCATTTGACCTGTTTGATTCCCTTGGGGACATGCCCATAATTGTCACCACCGGAGCAGGTAATGAAGAGATTGCCATAAAGGCCATCAAGGCCGGAGCCTGCGATTACCTCATAAAGGATTTTGAGCGGAACTACTTGAAGGCGATCCCCGTAATCATTGACAACGTCATCAAGCGCAAGAAACTCGAGGAGATCATCGAACAGAAGCAGAAGAACCTCGAAGCAATATTTGATGCTGTCCCCGTAGGTATGCTTCTGGTTGACGAGCACTTCATGGTTAAGCGGGTCAACGACGCCATCCGGCAGACGGTCAACAAGGAATACGCGGACATTATCAACCGCCCCGTCGGAGAGGCTCTCCGTTGCGTTCACAGCAGAGGTGATGGAGAGGGCTGTGCCGGGCCACAGTGCGTAGACTGTCCGTTGCGGGGGGCCATAGAGACTGCCTTGAACTCGGCACAATCGGTGCAGAAGCTTGAAGCCAAAGTTGCCCTCAGGGTGGATAAGAAAGAAGTCACACCTTGGCTCTGGGTCAGCGTCGAACCGGTGATGATTGATAAGTGTAAGCACGCGGTTGTTGCTATCGATGACATCACTGATCACAAAGAGGCCCAGGAGAAGCTCAGGGAAACTATGGAATTGAAGTCGCAGTTTGTTTCGACGGTTTCTCATGAGTTGCGGACACCCTTGGGGTGTATCAAAGAAGGTATTGACATTATCCTGGAGGGTATAGCCGGCAAAATCAATGGTAAGCAAAGAGAGTTTCTGGACCTGGCAAAGAGAAACGTGGACAGGCTTTCGGCGCTCATCAATGACGTGCTGGACTTCCAAAAGCTGGAAGCGGGCAGAATAAGACTAAATGTCCAAACGTGTGATATCAAAGACATCATCACCGAGGTCTATCAAACCATGTGTGGCTCAGCCAGCCGGAAGGACATTGACTTTTCTCTTGAGTTCGCCGATGGTCTTGGCAAAGTCGAAATAGATCGTGACAAGATCGTCCAGGTCCTGATAAATCTGGTCAGTAATGCCATCAAATTCAGCCCGGAGCAGGGCGCAGTCTCGATTCGTGTCCAATTTCAAAGCGAGAGCTTCGTCCTGCAGGTGAGCGACACCGGCATGGGCATACCAAAGCAGGCTCTTTCCAAAATCTTTGAGCGTTTTTATCGAGTCCAGAGGCCCGGCGAGGAGATTCAAGGCACGGGTTTGGGTCTTGCTATCGTCAAGAAAATTGTCGAAATGCACGGCGGCAGAATCGAAGTGGAAAGCCGCGAAGCAGAAGGCTCTACGTTCAGCATCTTCCTGCCGCTGAAGACCGAACCCCAGCCGGCAGCCGAACCTGCTCAGACGGAGCGGAAGCTGGAAAAAACACGGCCCAAAAAGTAAGCACATCGCCCAGCACACGACATTCATTGTGGCGTCGACTAAATCACCCTTGTTGTCTTCATTTGTATAAGCCTTTGTGTGTAGAGATGTTGCGTTCATTTTTTGCCTATTTTGGCATTGGCTTTGCCCTGAAGCTCGCCTGTTGTTCATCGTTCGTTGTTCGTTGTTCGTTGTTCGTTGTTCGTTGTTGATTTGCATAAGCCTTTGCTATAATTGAGCTTGCGCTCACTTCGTATTTCGTATCTCGCATCGCGATTTCGCCATTTTGTCTGGACTGCCTATTATGATGTTAACTTTGTTTTTTAGGTTCCCAAAGTGACCTTTTTTGCGTGACCGTCTGCAGCATAGATTCTTACATTCATTCGAGCCTCTCGAAAGTCGAGTAGGTGAGGAGGTTTCCCTCCTCACCCCTCACAGACCCGGACTCGCAGATTTCCCGCATCCGGTTCCTCACTTGGCAGCTTCGCTCAG
>Ga0180433_10004278_pt1 | contig 20166 bp, 8 predicted proteins | sample SS_ome_8_FD_132980 | JGI IMG/M metagenome (GOLD analysis project Ga0180433, IMG submission 132980) | Hypersaline lake sediment archaeal communities from the Salton Sea, California, USA - SS_1_D_1 metaG | ecosystem: Environmental > Aquatic > Non-marine Saline and Alkaline > Hypersaline > Sediment... | reverse complement strand
CCGTCCCCGAAATCCCATTCGTAATTACTGCATGGCGGTGTGGAATTATTATGAAATCCGGCAGGCATTCCTGCCACAATACAATCGTCCGTATAAAAATCCACATTATCAGGATCCTGTATATCAAGGTCAACTATTGTTGCAAATGCCGTTGTAGTGCACCCGTTATTATCGGTAACTGTAACATTGTATGTTCCTTCAGCCAGGTCATAAATATCTTCGGTTATTTCTCCGTTACTCCAGTTATATGAATATGGCGGCGTACCGCCGTCAACGTCAATTTCCACTGATCCGTCGTCAGCCCCGGTGCAGGAATTGGTAATATCCATATTTGTAATGCTTAACTGTTCGGGCTCCGTAATAGTAACCTGTAATGTTGCCGAGCAATTATGTGCATCTGTTACTATTACCGTATATTCTCCTGCACAAAGCCAAATGGCGGTTTGTGTTGTCTGGTTATTCCCGTCATTCCATTGAAATGTAAATGGCAATTCACCTGATATTATTTCCACTGTTGCTTCACCGTCACAAGCCCCGTAGCATGAAATACCGCCGCTCTGATAAACGTTTGCCTCAACAGGATCGGTAACTGATATCAGGTTTTCATACGAATTACTTATTTCGAAACATCCGCCTGATATAACGGAAATAATATTACTGATATCCGTTCCCGGTATAGCTTCATCATTAACCGTAAGGTCAAGGACCAGTTCATAACATCCGGTTGATGTATTCCAGTCTGAAGGCAATATATAAGCCTGCCCTGATCCGTTAAAATATGCATTAGGCATAATATCAATTCCTGTTGGAATATCATACTGGAATGTAACAACCTCTTCAGGCGGTGACATGGCTGAATAACAAACAGTATATGTGATTGAAAAATTTTGTCCGATACAAACCTGGTCATCTGACGGTTCGCCGGATATAGTCAATGTTACTGCTTCAATATCCTCTATGCGCACATCATCCAGGTAAGCATAACCATTCCATAATCCCTGAGTTTCATATACCCTGCCACCGGTTATTATTAAATAATTTAAATTTACTCCGGTATTATTGGTATATTGTAATCCCGGATATAATTGAGGTATACATTGCATCCAATAACTGTCTTCAATTATAGGTACACTTGTAACAGGGTATGGTGTAAAAAATCCGCAGGATTCCCAGTCTCCAGGTGGTGAACAGGGCTCAGTCTCACTTAAATATATCTCTAATTTTGAAAAGCAACCTGATGTTTTTGCGCGGGCATAAAATGATATATCATACGTATTATCTGGCACCAATGGTTCTGATAATGGGAAACATATAACTTCTATATGCCTGCCAAATTCATAACCTTCGCCATCTTCATATCCAAACACACCTATATATTTTGTTCCTGTGCCTGCAGGATTAGGATTCGGAATCTCCATGTTTTCATCACATCCAAAACCATTAAATTGCCCCGGACTATAATCAAAAAAATCAGGTGAATTATTATCATCGCCTGGCATTATAAAATCCGATAATTCTCCTATATTTTCACTTTCAAGATTTTCAAAATCACCATAGCAAACGAGATTACAATTTTCTTCACATTCCGGCAGGTCTTTTATTGCTTTTATCGTTGATATTGTACATTCCTGCCCATAATTACCTGTATCAGAACCCATAAAAATACGTACCCGGATATTATATGTATTATTATAATTTATTCTTCCTTCTAATTGTTCCAGTTTAAATCCCCTGTTTTGTTTAATAATACTTTCACTAAAACCCTCAAAATTTTCCACTAAGAATTCATACTGTGTTGCTCCGGGTACAGAATCTGCTTTAAGTAACTGATCAAGTGTTACATCAATGGCACCGCAATCTTCATCTGTTAGCTTTGTTAAAGGTAGTCCTGCTATAAAAGTATCACTTAATTGCGAAGTATTATTATCTGTATCAGTTGCAGTAGCAACAACATACTGCCATGTATGTTCAGGAATCTGGACAGACCAGTTGCCTGAAATATCTGCCGTTGTGCTTACCAGGTATTCATTGGCATTTTCACTGCCTGTGCTTCCGAAAATTTCGATAATATCATCAGGCTGGGATGTGCCGGAAAGGATGTTGGTTGCAGCATCATAATCTGTGATCACAGGCGGTGCTTTACCCTGATTTGCATCGGCTATAAGGGTTATTGCCATAGGATTATTATATATCCTGTTACCTGATATCCGGTTGTAATATGATATCCTGCCGATATACATTCCTGATGAACCGTTGAAAGCTATTATGTTCTCTTCATTTAAACCTGTTCCGCCTATTATGCTGTTTGATGTCGAGGAAAGAAAAAGTATGCCATGGTCTTCATTTCCAAGATCAGAATAAGAATTATCCGTTCCTATCAGGTTTCCCTGTATCGTACAATTCTGTACACCGCCTGTTTTGATCCCTGCGGCGGGGTAAACAGAGGTTCCGTTATTGATCCCGTTTATAACACATTCGTATATAAAAGAGTTGTTGCTGTTAGTCAGTACAATCCCGTAATCAAGAAAAGACCTGATATATAACCCCCTGATGATTATATTATTAGTGTTATAACCATTAAAGCAATCGGAATGAACTCCCTGTCCGTCAATAATTATTGCAGGATCATGGAACTGGTATCCTGCTTGTGTTAAGCCATCAATTGTAACGGTATTTATTATTTGTGGTAAGTAAAAATTTAGTAAAACCGTATGTGGCACGCTTCCGGGAATATTAAAATTAATAACACAACCGCCGGTTGCATCATTAACTTTTCTTAATGCCCATTGTAATGTTCCGTACATTTCAGGATCACAAAGCACGGAATCGTTATTATACGGATGCTCAAACGGATCCGGATCGGTTGTTTTTGTTACTGTAAATACATTTTGTGCTTTTAACGTAACATCAGTAATTAAAATAACTAATGCTAAAAGGATGGTTAGTTTTTTCATGAGTATAAATTTTGTATTGCTAATTATCCGGCATCCGATATCAATCTCTTCAATCTTATTCAATCTGTTCCATACAATCAATCCCGCCTTCGCTAAAGCTTCGGTGGGCAATGCAATCAATCCCGTATCCGGAATCATTTTTTAAAATATAATCTGTCAGTCTCCTGCCCGTTGGTATCTTCGACATACAAAGTGATATAACTGTAATCTGCTTCCTGCTGCCCGCTAATTTCAACAACGGCCTGCGCTGTATAACCATTCACAGGAATCTGATCTCCGTTATTTGATAAATAATATATGCCGGAATCTTCAATAAAGCCAGCCTGAACAGTTAAAATATCCCCCGAATCCTGTGCCGTACCGAATAAAATCTTAGCCATGGAGGCTTCGTTTACGTTGTTTAATTTAAACATTATCTTCAATATTGTATTATCCTGTTCAACAGGCTCTCCTGTTACAGTATCAATTTCCGTCACAGGGGTTACGACTATGTCCATTATACTGACATTGGTCTGTGCTGAAGAAAAATCCCTGATCAATACTACAAAAAGCAGCAATAAAAATAAAGTTTTAATTATATAAAGTTTTAATTTCATTCTTACACTATCATTCCTGTATTCAATTAATAAATACTAAGATAATGCTATCTTACATAATTATCCCGGGGCATTTTTTGAAGGCGTTTTTACCAAAATAAAGATAATATATTATTAGCTTTTGCACAAATAATTATTAATATAATTTTTCATTTAATACATTATCTGCAACAACCAGACTGTTAAATAACTTATATTTGCTGTATTTTAATAAAAAATAAAATTTTTTATTTTTTTCATTGGAATATAAAGTATTACATAAGGATAAAAGGTCCGGGGCAAGGACAGGGATCATTACCACGGATCATGGAACGATCGAAACGCCGGTCTTTATGCCTGTAGGTACCCTGGGCACTGTAAAGGGCGTTCATCAGAGAGAGCTGAAAGAAGATACAGGGGCGCAAATTATCCTGGGGAATTCTTATCACTTGTACCTGAGACCGGGGACGGACATTATAAAAGAAGCCGGAGGCATACATAAATTCACAGGATGGGACCGTCCTGTTCTGACTGACAGCGGCGGATACCAGTTATTCTCACTTGCAGAGAACAGGAAAATTACAGGCCACGGTGTGGTGTTCAGATCGCATATCGACGGATCGGAACATTCATTTACTGCGGAAAATATCATTGATATTCAACGCACTATCGGTGCAGATATAATAATGGGATTTGACGAATGCACACCTTATCCCTGTGATCGCGGGTATGCTGAAAAGTCACTTGACATAACTCATGACTGGCTGGCAAGAAGCATAAACAGGTTTAAAGATACCGAACCGCTATACGGGTATGAACAGACGATCTTCCCGATTGTACAGGGTAGTGTGTATAATGACCTCAGGCAGAAATCCGCAGAATATGTCACATCACTGAATGCAGAGGGGAATGCAATAGGCGGGCTGTCTGTTGGTGAGCCGGCTGAAGAGATGTATAGTATGCTTGAGATAGTAAATAAAATACTACCCCTGGAAAAACCACGTTATCTAATGGGCGTTGGTACACCGGCAAATATACTGGAAGCCGTGGCGCTTGGTGTGGATATGTTCGATTGTGTTATCCCGACAAGAAACGGCAGGAATGGCATGTTGTTCACTAATAACGGAATCATCAATATAAAAAATGAAAAATGGAAAAACGATTTTTCACCTGTAGATCCTGACGGAATATCTTTTGTTGACAGACACTATTCGAAAGCATATCTGCGGCACCTGATAATGGCAAATGAGCTGCTTGGCGCACAAATAGCCAGCATCCATAACCTGGGTTTTTACATGTCTCTTATGAATAATATAAGACAACATATTAAAAGCGGGGATTTCCGCCTATGGAAAGACAAAGCTGTTAAGCAATTTTCTGAAAGGCTATAAATACGATCCGATTGAAAAAAATTGATTTTTATATAATCAAAAAATTCCTGGGCACATTTTTCTATGCCCTGGCATTGATAATCAGCATCGCCGTTATCTTTGACATATCTGAAAAAATGGATGACTTCATTGAAAAGGAAGCCCCGCTCAGTGCAATAATTTTTGATTATTATCTGAATTTCATTCCTTTTTTTGCTAATCTTTTCAGTTGCCTGTTCACATTCATTGCAGTGATATACTTTACTTCAAGGATGGCTTTTAACACAGAGATCATTGCCATGCTGAGCAGTGGTGTAAGTTTTAACAGGCTTTTAGTACCTTATTTTATCTCAGCGCTTATAATAGCAATATTTTCTTTTGTCTTGAACAGTTTTATTATCCCTCCTGCAAACAAAGTCAGACTGGAATTTGAAGATACATATATACGCAATCCATACAGAAATTATGACAGGGATATACATAAACAGATAAAACCGGGAACTTACATATATATGGAGAATTACAACAGCATGTATGATATTGGTTATAAATTCAGTATAGAGCATTTTGAGAACGGCTTGCTGAAATCAAAACTCATGTCCGATTATATAAAATGGGATACTACTACCAATAAATGGGTCGTCAACAATTATTATATACGCTATATTGAAGAAATGAATGAACGAATAGAGACAGGCAGGAAAATTGATACTGTTCTTGGTATTACTCCGGCGGATTTTAAAAGAAGGGAAAACGTGGTTGAAAAAATGAATTACTTTCAGCTAAATGAATTTATTGATGAACAGATAATGCAGGGCGCTGATAATATTGTACCTTATCTGATTGAAAAATACAGGCGTATATCAATACCCTTTGCCTCTTTTATTCTGACCCTGATAGGAGTGTCGGTTGCATCAAGGAAGGTTAAGGGAGGCATAGGTCTGCATATAGGGATCGGCATATTGATAAGTTTTGCATACATTCTGTTCATGCAGTTTTCAACTGTTTTTGCTGTTAGCGGCAATGTAAATCCCATGCTGGCAGTGTGGATACCAAATATTTTCTTTGCAATAATAAGTATATTCCTTTACAGAATTACACCTAAATGACCTGGGCTGAAAAACTTATTAACAATGCTTTTACCTGTTTATTAAATATATACATGAAAATTCATCTCTGTTATTGTTGAGCAGGATTTTATTATTAGATCTTTTTTTACCTAACTTTGTAACTTGAGATGATATGTCCTGTAATGAAATCAGGTATATTCTGATATACAGAAGCGATAATTATCAACTTAATCCAAAAAGATATGTCATTAAAAAGCAAGACCATTGATTTGATCAAGAGGAGGGAGAAAGCCCAGAAGGGTGGAGGCGAACAGGCAATAAAAAAACAGATCAGCATGGGCAAGATGACTGCCCGTGAAAGGGTAGTCAGGTTACTTGACAAAGATTCTTTTCATGAATATGATCTTTTTGTAGAGCATGAGGCAAGGGATTTTGATATGGACAAAAAGACTTTGCATGGTGACGGAGTGATAACAGGAACCGGCACTATCTACGGATCGCCTATCTGCATATATGCACAGGACTTTACTGTTGCCGGTGGTTCGCTTGGATTTATGCATGCCCGCAAGATCATAAAGATCATGGATCATGCTTTAAAAATGCGAATGCCGTTGATAGGGATCAATGATTCGGGTGGAGCACGGATCCAGGAAGGTGTAAATTCACTTGCCGGATACGGAGAGATCTTTTTCAGGAACACACTTGCTTCGGGCGTTATTCCCCAGATATCAGTGATCCTTGGTCCCTGCGCCGGTGGTGCGGTTTACTCCCCGGCATTAACGGATTTTGTATTTGTAGTTGATAATATATCCAAAATGTTCATTACCGGTCCTGAAGTGATCAAAACAGTGCTTGGCGAAGAGATCTCTATGGAAGATCTCGGTGGCGCCAGGGTACACAGCGAGATCACAGGCAATGCCCATTTTTATGCAAAAAGCGAGGATGAATGTTTTGAGCAGATCAAAAAGCTGGTTTCATTCATTCCATGGAATAATAACAAGACAGCAGAACCTTTTGCTGTTAAAAAGCCCAAATCGGAATTCAAAATTGATGAGATAGTACCCAGTGATGCAAAACAACCTTATGATGTCCGTAATGTAATAAGAGCGACCATAGACGGATCGGATTTTTTCGAGATCCAGGAAAACTGGGCCAAGAACATTGTTATAGGTTTTGGCAGGATCAACGGGGACACAGTCGGATTTGTGGCAAATCAACCAATGGTGCTGGCAGGTGTTCTGGATGTTGACTCTTCAGACAAAGGCGCCAGGTTTATCAGGTATTGCGATGCCTTTAACATACCGATAGTGTCATTTGTTGATCTTCCGGGTTACCTTCCCGGTGTTGATCAGGAACACGCAGGTGTGATCAGGCATGGAGCGAAACTGCTTTACGCATACAGCGAAGCAACGGTTCCCAAGATAACCGTTATCCTCAGGAAAGCCTATGGCGGAGGATATATAGCCATGAACTCGATACATCTCAGGGCAGACTTCGTATTTGCATGGCCCGGTGCCGAAATCGCAGTAATGGGACCGGAAGGGGCTGCCAATATTATATTCAAAAAAGAGATCTCCGAGGCAGAAGATCCCGAAAAAATGAGAAAACAAAAGGTCAAGGAATATAAAAACAAGTTTGCCAATCCTTATGTTGCTGCTGCAAGAGGATATATTGACACTGTGATAGAGCCCTCGGAAACACGCAAAATGCTTACGCATGCCATAAAGGTATCTAAAAATAAAGCATCAAAAGGACCAAAGAAAAAACACGGAATACCGCCATTTTAAATGAAACAAAAGAGAAAAAGAAAAAAAGAGCAAGGTCCTAAATTTAAGACACTTCAAATAGAAGAAACTAAATACAGGACACTTTATACAGAAAAATTCGTGAACAGGAAAAAGTGGATCACCCCTGACGAAAAAAAAATATATTCCTTTCTTCCGGGCACAATCAATAAGATCTTTATTAAGAAAGGTCAGACTGTCAGGTCAGGAAGTAAAATGCTTATCCTGGAAGCCATGAAAATGAAAAACACACTGCAGGTCCCGACCGGAGGCACAATAAAAAATATACATGTCGAAGAAGGTCAGAAAGTGGCAAAAGGTGAACTGCTTGTCGAACTTGAATAAAAAAAGGTCCTTTTATATAACTGTCTGCCATACTTTGTATCCGCTGAAAACCTTATCTGTATCAACCTGCTTATCAAAGATACCGTAAACTGCAGAGCCGCTGCCCGACAAAGACGAATACAAAGCGCCGAGCCCGTAAAGCTTTTCCTTTATTTCTCTTAACTCCGGATATTTTGTAAAGATCGTTGTTTCAAAACTGTTATGAACAGTGCCTTTCCATTGTTTTAAAGGCTGCATTACAAGGTCTTTTAATAATTGTTGCGGCTTTTCAGGGGTAACAGAGGAATAAGCCTCCGCAGTGCTTATAAATATTCCGGGATAAACAAGAACGAGAATATATCCCGCAATGTCAGTCTCTACAGGTTCCAGAATATCTCCCCTGCCCGTGGCTCGTGCAGGGTGGTTATTAATAAAAAAAGCACAGTCACTGCCAAGACGCTTTGCATATTCAACCATTCCCTGCTCAGTAATATTCAAACTGAATAATTTATTTAACATTTTTATTGTAAAGGCAGCATCTGCCGATCCGCCACCCAATCCGGCGCCAACAGGTATTACCTTATGCAAATGAATACAAACCGGTGGCAGGTTATGATCTCCACATAACAACCTGTATGCCTCAACACACAGATTATTCCCGGCATCTGCATCTATAGGCAAACCACTGCTTGTGAACCTGACCGAACCGTTATCATCCTGCGCTTCAATGATCTCTAAAATATCTTTTATATCAACAGGATAAAGGACAGTGTCAATATTATGGAAATTATCAGGTCTTTTTTCAATAACATCAAGCCCTATATTGATCTTTGCATTCGGAAAACTGATCATAAATATTTATCTATGATATAAATCGTAATTTTTATAATTTAACAAAAATATATACTAATTATTCTTTAACTTCAGTAAAAAATAAAATACTAATACAATATCCCTACTGATACACTATCTTCCCAGTATATTTCTCATCTCCTATATATACAATAACAAAATACGTCCCTTTCGGCTGATCCGATATGTCTATCATTACCACTGTAGTTGTGACATCTTTTGTCTTGAATATTCTTCCTCCTGCCATATTTATCACTTCAAAGCTATATGATCCCGTAATATTAAATCCCTTCAGTACCATTGTGAAATTTCCCGGCGTAGGGTTAGGATATATCTTTAATTCACCCTTATCATAGTTATAATTATCCGTATCATCATAGCTGTCTATTATGAATGAGCCCGATTTGCCATCATCAAATTTAATGATCGGATGCTCATGATCTTCGCTGAATACCATCTCAAGTATCGCCTCTGCTTTGCCTGCCGTAATAGTATTTGTCTCTGCAATACTGCGGATCATCTGTTCTTCTTCCGAATTCAATTCAAATATTGTCCTTCCTGATTCCGAAAGGTCAGCTAATAAGTACATCAGAGTGCAAAAATATTGTTCTTCCTCTCCTGCCTGATCTATAGTATCCAGTATCTCCCTTGCTCCTGATAAATCATTTTCAGATAAGTATATCTCAACCAGTTGTTTTTTACAGGCAAGGGCATTTGATCCTATCAATACCTGTTTTGCATTTTCCTTTTCTTCATATTCAAGATAATGATTTACCATTTCATTCTCTATTATCTGTATATTGGCAAGGTAGAATGCTAAAAGGTCTTCCGGATCAGCATCCTTTCCGCCTTCCAGACTATCTATACCTGCTTCATACTCTGCTTTAAGAGCTTCCAAAGAAGAAATGTATTCATTATCGGATTTCCCTTTGTCATCAAGTCCCGGGATATAGCTCTGACATGATTTGCCCGTCTTATCAAGTGTTGTACAGATATTAGGCGTCATGTATGTAGTTCTCCAGTAATAGGGCGGATCATCAGTGCTGCAGTCCGGTATGGTATAAAGCAGTCCGTCTTCATTACTGTTATATGAATAATACCTGAACCTGATATCATCCTGCACTTTAATATCAATTTCTTTTGTACCGTCATAAGTGCAGTCATACACCCACTCGTTTCCTGCAGGATCTCCGTTATGGCTGCACCCTATTCCCTGGTCCATCAGCCTGTTACTCTGACCGCTTATTTTCAGAACTGCAAGACCTGTCTGGTCGTGCGGTAAGCCGCTATATGCAATATTATTGCATCTTATGCTTAACGCCGGATTATATCCCTGTGCCTGTATGCCGTAATCCGTACCTGATGTATTGTTCCTGAAAATCACGCCCCCATTCCTGTCAGAGCCTTCCACAACAATACCGTAAGTATAATTTGTTCCTGAAGTACTGCTATACCCATTGAGATCATTTTTCCATATTAAGAAGCTGCCTGAATTTTCCATGAACATTCCATAGCTGTCATAATCAACTGCCGATGGAATATTTACAAAATTGTTATTGGAAATAGCTACCGTATTATTTGTTCCTTTAAGGCGTATTCCTCTTTTCGTTTTGTTAAATATGTTTGCTGTGATAGTGCTTCTGCCTGTCAGTGTAAAACCTGCTACTCCTGTCCCGCACTCGTAAATATCACAGTTACTGATTATAAAGGTGCCGTTTAATGAACCTAATGCCCTGAATACATTATGAAATTCATTGTCGTCAACAATCAGCATAGATGAATTGATGCTTGTTATTGCCCAGGGACGGAGCTCCGGTGGAATGGATTGTACAGTATTAGTATTCCTGAAAATATTATTATTGTCAATAAATACAGCGTCCGCATATTCCATATTTATAAATTTCACCGGGTGTGATATTTTACTTAGCAATGAATTATTGATCTCAAAGAGACAGTTTGTAAAATTATTATTTACCGGCGGGCTGCCCGGAATATATTTTTGATTAGTTATGTTCACTGCTGTCTGGTTATTTCTGAATGTCGAGTTATCTGCATTAATACCAGAGTATGTTAACGGAGGAGATGAGGCGCCGTTGTAATCAATGCCTGCAACTGCATTTTCAATAACAGAGCCATTAATAATTTCTATCCTTGCCTGTCCCGGTCCTGCTGCTATACTGCCCCACATGTTATTACAGGCATCAAGCCCTGTTATTGTTGAATTGTCAATTATCAGCCTTGCATCTTTTTGTAATTTAACTCCCGAATTTGCACAGAACTCAATTATCACTCCCTGTATTGTCAGGGTAACACCGCTTTCCACTTCAACATACCCGTCAATTGAATAGTTGTTAGTCCATGTTGTATTTAATGATATAACATAATCACCGTCGTAATTGAACAATGCAGGATCAGTGATTACTGTAATGTCTGCTGTTTCTTTACAGGCATTATTATCAATAACTGAGACAGTATAATCCCCGGGAGCCAGGAAGTGGGCTGTGGGTGTTTTTTGCAATAAGGGATCGCTCCATACATATAGGAATCCGGGTGTTCCTCCTGTCACCGATATTGTTGCAGTACCGTCACTCATTCCGCAACATGTTTCATAAGTGGATGATATACTAAGGCTGATCTCTTCAGGTTCATTAATGGTTATCTCTCCAGTGGAAGCACAGCCTTCCTGATCAGTAACTGTAACCATATAGGTTCCCGCATACAGATTGGATATATCTTTCGTATTTTCCCCGTTTGACCATAAATAGCTATAAGGCTCAGTTCCTCCTGTTGCTGTCACTTCTGCCGTTCCGGAGCCGTCACCGTAGCATAAAAGATCGTTTCCTGAAAGATTTAATTCAGGTCCCGGCATGATGGTTATTGGAATTACTGTGGTGTCAATACATCCGATACCATCTGTGACTATTAGTGTTACATCGTATAAACCTTCTGTATCATATACTGTCTGCGGATCTTTCTCTGTTGATGTATCACCATTTCCGAAATCCCATTGATAACTTACCGGTTCAATGCCGTCTATTGTTTTATTTAAGAATACTGAAGTGCTGTTTGCACAGAATCCCGATATCAGCTCAAAGTCGGCATTAAGGGCTTCTTTTGTCGTTACCGTGTCTGAATATTCGCTTATACATTTGGTATCAGTCCACTGGTTGGTTCTGGGGCTTTTTACCTGCAATTCTGCTGTGAGTGTAACGATATATGTGCCTGCTTCATTATAGGTGGCGGTTATATTGCTATCGAGGGTTTCTGTTATTTCCTTAAATGTGAATACCTCTTCGAAATCAGGGATGGAAATATCCCCGAAATTCCATGTGTATTTGATCCTGAACAGTGTAGAATCCCTCGATGCCCATGTATCGCATCCGTCCTGCTGGCTGAAGCATGATGGCAATGTCATATCTGCGGGAGTGTTCAGCTTGTCGAATATTATTGTGTTGCTTGCCTCGCAGACACCTAACGGGTTTGAAATATAACCCGGAGTCGGAGCGGGATATACTGTTACAGCACCGATTTTTGTTACTTCCCCGCAATGTATATTCTGTGTAAGTGTAATAACATATATCCCGGGTTTTTCATAAATATGCACCGGCTCTTCTTCTGTTGATGTTGAGCAGTCCCCGAAATCCCAAATATATTCCGTTGACAGATGTTCGGGTTTAAAAATTATCTCTCTGTTTGTGCAGAAGCTTTTTATTGATGTATCTCTGTTTTCTGTAATAAAGCCGTTAAAGAAGTTCACATTATTTTTTGCGTATGCTTTTGCAAACAGGCAATTATAATCAACCTGTCCGGGAGCTGATGGTTCGGAAGGCACAAGGCAGCTTCCGATGCTTCCGTTGTTTGGGATATTTCCTTCTGCAGTCAGACTATCGCATATAATAGCATTATTGCCTATGGTAATTCCTTCCTCAATAATTGCATTGCTTCCTATCCGGGCTTGTTTATTTATCCTTGTGTTTTCTCCTATGACCGATCTGTCACCAACTTTCACGGATTTTTTTATTTCTGCAGAGTTCCTTATGATAGCATTATTACCGATACTGACTTCCTTGTCAATTTTTACATCCTGCCCGATATAGCTGCCTTCTGAAACTTTAAATTCTTTTTTAGCTTGTGTATTTTCGTTGATAACAACATAATCCCCAATATTATTTACCATATCAAGAGAAACGCCGTCTTCTATTTTCACATTATCTCCGAGAATACATTCTTTCTTTATTACAACATCTTGACCAATTATGTTATTACTGCCAATAAAAACATCTTTTTGTATTAATGTATTATCCTCAATTACAGTTCCTTCACCAATAGTAACACCTCTCTGGATAGTAACATTATTTCCTATGGTTACATTATCTGCAATAGTAACTCCCTGCTGAATTGTTGTTCCTGCTCCGATTGAAACATGGTCACCTATATCTACATTCTCATTAAGGTTTGCATCAGGATCAATATATGTTGGCAGAACCGGTGAAGGTATTTCTGACTTGTATAATGAATCAAACTTTTCTTTTGGTATCTGTTCGGTAAGGACGAGGTGTTCTGCATTTGCCAGGCTTTTTAATGTATTGAGCAGCCGGAGTTCATCGTCTCCGAGATAGCAGTTTTCCGGTGTTATTGAGTTCAGTTGAGCCAAGGCAAGCTCATGCCTCCCTGCCAGCCTGAATACCTGTGCTTTTCCGATATCAATATAAAACCGTGTAAGGTAATTGGTTTCTGTCAAGGGGGCTGTCAGGCGGTCGTAAACATCGATCATCTGCTGTGTTGATTGATGTAATGCTGGGAAATTTTCTTCAACAGTGATCCTGCCCGTGGAAAAGGCGTTTGACAGAGCAATATTCATCTTCCTTAAGGCATAGTTTGAAAGCCATAATACTTCATAGCTACTGCTGTCAATCGGTTCCATAAGGATTTGGTGAAAAAGATTAACTGCATCAAGGTCATTTTGTGTACTGTCTTCCAGTTCCATTTTTGAAATAGCTGTTCTGACTGCTTCATTATACGATACATCAGGGAAATCAGGAGTGATTATATTACTACAGGTTGAACAAACCAATAAAAGATTACCATCAGGTGCAGGTGGAATTGGTGTTGTGGGACAATCTGCTGATTGGGGAGATATATCATCTATAATACATGCTCCACTTATTTCAATATCATCCATTATAATTTTCCAATCAAGACTATAATCATCTTCTTCAGGTGTATTAGATGATCCTTCATACCATTGATTCCGGTTCATTGTAATATGATATATATTATCTGGTGGCGGAGGCGGATCAATTACAACCGTACCTGATATTATTGTTCCTCCCTGAATATTTGTGCTCAGATCATTATATCCATTATTAATGTCCAGATTATCAATATCTACATTATCCAGCAATATATTTGACACTTTATTAAATCCGCCTGTGAGATCATTACTCATATCAAGGGAACCATGATCTATGTATATTCCCGTATTATTACTATTGCTTACATTACTACATTTTAAGGTTATTTGTGATTCACCGGCAACTATTCCGTGATTTAAAGTATTTTCAATATCTGTTTTATATACTGTCATACCTGCATTTGAATTATAATATTGTATTCCGTACATACCTTCTGATATATTACATCCTGATATTCGTGAAGGGAGTGACGCTCCATGGCTATATAATGCAATATTACAATTGTCAAAATATACACTATTCAAATCAACTCCGCCACCGATCGCTTCTATCCCCAAAGGAGTACAATTATTAAAAGAAGTATTACTTAATATTTTAAGGGCATTTCCACCGATAGAAAGATCACCAAATATTGGGACTCCGTTAAATGTACAACTTGTTATGGTAGAATATGGAGTGCCGTCAACTCTTATTATTCCTCCTCCTTCGTTATTAAATATAGTATTAAAGAATCTGTATGGACAAGCCAAATCCAGAACACTGCCATCATTCATTATTACTGTTCCTTTTGACAAACGGAATTCTGTAAGGGTTTCTTCAGGCATTAATCTACATTCAGGAGCTATTTCAAGGTATATATCATCAGGATCTTCCCCGATTAAACGTACTTTGGAATTTGTTCCTGCTATTATCGAAGGTTCATTTTCTGCCACAGGCACATTATAATAAATATATCCTGCACCTGTGAAGGTGAAAGTAGCGTTGTCTTCAATCTGTATTTTACCTTTTACTTCAATTTTGGTGTTTTCATCATTTAATAAAATATTTGCTCCGTCTTCAAATTGTAAAGTGCCATCCTGGTCATATATATCAATAATACCGTTGCCTCCCATTTTAATTAATGAACCGTTACTTAATATTAATTTTCCACCATCATTTATATTAAGTATTCCATCCCATGCTTCAGCACATACTCCTGTAATTGTAGTATTTTCTAAAATTAATATTCCTCCATTACTAATATTTATCGTTTTATTATTGTTAAAGTTTAATGTTGAATTATTAACTGTTTGAATAACGCCACTGGTTATTGTTAAATTCTCCTGAAAATAAATATCCTGATTATCCCAAGGTTGACTGGAATAAATTATCTCATTATCAGTATAGGTATATTCAACAAAATTATCGTATATAATATTTCCATTACCAATAATACTAACAACATCAGGAGTAAGGCAATCTGTTGAAGTAATATTTAATACAGGATTAACTCCAATTACAACACACTCTTGTAATTCTATTATACTATTCACATCTGCTAAATTGATATCAACATCGGGCTCTATACATATATAACCTCCAGATTCTACAATTATTCTTCCATTTCCTGAAATATCCAGATTTGAATTAGACTGAATATATAAAGTGCCGCCTGATTTTACTATAATTTGGACACCTTCATTAATTACTAAGCTGCCATCTTCATTTAATTTAAGCAAAGCATCCGATCCTAATTCAATATCTGTTAATGGCTTAAAAACAGCTCCATTCTGAACGACTAATTCTCCGTCAACTATCAACCTGCCTGTACCGGAAGGTAATTCATTATAGATTTCCGAATCATCCGTAATATTCAGCATAGATCCTGCACCTATTGTTAGTTCGGCATTATCTAACAAAAACACTTTTGACTTACCATTGAAATTTAATATATTTGATGAGCCTTCTGATTTTATCTCAGTATTTGCTGTTACTGCTATTAATCCTCGAAAATCTATAAGGTCAGTTTTATTAGCTACATAATTATTTATAATAGTCGGATATTTTAAAGTTGTGGCATGCCCTATCGTAGTTAAGTTTTCTGTATAATTTGTAGGAGAATCACCCCATTCATGATTAGGACCAAATTCATCATATTCTTTAAAATGATCCATCCATAAAGCAGATTCAAATATTGAAAAATATCCATCCTTACAATCAATATAATCCGTATTTTCTACTCCATCAAAAGCTGCATCTGTACAGTATTCGCAAAATGACGGAAATCTATCCTCAAGCCCCATCCAATCAAATAAATTTCCGTTTTGCTTAATATATATATCATCATCACCTGTAAGTGAAAGATAATCATTTGGATATGCAATATAGTATACAGTCTGATCATCTGGGGTTACTCCCCTAAAAGTAGAAAGCATTTGATAATTAAACTCTCCATGATGAATAATGCGATCTCCATTATCTACTTCTTCATTTTCGTTTGTATATGGCCAATTATCTGACCTGAAAGCATAATAGTCATAATATTGAACCGGATGATCAAGCGGACCGGTAGCTGTTATTACTACAGTATTTGTATTATTTGGATTAGGATTATTGCTAATTTCATGTGCAAAATCCCCTCCATAGCATTGTTGCATCAATACAAGCTTTTTACAGTTTGGGATGGCATTAATAAAATCAGCAAATTCTTCTGGGTATAATCTGCCATTCTCCGGGTTATCCCAGAACTCTTGAAGAATTAAAAATGAACCATCCCCGCTTTCGTATCCGCCATGACTGAAGGTCCATACAAATAAAAAGTCGTCTTCCGATAACTGCTGAGCCAGGTCATTAAATACTAGATCAACATAATATTCCTCACCAGGATAATCGGTGATATTTTGATAACCATAATTTACATATGGATCATAATTTTCGTGCTTATCATCCCAGTCATATCCATCAGGTCCTGGCAACGGTCCGTCCGGTCCATAGAAAATTATCACGTGGTCATCGGAAAAACCTTGATCATGGACAAGCGTTTCCCACATAAGGTACAGGTCGTTCCAAAACTCGTCATAGCCGTCGCCTTCACCCCCATCCCATCCTCCACCTCCAGGGATATCAGAATAGTCTTTCCCGGGCTCCGGATCGTCCCCGACGATAAGGACTGCATACTTTTCCTGTGCCATTAGCAATGCAGGTACAATAATACTGAATAATAAAGCCAGTAAAATTTTATTCATGATTTCTGATTTATAAGATTAATATCAAATTATTTTTAATAATTTTCTGGTTATTGTTTTTTCATTTGATCTTAATATGCAGATATACATTCCGTTATCAACCGTACTACCATTATTGTCTGTACAGTTCCAGGTAATATTATACCTGCCCGGCTGCATATAACCGTTTATAAGGTCTTTGACTTTCTTTCCATATATATCATAGATACTGACCTCAAAAACCGCCTTTTCTTTCACGAATAATACTATATTTGTTGAAGTGCTAAATGGATTTGGATAATTAATGATTTCAATATTACAGGTAATAATATCTGCAGTATATAATGGATCTGTTGTAACAAAAAATATATCTGCATTCTCAGGGACAGTCCTACTCCATGCATAACTTAATATCACATAATCATTATAAACATGAGATTTTTTTCCTCCCGCTGTATTTGCAGGAGAAGTATCAATAATATCTTTTTCCCAGTTTGGGTTAATGAACTTATAATGAACTATTTTATTACTATCTGCCGTTTCCTCAGTGGAAAAAATATGAATCTGATCATTATTGTCAACAAGAATTGTTCTTAACCATTCATCGGTCGTTGATATCTGCTCCGGTAAACTCCAAAATAAACCATTATAATAAGAATAAACAGTTTGGACAGAGTAACCCCAAACCGCATGTGGATTTCCACTGCTATCAACATCAATCGCTGCGCTATTACTATAATAGTCATCCAATAGCGTCAGGTCACTCCATTCTCCGGAACTGTTATCATATTTAAAATAGTATGGTTTGTAAGTATCCGTATATCTTATTCCTATACAATGCAGGTTGTTTTCCTGGTCACATGCAATATCAATAAGACGAAGATTTTCAGCATCCTGTAGATCACAATACTCCGGATAGGGACAGTGCGGGGCACTCCATGAATCATTTTCATAAGTTTTAAAATATAAACCAAGATCCCACCAGAAAACAAACAGGCGGTTATTATTATCCATTATTTCTATTGGCCAGCGATAATAACTATCGGGCATATCCTGTGTAATATTCGTGAATTCCCAAAATACACCGTTATACTTTTTCATGTGTATCTCCCTTTCGAGATAGGTTTCGAATTTATACCCGTATATTACATAAATATTATTATTCGAGTCCGTAACAATGCTTGCAGAACTACACATTGATGTATCATTTAGAGATATATCCTCAGGGGCGATCCAAGTATTTCCGTGATCTTCAGACTGGGAATAGAAAATATTAAAATGACTGGAATTGTATTTCTTTTGCCATACACAATGTATAACACCGTTATTATCAACAGTAATATCAGGCATATTATCCAGTGTGTCCGGTGAATTGGAGATATTTACCGGGTTTGACCACTGGGGATATGCTACATGGATTCTAAATGTTGCGGTTAATAATATTATTATGGCAAATATTTTATTCATTCTATTTTAATATATATTATTAAAAAAAGAAATATACAAATTACAAAATTCTTAGTATGAAGTCAAGTTTATTTGACTAATGAATAAAAATATTTTTCAATGAATTAAATAAATATTTAGGAATGAGTGATATAGGCAGGATGTTCTTATTGTATTATTAATTTTCTAATCGCAATTATTTTATTTTTATTTTTTAATTTGAGAATAAAAAACAGGGGACACAAAAAACAGCCCCTATGTTTGAAAAGCAAAAGTCTCAGAAAAAGTTATAAATTAGAATGAGCAACAATAATTTAATAACTAAAACTGAAACTTATGCAAAAACAAGTTACACAATTAGATTTTACCGGCCAAAATATTTATGCAGGAATTGATGTGCATAAAAAGAGCTGGAGAGTATCAATTATGCTAGATACCATTGAACACAAAGATTTTTCTCAACCACCGGAACCTGAAAAATTATACAAATATTTAAGGAAGAACTTCCCTGGCGGAAATTATTATACAGCTTATGAATCCGGTTTTTGTGGTTTCTGGATACATAAGAAGTTATCAGAACTGGGAGTAAAATCCATAGTTGTAAATCCTGCAGATATACCAACCACAGATAAAGAGAAAAAACACAAGACAGATAGCATAGACTGTAGAAAAATAGCTAAAGAGCTAAGAAGTAATAACCTTGCGGCGATCTATACTCCATCAAGAACAACACAGGAGGACAGAAGTTTATTACGGATAAGAAGCACAATAGTAAAGGACCTTGTAAGGTTAAAAAACCGGATAAGGATGTTTCTTTATTTTTATGGTATTGATATACCGGATGAGTATACAGGAAGAAAAAGATGGACAAAGCGTTTTGTAGGATGGTTAGAATCTATAGAGTTACAGGAAACAAGTGGAAATGAGTCCTTGCAGAAAATGATAGAGATACTAAAATTTTTACGAACAAAAAACCTGGAGATTACCCGATCCATAAGAGCTTTATCAAGGAGTGAGAGATATATAAAACAAGTAGAGCTACTGACAAGTATTCCCGGCATTGCGATATTATCAGCAATGATTATATTGACAGAAATAGGAGACATATACAGATTTCAAAATCTGAATCATTTATGTTCATATATAGGTATAGTGCCCACTACACACTCAAGTGGTGATAAAGATATAATAGGAGAAATGACACCGAGAGGTAATAATTTTCTGAGAAAGACAATAATAGAGTGCACATGGATAGCTGTAAAAAGAGATACTGCCTTGTTAATGAAATATAATGAGTTATGTAAAAGAAAAGAACCAAATAAAGCAATAATCCGGATATCGAGAAAATATGTGAACAGAATAAGATTTGTTTTAAAAAATCAGAGAAGATATG
>Ga0180433_10004277_pt1 | contig 20169 bp, 15 predicted proteins | sample SS_ome_8_FD_132980 | JGI IMG/M metagenome (GOLD analysis project Ga0180433, IMG submission 132980) | Hypersaline lake sediment archaeal communities from the Salton Sea, California, USA - SS_1_D_1 metaG | ecosystem: Environmental > Aquatic > Non-marine Saline and Alkaline > Hypersaline >... | reverse complement strand
GTAATGGCGCTGGATTCTTGCCTCGTCTTCGGGCTTGAGCGGCCACTGTGCGGCGACACCGAGCATCACCAGGTTCAGGCCGCGCTCGATCTGGAAATCGATGTCGTCCTCGTCACCCATCGGGCCGAACCAGGAGGGATTGATATGGTTTTTAAAAAATGCATGGACCAGGATCAGTGATAAATACCCTGACCTGAATTTTTATATTGCCGGAAGAAATGCACCGGAGTGGTTTATTCAAAGATGCGTATATAAGAATGTTATTTACCTGGGGGAGGTTGGGGATGCGTATAAGTTTATGAACTCTAAAGCTGTAATGATCGTACCACTGCTTTCAGGCAGCGGTATGCGGATCAAAATAATAGAAGGAATGGCGCTTGGCAAAACCATTATCTCAACATCCATAGGCGCTGAAGGTATTAAATGTACTCATGAAAAAGATATCCTGATAGCTGATACTGTTAATGATTTTATCAATGAAATAGAACGAGTTATTATAAATAATGATATCTTTGAGCGGGTAGGTAATAATGCCGTGATATTTGTAAAAGAGAATTTTAACAATATTACAATATCAGGATCGCTGACCGGTTTTTACCGCTCACATGCAGGATTGTAATTCCGGGATCAGCAGCAGGCGATTATTTGGGATCCGGTAGAGTCGGTATAAAATGATTATAGAAATAATATTTTGGGGATCTGTATTTTTTGTCTTTCATACTTATGTAATATATCCGTTATTACTGAGATTATTATCATCCGGGAAAAAAGACAATCATGTTGTATATCCTGCCGGTGATAATGACCTTCCTGAAGTCTCAATTCTGATGTCATTATATAATGAGGAGAAAGTGATTGAAGAGAAGATCATGAGTATTTACCATTCGGAATACCCGGCAGACAAGATCGAGGTAATTGTCGGTTCGGACAATTCAACGGACAACACTAATATCATCCTGGAGAAGCTTACCGGGAAATATTCATCTTTACAGTTTTTTCCTTATGCTCACAGGCAGGGTAAGGCTGCTATTATTAACAGGCTGTATAAGAAAGCCCGTGGGCAGGTACTGATCCTGACAGATGCTAATGTTATGCTTGACAAAGATACTGTTTATAACCTTGTTAAGCATTTTAAGAATCCGGAGATAGGTCTTGTTGACACTAATATGATAAATAAAGGGCTGACAAAAGAGGGGATATCATTGCAGGAGAAGACATATATTTCGAGAGAAGTGATAATCAAGAATTATGAAAGCAGGATATGGGGTACTATGATGGGACCATTTGGAGGGTGTTATGCGTTGCGCAGGGAGCTTTATTCCGAAGTCCCGCCGAATTATCTTGTAGATGATTTTTATATTAATATGATGGTCTTTGTTCAAAAGCACAAAGCTATCAATGATCTGAATGCAAGGGTGTATGAGGATGTGTCCGATGATCTGGGTATTGAGTTCAGAAGGAAAGTAAGGATCGCCACCGGGAATTTTCAGAATCTCCGGTCATTTGCCCGTCTTTTATTTCCGCCTTTTACAGGATTGTCTTTCAGCTTTATGTCACATAAAATCCTAAGGTGGTTCGGCCCCTTTTTTATTATCCTGGCGCTTGTCTCATGTTTATACCTGTCACTGAATAACGAAATATATCTCTACCTGTTTTTATGTCAGTGTGGATTGCTAATATTACCTTTTATTGACTTTTTTTTGAGGTATTTAAGAATACATATTATAATTTTACGTTTTATTACTCATTTTTATTCTATGAACCTGGCTTTATTATTTGGCTTTTTCAGGTTTATTGCAGGAGTGCGGTCAGGAATATGGACTCCTACACAAAGGCACCAGGCAGGTTCATGAAAAAAAGGAATAAAATAATATGGCTAAGATAAGGTTAAATACGATTGAAGAAGCGATCAAGGATATCAGGGAAGGTAAGGTGATCATAGTTGTTGATGATGAAGACCGTGAGAATGAAGGTGATTTTATTGTTGCAGCGGAAAAGGTCACTCCTGAGATAGTGAATTTTATGGCTACTCACGGAAGGGGACTAATATGCGCTTCATTACCTGAAAGCAGGTGTGAAGAGCTTGACCTTGAGTTAATGGTAGGAAGGAACACATCATTATATGAGACTCCTTTTACTGTATCTGTTGATCTGATAGGAAAAGGCTGCACCACAGGGATCTCGGCGAACGACAGGGCAAAGACCATCAATGCACTTGTTGACCCGTCTGTTCACCCTGATGATCTGGGAAGACCCGGACATATATTCCCGCTTAAGGCGAAGGAGCGAGGCGTTTTACGCCGGGCAGGCCATACTGAAGCTGCTGTTGACCTGACACGTCTTGCCGGATTAAAATCCGGGGGAGCACTGGTAGAGATAATGAATGAGGACGGATCAATGGCACGGCTGCCTGAGCTTATAAAGATCGCAGAGAAATTCAAGCTGACTATTATTTCCATTAGAGACCTGATAGCATACAGGCTGGACAAGGAAACACTGATCAAGAAGGGTGTGAGGGTAAGGCTCCCTACAGAATACGGGAATTTCGATCTTATCCCTTTCAGGCATATATCAGACGGAACAGAACATATAGCTCTTATCAAGGGGGAGTGGGATAGAGATGAGCCGGTACTTGTTCGTGTCCATTCTTCGTGTATCACAGGTGATATTTTCGGCTCTCTCAGGTGTGATTGCGGTCCACAGTTGCACCAGGCTATGCGGATGGTTGATAATGCAGGTAAGGGGGTTGTGCTTTATATGAACCAGGAGGGAAGAGGCATTGGCTTGTTTAATAAGATCAAAGCTTATAAATTACAGGAGGAGGGTATGGATACTGTAGAGGCTAACCTGGAACTCGGTTTTCATGGTGATGAGCGTGATTATGGGGTAGGTGCACAGATCCTTCGCGAACTGGGTGTGCGCAAGATAAGACTGATAACAAACAATCCTGTTAAACGGGCAGGTCTTGAAGGTTACGGGCTGGAGATAGTCGAAAATGTGCATGATGAGATAGAGCCCAACAAGTATAATAAGTTCTACCTGAAGACTAAGAAGGACAAGATGGGACATTTTCTTGAGATGGTAGATGAGGATGAAGATGAAGACCAGGATAGGGATCAACAAAAGGGCAAAATGTAGAGACGCCATTTGTGGCGTATGTATATACGGTATGTTAAATATTTTATTCCCTGTCAGTATTTTTCTTCGTTAGTGCTACTATACAGCTTACCAGTAACCATAAAGTAAGTATAAGGATTATTGCCGAAAGAATGATAAGAGCAGTTTCTTTATTCTGAATAAAATCCAGAAGATTTTGGTACATTGCCCATATTGTTACTACAAGAATAAAGAGCATTGGAATAAGAGTAAAGATTATATTCTTTTTTTTCTTAAACAGGAATACTGTCACAATAGCAAGGGCAAGTGCAGCAAGAAGCTGATTCAGCGACCCGAAAAGAGGCCACAGTATAAGGGCTCCCTGGGCACCGGGTTTCAGAAATGTGAGGAGGGCAGCAGCCAGAACCACGAAAAAAGTTGCCAGGTACCTGTTATTAAAAGGTTTTCTGACCACATTGTTTTTAGTCCTGAAAATTTCCTGCAATGACAGTCTTTGTATCCTGGTAGCAGAGTCAAGGGATGTATTGGCAAAGCATACAATAAAAACTGCAATCATTGATCTGCCGGTGTGTGCAGGCAGCCCGAAACTCTCAAACAGGTTTGCAGCACCAATGATGAAAGCATTGATCTTAGCCGGTAACCCCTGGGCTGAAGCCCATGAAGAATAATGGTGAGCGAATGCTTCTGATCCGGTGAAGAGCCTGCCGTCTTTTTCCAGACCTAATCCCAGCCCTCCTGCTATAGCCATAATTACCAGCATGGCCAGAACACTTTCCAGTATCATGCCACCGTATCCTATTGATAATGTGTCTGTTTCTTTTTGTACCTGCTTAACAGTTGTACCTGAGGAAGCTAAAGAATGAAATCCTGAGATCGCTCCGCAGGCAATGGTAATGAACAGTAAAGGCATCATATCCGGAATATCGGTGCCGGGTGCTAAAGCCTGCGGGTTAATTGCAGGCGCCGAAATAACCGGATGTGCTACAATAAGACCTGTAAACATTAATATCATAGCGATCACCAACTGGTACGAATTAATATAATCACGTGGCTGCAGCAGCTTATGCACAGGTATTGTTGATGCAAAAAATACGTAAATAAACAATACGATGCTCCATGTTACAACAGGAGAACCCATAAGAGGAGGTATTTCAAATGGGAGATATTCACCTGCTATGATTGTTATGTACATCAGGATAACTGCTATAACTGAGTACAGGTTAAGATTTTTTCCCCTTCTGATCTCCCATCCGAGCCAGACCGCTATTGGTATTTGCATCCATACGGGAAATACCGATTCAGGGTACATAGTGAACAGGAGACCGACGATCATGGCAAATACTGAGATTACTATCCATAGCAGAAATTGCATAATAAACTGGAAAGCATATCTTGTTGAAGGACTGATAATGTCACCTGTCAGATCACCTATTGTTTTTCCTTTATTCCTGGCAGAGATGACCAGTGTTGTGAAATCATGTACAGCGCCCATAAAGATCGCTCCGAAGAATATCCACAGAAAAGCGGGCAACCAGCCCCAGATCACTCCTATAGCAGGTCCGACAATAGGCCCCAGTCCGGCAATAGTCGTAAAATGGTGACCAAATATTATACTTTTTTTTGTGGGAACAAAATCAACACCGTCCTGGAATTCATAAGAAGGCATAATAGCTTCTGCTGACAGCCTGAACAGTTTCCTGCCTATAAACCTGCCATATAACCTGTAAGCAAGAATATATCCGATAATTGATAATACTGCTAATAACAGAGAATTCATTCAGCCTGAATATAGTTCCGCTCCGAAGGAGAGCAGCACAAATATAAATTCTTAAATCTCAGATCTAAAATCTTAATTGTCTTCTAAGCTTGTGCAGTTGGTCCTCCAAAATTCATCGGCATAACCGGGCCGCTTCCTCCTTCGATCTTTTTTATTGGTCCGTGGAGCGATTCGTATTTTTTGATATTGTCATTCAATGCTGACATAAGGCGTTTGGCATGTTCAGGAGTCAGAATGATCCTTGATTTTACTTTTGCCTTGGGCGTGCCCGGCATAACCCTGACAAAATCTATTACGAATTCAGATGTTGAATGAGTAATTACAGCAAGATTCGAATACATACCCTGAGCAATATCTTCATTAAGTTCAATACTGATCTGGTTTTGCTTTTTATTTTTGTCTTCCATAGAATTTATTTTTGAATGACTTCTATATCTTCGGATTTTGCAGCCATAAGATTCTCATATTCCTCCATTGAACCGACGATGATCTTGTCGTAAGACCTTTGTCCTGTTCCTGCAGGTATCAGATGACCGACAATAACATTCTCTTTTAATCCGTCAAGGGAATCTATTTTCCCGTTAATAGCGGCTTCATTCAACACCTTGGTAGTCTCCTGGAAGGATGCGGCAGAGATAAAGCTTTTTGTCTGAAGAGCTGCCTTGGTAATACCCTGGAGTATCTGGCTTGAGGTTGCCGGCACAGCGTCTCTTGCTTCGATAAGCTTCATGTCCTTACGCTTAAGTATAGAGTTCTCGTCCCTTAGTTTTCTTGTTGATACGATCTGTCCGGGTTTGAACATCTGTGTTTCTCCCGGTTCAATGATCACTTTTTTACCATAGATCCAGTCATTCTCTTCCATAAAGACCCGCTTGTCAACAATCTGTTTCTCAAGGAATTTGGTGTCGCCCGGATCTTCGATAACAACTTTCCGCATCATCTGGCGTACAATGATCTCAAAATGTTTATCATTGATCTTAACGCCCTGCAGTCTATAGACTTCCTGTATCTCATTAACAATATATTCCTGTACTTTTGTAGGTCCCTTGATAGCAAGGATATCTGCCGGTGTTATAGCGCCGTCAGAAAGCGGGATGCCTGCCCTTACATAATCATTTTCCTGTACAAGTATCTGTTTTGACAGGGGAACAAGGTATTTTTTAATTTCACCTGTTTTTGACTGAATAATTATTTCCCTGTTACCACGTTTTATCTTTCCGAATGTCACTTCTCCGTCTATCTCGGAAACAATAGCCGGGTTTGAAGGATTACGTGCTTCAAAGAGCTCTGTAACTCTGGGCAGCCCTCCTGTGATATCTCCGGATTTTCCGACAGCCCTTGGTATTTTTACCAGTATCTGACCGGTAACGACTTTATCTCCTTCATTAACAGCAATATGGGCTCCGACAGGCAGGTTATAGGATTTTAATACTTCTTTATTTTCTGATATTTTAATAATAGGGTTTTTCGTTTTATCACGGGTTTCAATGATGACCTTTTCCTTATATCCTGTATGTTCATCTGACTCATCCCTGTAAGTGATACCGTCAATAACGTTCTCAAATGTTATCTTACCGGCCATCTCGGAAATGATCACCGCATTGTAAGGATCCCATTCACAAATCAGATCTCCTTCGTTGATCTTCTGTCCGTTCTTAATATATAACTTTGATCCGTAAGGTATGTTATGAGTTGTCAGAATGATCCCTGTGTTTTTATCTATTATTCTTAGCTCTGCAAGTCTGCCAATGACAATGTCAGCTTTTTTTCCCTCATCATCTTTGTATTCTACTGTCCTCAGTTCTTCTATTTCAGCCACACCACTGTATCTTGCTATAATATTTGATTCTGCAGTAATATTGGATGCCGTACCACCAACGTGAAAGGTTCTAAGGGTAAGCTGTGTCCCGGGTTCACCTATTGACTGTGCGGCAATAACACCTACTGCTTCACCTATCTGCACCATTCTGCCGTTGGCAAGGTTTCTGCCGTAGCATTTTGCGCATACACCTTTCCTGGCTTCGCATGTCAATACTGAGCGTATCTCAACCTGCTCTATCGGGGATTCTTCTATTTTTTGACTTATAACTTCAGTGAACTCTTCTCCTGCAGCAATGATCAACTCTCCTGATAACGGATGGTAAATATCATGTACAGAAGTTCTTCCGAGTATTCTCTCAAATAATGATTCGACAACTTCCTCGTTGTTTTTAATGGCAGTAGCTACCAGGCCTCGCAATGTTCCACAGTCTTCTTCTGATATTACAACATCCTGTGCCACGTCAACAAGCCTCCTGGTGAGGTATCCTGCATCAGCAGTTTTTAGAGCCGTATCTGCAAGCCCTTTCCTTGCACCGTGAGTAGAGATAAAATATTCCAGTACGGATAATCCTTCTTTAAAATTTGAAAGTATCGGGTTTTCTATAATTTCTGATCCGGTTGATCCTGATTTTTGCGGTTTAGCCATCAGTCCCCTCATTCCTGACAGCTGCCGGATTTGTTCCTTTGAACCACGTGCACCGGAATCGATCATCATGTAAACAGGGTTGAATCCCTGCTTATCTGAACTTAACTGTTTGAGAAGTGCTTGTGTTAATCTTGCATTAGTATGTGTCCAGATATCTATTATCTGGTTGTATCTTTCGTTATTAGTGATGAACCCCATATTATAATTGTTCATCACCTCGTCTATCTGTTCATAACCCTCATCAACGAGACCTGTTTTTTCCTCCGGTATAATTACATCATCCAGATTAAATGACAATCCGCCTCTGAAAGCAGTCTGATAACCAAGGTTTTTAATATCATCCAGAAATTTGGCAGTAGCTGCAGTACCGGATTTTTTTAATACGGAACTAATTATTTCACGGAGAGATTTTTTTGTAAGCACTTCATTGATATATCCCACTTCTTTGGGAACGAATTGGTTAAATATTATCCTTCCTACAGAAGTCTCAGTGATCTTATTTTCAGGATTCCCTTCTTCGTCAATATCATTAATTTTAACATTTATTACTGCATGCAGGTCTATTTTATTTTCGTTATATGCAATTATCACTTCTTCAGTGGAATAGAATGTCAGTCCTTCACCTCTGCAGGGTTTATCCTTATCTCCTTTTCTTGTGTTGGTAATATAGTACAGACCCAGTACCATATCCTGTGAAGGTACGGTTATGGGAGCGCCATTGGCAGGGTTCAGGATATTATGAGACGCCAGCATCAGCAGTTGTGCTTCCAGTATGGCTGCATTTCCCAGTGGCAGGTGCACAGCCATCTGGTCCCCGTCGAAGTCTGCGTTAAAAGCAGTACATACCAGGGGGTGGAGTTGGATTGCTTTCCCTTCTATCAGTTTAGGCTGGAAAGACTGGATACCGAGGCGGTGCAGGGTAGGAGCACGGTTAAGCATAACAGGGTGCCCTTTGAGCACGTTCTCGAGGATATCCCATACAACAGGATCTTTCCTGTCAACGATCTTTTTTGCGGATTTTACGGTTTTTACTATTCCTCTTTCAATAAGTTTGCGGATAATAAAAGGCTTATACAATTCAGCAGCCATTTCTTTTGGCAGACCGCATTCATGAAGATTAAGTTCAGGCCCTACAACGATCACAGATCGTGCAGAATAATCCACCCTCTTACCAAGCAGGTTCTGACGGAACCTTCCCTGCTTACCTTTTAAGCTGTCGCTCAGAGATTTTAATGGTCTGTTTGCATCTGTTTTTACAGCGTTGGATTTTCTGGAATTATCGAAAAGAGAGTCAACAGCTTCCTGCAGCATACGTTTTTCATTCCTGAGGATCACTTCCGGAGCTTTGATCTCAATAAGTCTCTTTAGCCTGTTATTTCTGATTATAACTCTTCTGTACAGATCATTCAGATCAGAGGTGGCGAATCGCCCCCCGTCAAGAGGAACTAATGGCCTGAGTTCCGGGGGGATCACAGGCACTACTTTAACGATCATCCATTCGGGACGGTTTTTGCTTTTTGATGCCCTGAATGATTCCACAACCTGGAGGCGCTTCAGCGCTTCATTCTTCCTTTGTTGTGATGTTTCTTTGTTTGCTTTATCCCTCAGTGAATAAGAGAGCTCGTCAAGATCAAGCCTTCCAAGTAGTTGGTGAAGGGCTTCAGCTCCCATATTAGCCATGAACTTATCAGGATCAGAGTCATCAAGGTACTGGTTTTCTTTTGGAAGATTTTCAAGAATATCAAGATATTCTTCTTCTGTAAGGAAATCCAGGTATTTCACACCATCTGCAGCTTTGACCCCGGGATTGATAACTACATATCTTTCATAATAGATTATGGAATCAAGCTTTTTTGTCGGCAGACCTAACAGATAGCCTATTTTATTAGGTGTTGATTTGAAATACCAGATATGAGCAACAGGTACTACCAGTGAGATATGCCCCATACGTTCGCGTCTTACCTTCTTTTCAGTTACTTCAACACCACATCTGTCACATACTATACCTTTGTACCTTATTCTTTTATATTTGCCGCAATGACATTCATAGTCTTTGACAGGTCCGAATATTCTTTCACAGAATAGTCCGTCCCGTTCCGGCTTATATGTGCGGTAATTTATTGTTTCGGGTTTAAGCACTTCTCCACTGGAACGTTCCAGTATCTCTTCAGGTGATGCCAGGCTGATAGAGATCTTTGTAAAACTGCTTTTTACTTTGTTATCTTTTTTAAAAGACATGTTTTTGAAATTAGAAATTAGATATTCGAAATCCGAAATTCACTATATAGAATTATATCTATTCTAAGCTAATACTCAATCCCAAACCTCTGAGCTCATGCAGCAGAACATTCAGGGATTCTGGTATGCCTGGTACAGGCATTGATTCGCCTTTAACAACCGACTCATAAGTTTTCGCCCTGCCAATAACATCATCTGATTTCACTGTCAGGATCTCCTGCAGTATATTGGCAGCGCCAAATGCTTCGATCGCCCATACTTCCATCTCACCGAACCTCTGACCTCCGAATTGTGCCTTCCCTCCAAGAGGTTGCTGGGTGATAAGCGAATAAGGTCCTATTGATCTTGCGTGCATCTTGTCATCAACCATATGCCCTAACTTAAGCATATATATTATTCCGACAGTTGCCGGCTGATCAAACTTTTCGCCTGTACCACCGTCATACAGATAGGTCTTTCCTAAAACAGGCAGGTTTGCCTTTTCCATATATTCTGTTATCTGTTCCTGGGAGGCGCCGTCAAAGATCGGTGTGGTAAAATCAACACCCAGTTTTTGACCTGCCCATCCCAGAACAGTCTCATAGATCTGTCCTAAATTCATCCTTGACGGAACACCTAAAGGATTAAGAACAATGTCAACAGGTGTGCCATCTTCCAGGAAGGGCATGTCTTCTTCGCGAACGATCTTTGCGATTATACCCTTATTACCATGACGACCTGCCATTTTATCTCCTACCTTAACCTGTCTTTTCTGGGCAACATACACTTTCGCAAGCTGTACAATACCGCTTGGCAGTTCGTCTCCGATCGTGATCTTGAATTTTTTCCTTCTGTAATTGCTTTCTACTTCTTTATATTTAATATTATAGTTATTTAAAAGAGTTTTTATTGTTTCGTTCTTTTTCTTATCTGTAGTCCATTTGCTGGGATTAACTTCCAGATAGTCTATTTCGTTAAGTATTTTCTGTGTGAATTTTTTGCCTTTGGCAACAACTTCACCGCCAAAGTAATCTTTTACTCCCTGGGATGCTTTTCCATTGATAAGAATGAACAGCCTGTCTATCAACTGGGTTTTTAGTTCCTCCATCTCTTTTTCCATCTCTTCATCAATCTTCGTCAGCAACGGCTTTTCCGCTGTCCGCAGCTTTCTGTCCTTCATTGACCGTGAAAAGAGTTTTTTATCAATGACCACACCCTGCAGCGATGGGGGCGCTTTAAGCGAAGCATCCTTAACATCTCCGGCTTTGTCACCGAAAATTGCCCGTAATAATTTTTCTTCAGGTGATGGATCGGATTCTCCTTTTGGAGTGATCTTACCTATCAGAATATCTCCTGGCTGTACATCTGCACCTATCCTTATAAGCCCGTTCTCATCCAGGTTCTTTGTGGCTTCCTCGCTTACATTTGGTATATCAGAAGTCAGCTCTTCCAGTCCCCTTTTTGTATCCCTGACTTCAAGCATATATTCATCAATATGTATTGAAGTGAACACATCTTCCCTTACCAGCCTGTTGGAAATAACGATCGCATCTTCAAAATTGTATCCTTTCCATGGCATAAATGCAACCATTAGGTTTCTGCCTAAGGCAAGCTCGCCGCCCCTTGTACCGTATCCTTCTGAAAGCAACTGTCCTTTTTTTACCTTATCACCTTTGCTTACTATAGGTCTCAGATTAATACAGGTATTCTGGTTTGTTTTCCTGAATTTTGTCAGGTAATATTTTTTTGTCTCTTTTTCAAATCTTGTAAATTTTTCATCGTCAGACAGAGTATATCGTATCTCGATAACATCTGCGTCAACATATTCAACTACTCCGTCCCCTTCTGCAACGATCATCATCCTCGAGTCCCTGGCAACTATCTCTTCTATACCTGTACCGACTATCGGAGCTTCAGGCTTTAATAAAGGTACAGCCTGTCTCATCATATTTGAGCCCATAAGTGCGCGGTTGGCATCGTCGTGTTCCAGAAACGGGATCAAAGATGCTGCTATTGAGGCGATCTGATTCGGCGCCACATCCATAAGGTCAATATTTTCTTTTTCCATCAAAGGAAAGTCCCCGTCGTGTCTTGCTTTAACTTTCGGGTTTAAGAATTTACCATCATCGGATATCGGTGCATTAGCCTGTGCAATAACCTTTGCCTCTTCTTCTTCTGCACTTAAATAGATGATATCCTTGTTATTCTGGTTAACAATTCCATCTTTGACATCCCTGTAAGGTGTTTCTATAAAACCGAGATCATTGATCTTGGCATATACACACAGGGATGATATCAATCCTATATTTGGTCCTTCAGGAGTTTCTATCGGGCATAACCTGCCATAGTGCGTATAATGCACATCCCTTACCTCAAATCCTGCTCTTTCCCTGGAAAGACCTCCGGGACCCAGTGCAGACATACGCCTTTTATGAGTCATCTCGGCAAGAGGATTTGTCTGGTCCATAAATTGCGACAACTGGTTGGTGCCGAAGAATGAATTTATCACTGAGGACAGGGTTTTGGAATTGATAAGATCAATTGGTGTGAACACCTCGTTATCCCTGACATTCATTCTTTCCCTGATAGTCCTTGCCATCCTTGCAAGTCCAATACCAAACTGGTTATAAAGCTGTTCTCCTACAGTCCTGACCCTCCTGTTGCTTAAATGATCAATATCATCAACATCAGCCTTTGAATTGATAAGCTCGATCAGATATTTGATGATCTGGATAATATCTTCCTTTGTAAGTATTTTTGTGTCAATTGAAGTCTCCAGACCGAGCTTTTTATTGATCCTGTATCTGCCGACCTCACCGAGGTCATAACGCTTATCTGAGAAAAACAGTTTTTCTATAACATCCCTTGCAGTAGCTTCGTCAGGTGGTTCGGAATTTCTGAGTTGCCTGTAAATATGAAGTACAGCCTCTTTTTCCGAGTTACAGGGGTCTTTTTGCAATGTGTTATAAATGATCTCAAAATCCGAAGCATTTTGTTTTTCTTTATGCAGTAATATCGTTTGTGCATCGGATTCAATGATCTGTTCTACGTGCTCCTGCTCAATTACTGTTTCGCGGTCAATAATTATTTCGTTACGTTCAATGGAGACCACTTCTCCCGTATCTTCATCAACAAAATCTTCGATCCAGGTTTTCAGAACCCTTGCTGCAAGTTTTCTTCCGATAACTTTTTTTAATCCTGTTTTGGATACCTTGATCTCATCTGCCAGCTCAAATATATCAAGGATAGATTTATCTCCCTCATATCCTATTGCCCTGAGAAGAGTAGTTACAGGTAATTTTTTCTTCCTGTCAATATATGCGTACATGACATTGTTAATGTCAGTGGCAAATTCTATCCACGATCCTTTAAAAGGGATGATACGTGCAGAATATAATTTTGTGCCGTTGGCATGAAGGCTTTGCCCGAAAAATACTCCGGGAGATCTGTGTAACTGTGATACAACCACCCGTTCGGCTCCGTTAATAACAAAAGTGCCCCTGGGTGTCATGTATGGTACAGTACCAAGATAAACATCCTGGATAACAGTATCGAAGTCTTCATGTTCAGGATCAGTGCAATACAGTTTTAATTTCGCCTTTAACGGTACACAATAGCTTAGTCCGCGCTCGATGCATTCATCCAGTGAATACCGTGGAGGATCAATACTGTAGTCAATAAACTCCAGAACAAAATTATTACGGGTATCCGTAATAGGGAAGTTTTCGCTAAAGACCCTGTTAAGCCCTTCGAACTTTCTCTCTTCGGGTGTTGTGTTAAGTTTGAAAAAGTCATTAAATGACTTTAGCTGTACTTCCAGGAAGTCAGGATAACTCAACTGACTTTTTGAGGAAGAAAAGCTTATTCTTTTTGTTGTGTTAAGAGACATATTTATAACGATAAATTGAACTTAATTAATAGAATTAATAAATTATATCAGGGAGGGTTGATCATTTCTCCCGCGTAAATAATTCTATTTATTTAAGTTCAACCTCCGCACCTGCCTCTTCCAGTTTAGTTTTTAATGCATCAGCTTCTTCTTTGGAAACAGCTTCTTTTACCGGCTTTGGTGATGCATCAACCAGCTCTTTTGCTTCCTTAAGACCTAATCCGGTTAGTTCTTTAACCAGTTTAACTATTTGTAGTTTTGCCCCGCCCGGAGATTTAAGAATAACATCAAATTGTGTTTTTTCTTCTTCAGCTGCACCTTCAGCACCGCCGGCAACAGGTCCGGCTACTGCAACCTGTGCTGCAGCAGGTTCAATTCCATACGTGTCTTTGAGAACATCAAGTAATTCGTTTACTTCTTTTACAGTCAGATTGACCAGTTGTTCTGCAATTGCATTAACGTCTGCCATGTCAATAGATTTAAATTATTTATTTAATTATTACTCGTTATTTTTTTCTTTGTCTTCAGCTTCAGTGTCCGGTTTAGCTTCATCTTCATCTTTTGTCTCAGTCTCAGCCTTTGCCTCAGTATCCGGTTTAGCTTCAGCTTCATCTTTGGTCTCAGCCTTTTCAGAAATTGTTTTAAGTGCACCGGTAAGGTTGTTGCCGGCTGACATCAGCGCTCCTGTAAGGTTTTTGATAGGTGACTGGAGCAACATTACAACATCCGCTATCAGTTCTTCCTTTGATTTGATATTGGTCAACAATTCCAGTTGTTCGTCACCGATATAGACCGATTCTTCTACAAAAGCAGCTTTGAGTACAGGTCTCTCGTGTGTTTTACGGAATTCTTTTATCAGTTTTGCCGGAGCGTTACCTGTTTCGGAGAACATTATAGATGTAGAGCCTTTTAGTATATCATAAAGGTCTTTATAATCTTTTTCGGCTTTATCCAGTGCTAATTTCAACAATGTATTTTTTACGACTACAAGTTTTATTTTACTTGTAAAGCATTTTCTTCTCAGGTCGGATGTTTCAAAGGCATTAAGATCAGAAATATCCGTAAGATAAAAATGATTGTTCGTGTTTATCTGATCACAAAGATTATCAATAAGCACATTTTTTTCTTCTCGCTTCATTTTTGAAAATCTTAAATTAAAAATTTTTTCATTCAACAATTGATTTAAGCTCTATTTGTATTCCCGGGCTGCTCATAGTACTTGACATATATATGCTTCTGATATAAGTTCCTTTTGCAGAAGCCGGTTTAAGCTTAATAATAGTTTGTATCAGTTCTTTTGCATTATCTGCAATTTTCTCCGGTTCAAATGAGCTTTTTGCTATTGATGAATGAATTATCCCGTATTTATCTACTTTAAAGTCAATTTTTCCTTTTTTAGTATCTTCCACAGCTTTACCGATCTCCATGGTTACTGTTCCGCTTTTTGGGTTTGGCATAAGTCCCCTGGGACCCAGTATTCGTCCTAATTGTCCGACTTTTCCCATTACTGCCGGCATAGTGATGATAATATCAACATCTGTCCATCCTTTTTTTATCTTTTCGATATAATCGTCCAGGCCGACAAAATCAGCGCCTGCATTTTTAGCTTCATCTTCCTTGTCGGGTGTACATAAGACAAGCACTTTGATCTCTTTTCCCGTACCATGTGGCAGTGTTACTGTTCCGCGCACCATCTGGTTGGATTTTCTCGGATCAATACCCAGCCTGATATCGAGGTCAACAGTAGAATCAAATTTTGTTTTAGTGATCTCTTTCACCAGTTTTGCTGCTTCGGACAATTTATAATGTTTGCCCGGTTCTATTTTTTCCAAAGCTGCCTTTTTGGATTTTGTAAGTTTACTCATTCCGTTATAAAATATTATTAATTATCAAAAGGGCTCTGTCCTTTTATTGTGATACCCATACTTCTTGCTGTGCCGGCAACCATTCTCATAGCTGATTCGACTTCAAAGGCATTCAGGTCAGGCATTTTATCTTCAGCGATCTTTCTGACCTGGTCCCATGAAACTGCAGCAACTTTGATCCTGTTAGGCTCAGGCGAGCCGGATTTTGTTTTTGCTGCTTCCAGTAATTGCACAGCCACCGGAGGTGTTTTAATGACAAAATCAAATGATTTGTCCATATAAACAGTGATGATCACAGGCAATACTTTACCTGCTTTTTCCTGAGTTCTGGCATTGAACTGCTTACAGAAATCCATTATATTGACACCTTTTGCACCCAGCGCCGGTCCAACCGGAGGCGACGGATTAGCTGCGCCCCCTCTGATCTGCAGTTTTATTATTCCCGTAACTTCTTTAGCCATTTTTATATTTATGTTTTATGCCTACGGCAAAATTTTCAAATTACTCACTCCCACATTCCTTAGCACATCCCACTCGTGATCGTCACGATAAATCGTGACTTATAGTTGTCAAATTATCTAATTTTCAAATTGATCATTCTTTTTCCACCTGCATAAAGCTTAGTTCCAGTGGTGTTTTTCGTCCGAATATTTTCACCATCACTTTAAGCTTTTTCTTTTCATCATTTACTTCTTCAATAATTCCATTAAAGCTGTTGAACGGTCCGTCAATAACTTTAACTGTTTCTCCTACAAAGAAAGGTACATTGATCTCTTCATCACTTTCTGCCAGTTCATCGACCTTTCCGAGTATCCTGTTAACTTCGTGTGCCCTTAATGGAGTGGGTTCTCCTGTTTTTGTTCCTAAAAAACCGATAACTCCGGGTACATTCCTTATAATATGTATCAGTTCTCCCGCAAGGGCTGCTTCAATAAGAATATATCCGGGGAAAAAGTTCCTTTCCTTGCTTATTTTTTTCCCTTTTCTGATCTGATATACTTTTTCAGTAGGTATAAGCACCTGCGAAACAGATTTTTCAAGCTTCAAAGATGATATTTCGTGCTCAATATTATCTTTTACTTTTTTTTCTTTCCCGCTAAGCGCTTTTACAACATACCATTTTTTTTCTGTCTCACCCATTTTTCGGGAGTTTTTAATAGAACATTTTATATATCTGTTCCATAATATTTCTGAAAGAAGTATCCATTAAGAAAATTACCAATGCGATAATAAAAGATGCTATCATCACTACGATCGCACTGCTTTGCAGATCCGACCATGTAGGCCATGAAACTTTATGGATAAGTTCATTGTATGCTTCTTCCAGGTATATTTTAATTTTCATCATATTTATTGGTAATTGCACGGGTGGTAGGACTCGAACCTACAACCAATGGTTTTGGAGACCATCACTCTGCCAATTGAGCTACACCCGTATTAACTCAATAAAAGAATGATCCTGTATTACCGGAAAATAGTAACTCCTATTAGCAGATAAAACAAGATTCAATGATCATTCAATTATTTCAATGACCTGGCCGGCACCAACAGTCCTGCCACCTTCACGGATAGCAAACCGTAATCCCTGAGCCATTGCCACAGGATATATCAAACTGACAGATATAGTAACGTTATCGCCCGGCATAACCATCTCAACCCCTTCCGGTAATTCTATCTCTCCTGTAACATCAAGAGTTCTCAGATAGAACTGTGGGCGGTAGTTATTATGAAATGGTGTGTGACGTCCACCCTCTTCTTTTTTAAGAACATACACTTCAGCTTTGAATTTTGTATGCGGTTCGATAGATCCGGGTGCAGCTATCACCATACCTCTTTTGATCTCTTTTTTGTCAACGCCTCTCAACAGCAATCCTACATTATCACCTGCTTCTCCTCTGTCGAGGATCTTCCTGAACATTTCCACTCCGGTACATACTGTTTTTCTTCCCTGTGCGCCTAAACCGATTATATTGATTTCTTCACCTGTTTTAACAACGCCGGTTTCGATCCTTCCGGTGGCAACTGTTCCACGACCAGTGATTGAAAAGATATCTTCAACTGGCATCAGGAATGGTTTTTCAACATCACGGGGAGGAATAGGTATGTACTCATCAACTACACTCATCAGTTCAATAACCTTTTCAACCCATTTTTCTTCTCCGTTAAGCGCTCCGAGTGCCGAGCCCCTGATTATTGGTGCATTTGCTCCGTCGAATTCATAAAAGTCGAGCAATTCCCTGACCTCCATCTCAACAAGTTCGAGTAATTCTTCATCATCCACCATATCCACCTTGTTAAGGAATACAACGATCCTTGGTACATTAACCTGTCGTGCCAGCAGGATATGTTCCCTTGTTTGTGGCATAGGACCGTCATCTGCTCCGACGACAAGGATGGTTCCGTCCATCTGTGCTGCACCAGTTACCATGTTTTTAACATAGTCGGCGTGTCCCGGGCAGTCAACATGAGCATAATGCCTGTTATCGGTTGAATATTCAACATGAGCAGTATTGATGGTAATACCTCTTTCTTTCTCCTCAGGTGCATTGTCAATTGAGTCAAATGACCTGAATTCAGCTAAACCCTTTCCGGACAGTATCTTAGTGATCGCTGCAGTCAAGGTGGTTTTTCCGTGATCCACATGTCCTATAGTCCCTATATTCACGTGTGGTTTTGATCTGTCAAATTTTTCTTTAGCCATAACTTAAAATATTTATAAAATTTTAGTTTTTAGTTTAATAATTCAATTTGCCTGTTTTGAGCCAATGATGGGATTTGAACCCATGACCTCTTCCTTACCAAGGAAACGCTCTACCCCTGAGCTACATCGGCTAAAGAAGAGCGGGAAACGGAACTCGAATCCGCGACCCTCAGCTTGGAAGGCTGATGCTCTACCAACTGAGCTATTCCCGCCTTTCAATGTACGATTTCAGAATTACCATGCACCGAAAAAATCTCCCTTTCTTTTCTGCCTGTCGGTGCCTGTGGCATCCCCGGGGCAGGCATCGTAATTCTTTTTCCCTGTGGGGAGAGCAGGATTCGAACCTACGAAGGCGTACGCCAGCAGATTTACAGTCTGCCCCAGTTGACCGCTTTGGTATCTCCCCCCAGAAATATAAAAAGAGCCGATGGACGGATTCGAACCCCCGACCTGCTGATTACAAATCAGCTGCTCTGACCACCTGAGCTACATCGGCTTCTTTATATCAGAACTCCTGTTATTTCTATATAAATAAAAGAGTCCGCAAATTTATAATTAATATATTTATATTACAAAAATATTTGCTTTTTTTTAAGAAATATTATACCTTGCTATATTTTCATAATGCGCGGATTTTTTCCTTGTGTTTTTGTAACTGTCTGCGTATTGCATTTACCGCACTATCGGTTGCCTGCTCGAATGTCTTTGATTGTTTTTTTACAAACAGGTCATTACCAGGTATTTCGAGCTTGATCTCGGCAATTTTATTTTTGGAATCCTGGGTCTTTTCAAGCCTTAAAAAAACTTCAGCGCTTACAATATCGCCAAAGAACTTGTTTAGCTTTTTTAACTTATTCTCAATAAAGGTTTGAAGCTTTTTATCTGCATCAAAACGTACAGAATGAATTCTAATGTTCATAATTATTCCTCCGTCTGTTTTTATGCTCTTGGATGAGCTTGTTTATATATATTCTTAAGTTTTTCAAAAGTATTATGCGTATAGACCTGCGTGGCAGACAGGTTTGCATGCCCTAGCAATTCTTTGATAGCATTAATATCGGCACCGCTGTTCAGCATATGCGTGGCAAAAGTGTGTCTGAGCACATGAGGGCTTTTTTTCTCTATGGTGGTTACCAGTTGCAGATATTTATTAACGATACGGTAAACGAATTTATTATAGATCTTATTCCCTTTATCTGTTATAAAAAAGAAATCCATGCCATCCTCCTGAGATATTTCCTTTTTCTTTTCAACATATTCCTTTATGGTTTTGTTCAGGCTTGCATTATATGGTACGATCCTTTCCTTATTCCTTTTTCCCAGTACCTTTATTGTCATATTATAATGATCAATATCGATGTTTTTCAGGTTTATCAGTTCGGACAACCGGACACCGGTAGTATAGAACATCTCCATGATGAGCCGGTTCCTTACGCCTGAGAAGTCATCCCCGAATTCATAATTGTCTATCAGTGTGTTAATGGAATCCTCATCAACAAAGACAGGGAGTCTCTTGCTGAGTTTGGGAGGGATGATCTTTTCAGCAGGGTTATTGGATAATAATCCTTCCCTGTTAAGATAGCGGTAAAACGACCTCAGGGTCGTGAGTTTGCGTCTTATTGTCCTGGCAGAGATGTTATTTTCAGTAAGGTGAACGATCCAGCTACGGATAATCCGGTGGTCTGCTTTCGTGATATCAAAATCTTTGATCACTGAATTACAGAATATACCGAATTGTTCAAGATCTGTTTCATAAGAACATATAGTATGGGAGGAATATCTTTTTTCGAATTGTAAATATTTAAGAAAGGCTTTTTTATGCATATTATTTTTCAACAGAATAAGGGAAGAAAAACATTATTAATATACGAAAAAATATCAGAAACGTTTCAACCAAAAACGATTTTTTACTGTTCTTTTTGTTGAAGTTTCTGGATATAGATAGCATGCAGTTTCCTTTGCCTTTTCTTTATGGATGGTTTTTTATAAGCCTGTCTTTCTCTGAGCTCTTTAATTACGCCCGTCTTTTCAAATTTTCTTTTGAACTTTTTTAATGCACGGTCTATATTTTCACCTTCTTTAATAGGTACTACGATCATAACTAAGATTTTTTAATGCGGCGCAAATTTATGAAAT
>Ga0180433_10004276_pt1 | contig 20170 bp, 13 predicted proteins | sample SS_ome_8_FD_132980 | JGI IMG/M metagenome (GOLD analysis project Ga0180433, IMG submission 132980) | Hypersaline lake sediment archaeal communities from the Salton Sea, California, USA - SS_1_D_1 metaG | ecosystem: Environmental > Aquatic > Non-marine Saline and Alkaline > Hypersaline >... | reverse complement strand
GAGCAAGCTCGCTTCCAGCGGCCCGCCTGCCGCCGCGGTTGGCAAAGCCAACCGCGAAGCTGATACACAGATTTTCACAGATTAACACAGATTGTTTTGGATTATCGCAGATTCGATTATGTATCCCTACGTTGTCAGGCGACGCCTTTGTTGCGTGTTCTGTTCTACAATCTCCAGGGACTCCTCTTGGGTCTTTTCAGCATTCTGGAGGCGTCTTCGTCGCTGACTATCACCTCGCGATGCGGATCCCAGACGATCTTTCTGCCGCTTCGGATCGCTATGTTGCAAAGCTGCGCGATCGCGTCGGTCCTGACCGCGGCGTCTATGGTGCTCACCGGATCACGGCGGTTCTTTACGCAGTTCAGCCAGTTGCGCTTGTGCCCCGGACTTGTTTCGAGCCTGATATCGTTGGGACCGAACTTGGTTTCGAGTAGGCCGGCCGGTTCGGCCCAGATTCCGCCGCGGTCGACGTTGACCCAGCCTTCGGACCCGATCCACATTCGGCCGTTGCCGCCGGCAAGACCGTAGGGTGTGACAACCGGTTTGGCCGCAGAGTCGCTCATGAAACGCATCTTAACGCCGTCGGCATAGGTGCACCAGACGTCCCAGTAGGTGAAGGTGTCGTAAAGGCCATCCGACGGCAGGATTCCGGTTCCTGAGAATTCCACCGGTCCGGTCAGCTGTGTGCCGTTTCCCCACTGTACTATATCAAGGATGTGGTCGCCCCAGTCGGAGATAAAGCCCAGGTTGTTGTCGTAGACCCAGCTCTTTCCCCGCGTGAAGCATCGGTCGGCCGTGTAGGGCGTGTACGGGGCCGGGCCCAGCCACATTTCGTAATCGAACCCCTCGGGGACCGGTATCGGTTTAGTCGAGCCTCCGGCCTGGCCGGCGGCGCACCAGGCGTAGATGGTGTGCACCTTTCCGATACGGCCGTTGCGGACCAGCTCGCAGGCGAACCGCGTGCGGGCGTCCGAATGCTCCTGGGTGCCGAACTGAAAGACCGTTCCGTTGCGGCGGATGGTGTCTCGCAGCTTCTGACCCTCGTTTATGCTCAGGCCCAGGGGTTTCTCGCAGTAGATGTCCTTTCCGGCGCGGCAGGCTGCCAGGGCGGTAAGCACGTGCCAGTGGGGCGGGGTGGCGATGACCACGGCGTCGATGTCGTCGCGGGCCAGAAGATCCCTGAAATCGTTATAGGTTGAGCAGCACCTGTAACCGGCCCGGCCGAATTTCTCGGTGTAACACTCGTCAATCCAAGCCGCCTTTTCATCACGCCGGCTCTTGAGCGGGTCGCAGGTGGCCACGGACTGTACGTCCGGTTCCCTGAGAAAACCCTTGACGTGGCCTCCTCCCATTCCGCCCACGCCTATGTGGCCGAGCGTGATCCGCTGGGAGGCCGGCGGCGTCGGGCCCCTTCCAAGGGCCGCGGTGGTAATAACGTATGGAAAGGCCGCGGCGCCGGCGGCTGCGCCGAAAAACCGGCGGCGCGTCAGTGTTCGAGCCGGCGAAAAGTTTTCTTGCCCGCCGGTGGTTCTGTTATTTGGCCGTCTGTTAGCTACTTTGTCTTCGATGATTTTATTCCCTCGATCGCCGCAGTCGGCGGTTGTGCGTAATCCCGCCATATCCTTTCGGCGTCGCCGGAGGTTATTCTACCCGAGTGAACGTAGAAGCGGTACCGGAAAACGTAGTCCCTTCCCGGCTCGACGTCGAAGTCGCCGATCTGGGCGGGCGCGAAATTGAAGAAAATGTGCCCCTCGGGCCATATCCGCATCGGCTCAGGGTGGCGGAAGTTCTCCGGGTGGCTGAAGATTGTCACGCCTTCAATCCCGGTCGCCGTTCGCCCGTACACGTCGCACCAGCGGGCGCGGGTGGCGTGGGCGTCGACGCGGGTCTTGCCTTCGCTGGTAAGATAGTCGCAGTTGTCCCCCTGCCACGAGCGGCGTCCGCGGAACCCCAGGCCGCCGTAGCGGTGCTGGAGGATCTTTAGAGGCTTGCCGGCGGCGCAGCGCTGGACCGATTCGATGTCCCAAAGGCGGTAACCATCCTTCAAACCGCCGATGTTGTAAAGCCGCACCGTCCACTTTTCGTTGAGGATCACTTTTTCCCCGCCGGCGACCGAACGGTCGACGTGCTCGTGTTCTGCGGTGAAGGATGCGTAGACCGGTCCGCTTTCGAGGCGGTCATATCGCTTAAAGCGTACAGTCCCCTCGTTCCGCCCGAGGTTCCAGAAATCGATCTTTCTTCCGTCGAAAACGGTTTTGGTCCAGGGCATCCATATGCCCATGTGGTGGTAGTGGTCCGGGGGCTGAACGTCCGTGAGGACCGTGCCGGCAGGCGACCAGAGTGGGTGTATGAAGGCGCTGCGCCTGTAGCGGCCGTTCTTTCCCGCCGGCGGCGGCCAGGCTTTGTGGTGGTAGCGCAGGACCGCCGCCGAACCGACCTGCAGCTGCACGAAGGAGTCGGTGACCAGGGCCTCGGCCAGATCGCCGGAGGCCGCCGGCCCGGGTCCGTTCGGATCGTCCAGCAGCCGGTAGCGGCGTACCGCCCCGGCGGGTGTTTCGCCGGAGAGGATCCACCAGAGCCGCGGCGGATCGGATTTATCGATCTGGCAGGGTACGTCGAGCCGCCGGTTGCCGGTTGTCTCTACCAGGCGAGGCGAGGCCGCAGCTGCGCCTTCGAGCACGATGCTCACCGGCGCATCCGTGCGGCAGTGCCGGCCGGAGTTGACTGTTATTTCCACAACCGGGGAGGCGGCCGATGCACACGATGCGAAAACTGCGGCGGATACGTGCAGAAAACAGAGGAGGAAAAAAGATACCAGGTATTTTTTTTCGCCGCGAAGAAAGATACCTGGTATCTTTTTTCCCACCTTGCCGGTGCATGATTGTGCGATACATGACATTCGCATTGTCCGCGTCATTATAAGGAAAAAACCGGCCTGGTCTATACCTTCGCTTGCTCGTAAGAAACTACTTCTCTGCGGGCAGCCGAAAAAAAGGGTCCTGGACCCTTTTTTTCTCCGTTGCCCACCATTGCGAGTCCTGAGCTTTGTTTTTCACGTATACCTGCCGGGCTGCGGCGCGGTTTGGATGCTCGTAAGAAACAAAGTTCGTTTTAGCGGTTTTTCGGCATAAAACGGGCCGTACTCCCATGCGGCTTTCGATTACGATTACGAGCACGAGGTGAGCTGCCTCAGTTGGGGGACAGGCCCTACTGCCTACTGCCTACCCCGATCTTCTCCGCCTTGTATCCCCCGCGGGATCGGTCGTGCCAGTACAGCGCTGCGAAGACCAACACCAGGATTATTGAAAGAGGCGCGACTCTTCTGAACGCGACCCTTCCTCCGTGGTTTTCAGCCGGACCCAGCAGTGCCTTGGCCTTTTCCGCCGTATCCGTTTCCGGGGCCGCTGAGATTATACTGCGAAGCGCCGTGGCCGTCGTGTAGGGCAGCGTTTCCGCTTCGGACGAGGCAAGGACTTGGCGGGCGCTTTCGACCGCGGCTTCGATGTCCTCGGCGGGTGTGTCCGGTTCGCGTTTGAGTGAAGGCAGAGTCCGTACGGCTTCCTGCAGGCACGCGAAGGTTTCGATGGCGGGCAGTTTATCGTTTATGTGCGCGTCGGCCACGCGGCCCATCTGCGGGCTGGTTATAAGCCCGACAACCGCCATGCCCGTTCCGCCCATCAAGGCGAGCGCCAACGCCCCGCCTTTGGGCACCCGTTCGGCCACCACGCCGAGCATCGTCGGCCAGAAATAGCACACACCCACCGCGAAGACCGTGGCTGCTGCGAAGGCCATGCTGGCGACGGTTGCGTAGCTTAACCACATGAGCCCCACTCCCGATATCGCCGCGGAGGCCAGAAGTATCCCCGTGGGACTGAGTTTGTGCACTACAGGCCCGGCGTAAAATCTCAGCACCGCCATGAGGCCGCTTATCCACACCAATACAAGTATGCCCGGTATTCCGCCGGCGGTAAGAATCGCCGGGATCCAGCGGTTGGGCCCCAGCTCCAGCGATGCCGTCATCATCATGCAGAAAAGCAAAAGCAGAAACAGGGGGCGAAGCAGCGTCTCACCGAACATGCGGCCGAAGGAAACGCCGGACTGAAGCCTCTCTGTGGCCGGGAACCTCTGTCCGAAAAAAAGGACGCCGTACGCCAACGTCGGAGCCAGTATGACCGCCAGGCGGACCTGCCAGGAGTGCACGCCGGCCAGCCTGAGCAGGTAGGCGGCCACGCCGCCGATAACTATTCCGCCGGGGAACCACACGTGGAATTTATTAAGCATCTCGGTCTTTCTGTCGGGATAGATCGTCGCCACCAGTGGGTTGCATGCGGCCTCTATAATCCCGTTGCCCAGGGCTATGGTAAGAGCTCCGACAAACAGCATGGTGAACCCGTTGGCGAAGATCATGACGATCACGCCGATGAAGTGTCCCAGGAAAGCAAGCTGAAGCAGCAGTTGCATCCCCAGCGCATCGCACAGCGGCCCGAATACGAAGATCGACACCGCGAATCCCCAAAGGGCTGCTCCTCCTATCCAGCCGACCTGAGCGTTAGTGAGCACGAAGTACTCCTTGAGCGGCCCCATTATGTCGCCGACGACGGCGAAGGCGACCGCCGTGGCTATCAGGGCTACGCAGCTTCCGCTGAAGAGGCGGCCTTGATTGATTCGATTCGTTTCAGCAGTCATGAGCTTTCTCCTTAAAATCTGCCTCGCCGCCCGGCGAGTCGAAACAGCAAATGGACAACAGCCGCCGCCACAACGACCGCAGCGCTGTATATGTGAACCGTCAGGAGTAATTCCTGTCCGGAGGTTCCGAACAGCCTCAACATGCTCAGGAGCATCGAAAGAATCAGCGGGACTGAGGCTGCTACGACCGCCCAAAAAACGATTTTTTCGCCCAGGCCGGGCTTGCCGGTTTGCCGGCGTAAGGCCCCGGCCTGCGGAATCAGGTCGGTGCTCTCGAAGCGGTGGATATGAGCGGACAGGACGGCCAGGGCCGCCGCGCACACGGCGAACGCCCCGCCGCAGGTTACATGAAGCATCAGCTTATAGCCCGAAAGCGCGCCTCCGGTCAGGATCGGGTAAAAGCCGGTTAACGCCAGCAGAAGGCCCAGCGCCACCGACAGCAGGTATAAAAACCTTCGCGCCGAAAGTATCGGCGGCCATTGAGCGGCGGATTCATCGGCGGCCGGCCTCCGGCGGCCGGCCATGGCCCTGACGACGCAGTCGAGGGCCTTGAGCCCGTAAAGCAAAAGCACCGCCGAAAGGCATACTGCTGCCGCAGCGCTGGCAAGCTTGAGCCACGGGCGGAAAACGAAGGAAAGGGCGAAAAGCCTTGAATAGAGCTCGTCGGCGTTCTGGAAGGAAACCATCTTGCGGTAACGCCCGCCGTCCTCCGTGGCCCCGTCGACGGCCACGCCGCCGAAAATGAAGGCCGAGCCGGAGCTGTGACAGTCCTCGCATGAGCGGATTCCGAGTGACTGGGCCGCCGGCCGAACCTTGTGGGCGAGCGGCCACATATATGGTTCGGCGGCTGAATGATGCCGGGCCGCCAGTTTATTGTTATCAACAGACCACAGACGGCCCCCGCCGATGTAACCTACAGTTCCCGGGCCGCCGTTTACAGCGTCCAGAGCTTTCAGCGCCGTTAAAAGGGACTCGTGATCGAGGACCGGCCAACCGCCGCGGTGGTCGAGGTCCGCCAAAAGATCTTTGACGACGGGTTCTACGGCCTTTGGGGCAAGCGGCTTGACACCATCGCCGTCAAGACGGGCCCAGAAGGCCGGCCAGACGGCATTGTGCGGGGCGATTTTTCCATCGTAGCCGGTGGCGAATACGGGTGATTCTATGTGGGGCAAAGCTGTAGGCGAATGTAAGGCGCCCTGCAGCCCCAGGCCGTGCGAACGGCTGGTCTGGATCAATCCGGTTTGCTCGTCAGGCCGCAAGCCGCAGTGACAAGCCGTGCATGACAATTTCCTGAAGTGCACCGGAGGTATGCCGGCGTGATCGGGTTTCGGTGCGCCGAGCCTGCCCGCCGTGGCGCCGTTCGATGAACCGGCGCCGAGGTGACATCCGGAGCACGATGAAGTCGATGCCAGCGGATTTTCCGAATCCTTGTATTCGCTTTCGTAGCCGCGGGTTATTTGGTGGTCGATTCCGTTGCGGTGACAATCGGCGCAGGTAAGCCCTGCCTCCAAGTGGACGTCTTCGTCGTGCAGGCCGCCCGGTCCGTCTTCACCGATTCGGACGCCGGAGTGGCAGAAGTAGCATCGCCTGGAAGGCGGTTGTTTGAGCAGGTCCAGAAACACATTGCCGAATATGTCAAATGTGCCGTCGGCATACTTTATCGAAGGTGGTATGAGTTTTGGATTGTCAAGCAAAGCCGGCATCATGTAGTCGTACATTTCCGGCATGTCTTTCGCGGAACCCCGCATCGAGGTGAAGCCGCAGGTGGCCGCCGCCGCCCAGCGGAAGTTTTCATGTGCGACCTGTGTAGGATAGAGGCTCTGGTCGTGGGCCGGATCGGCGTCGTGACATGCAAGGCAATTCGCCTCCAAAGAGCCGGATACAAGCCACCTCGATTCCGGGTCGGCCGCCCGAAGGTCTTTCGGCTCCTCGATCCCGCCGGCTGTCATGCCGCCGAACCGTTTCGCGAAATCCCACCGGGAAAGGCCCAGATCTTCCGGATTGAAAGTGCCGGGCCATTTCCTGTAGGAAACCGGGATCTGGACCGCGATGGAGTCATCGGTATAGAACCATGGCTGTCCCGGTCTTCCGGCGGCGCCTGTAACCGCGTTGAAATGCCACCCCCCCGCCGCGGTTTCGTAGTCGTGACAGCTTCCGCAAGTCTGTCTTGGGGACAACGGCAGCTGTGGGTCGTCATCATCGGATATCTTGCGGTCTTCCTCGGTGCGCAAGGGTATGACATGTACCGCGCCGCCGCGGCCTGTGTATTCGGTGTCGCCGAGAAAAGCGCCTTCGGACGGCTTGTTTGCAACACCGCAGAATGCCACGACGGCGAAGAAGAGGGCCGGGACAATGCAACCTCCCCTTCGTTCATTCGACTGTTCCATCAGTTCTCCTGAAAGTTTTTTGGGGTTCTCTTACGGGTTACGCGGTAATAGTAAAATCCTTGGGGCAAAAGTCAAGCTTTCGGGCGGCCTCCACCGCCTCGTTGACCTTGAGAACCGTTACGGCTGTTTCGTAACCCACCTCGGCCGGGCAGTTGAGTTCGCACTTGCCTCTGACGGCATTGAAGAAATTCTCCAGGTGAGGTTTGTGGTATGGATCGGTGAATTCCACCGGCAGGCCGTAACTCGGAGGCGCGACGGTTTCGCGCACGTCCAGGACCGCCCCGGCATTTTCCTTCGGCTCTTCCTGTTCGGGGGCCTCGATGTACCCGGCCTTTACGTGATTGTCCCATGAAGGTGCTGATTGCTCCCGATATACTCCCGCCCTGCCGGCGGCCTCCGAGATCAGCAGCGTCCCTTCGTCGCCCATGAATACCTCGTAGTAGCCGCCATAACTGTTGGTTGTTATGGTCTGGTAGAATGCTCTGACCGGCCCCTGGGTGGTGTCGTACCGATACACAGCCATTACATTATCGTACCACTGATGGGTCTCCTTGTCGTAGTAGTCGGTGCCTCCGCTTGCCATCACCGATGCCGGCGGGCACTTTAGGAACCAGTTGTATATATCTATCTGGTGGGAACCCAGGTCTACGATCGGACCTCCGCCGAGGTCTTTATACCACCTCCAGTTGCGGAACTGCCTCATAGACTCAAACCCATACTTCTCAAGTGCCGCCTGCTCGATGGCATACTGCTTCGGCCAGCCCAGATCCTCCTTTGCGGCACGATTCCACTGGCCGTTGACGGTGGTTATGCGGCCCAGAAGAGCGGCCTTGTTGATGAGTTTCTCGTAGCAGTGTAAATATCGGGGGTTGCTCCGGCGCTGGTGGCCTATCTGCAGAAGTTTTCCGGTTCGCTTCGCCGCCTCGACCATGTTCGCTGCATCGGCGAGCTTGTTTGACATCTCTTTCTCGCAGTATACGTTGAGGCCGGCCTCGAGGCAGGCTATGGCGTGCCGGGCGTGCCAGAAATCCGGTGTGGCTATTATGACCGCGTCGAGGTCTTTTTCCGCGGCGAGCATCTCTTTATAGTCGACGTAGGTGTTGTGCTCGTGTCGGTATTTCTTCAAGAGCCGGGATACCCTTTTCTGATTATAGCTTGTCCATATGTCGCAGACCGCCTTGAACCGCACGCCCGGTATCTTGAGGCAGGCGCTGAGCAGGACCTGTCCCTGGGCGCCTGTTCCCAGGATGGCCACGTTAAGATCGTCTTTGTTGTCCTTGTCACCGGCGGATGCGGTTCCGGCGACATAAAGCGAGGCTCCGGCCGCGAGACCCGACCGCATGAAAGTTCTTCTGTCCATTGTTGTCTCCGGTATTGGTCGTACAGCGATATAACTTGTTCAAATGCCTATTTTTTGCCGCAGGTCAGCTTCGCGGCCCGCTTGCGCGGGCCTTGCGGCGGGATTCAGTCCGCCGTCCGCGAGCAAGCTCGCTTCCGCCGGCCTGAACCCCGCCGCGGTCGGCTTTTGCAAAGCCGACCGCGAAGCTGAAACACAGATTAACACAGATTTTTTTGATTAGCACAGATTTAATCTGATGGACACAGATGGAAAGACACAGTTAATGTCCGTGTTTGTCATTGTCGCGCGCAGCTTTTTATCCTCAAATTTCGGTACCAGACGGGCTTGCCGTGGTCCTGAAAGCCTATATGGCCGGTTCTAGGCCTGTCCTTGAAGGGGTCCCTGTACTTGTTCTTGCTTCCGTCGGGATTCTTCCCGGGCTCGGTCCAGTGGTTCAGGTCCATGTCGATCACCTGTTCGCCGTTCAGCGCCACGCTAACCTTGCTTTCTACGCAGGTGATCGTGCAGCGGTTCCATTCGCCCGGGGGGCGGGCCATGTTCCGCGACGGGGCCAGGCAGTCGTAGATGGCGCCGCAGTCGTGCTTGCCGACCTGCTTCTTTCCGTGGGAATCATACACCTGCATCTCGATTCCGGTCTGAACGTTGTCCTTTATGTCACCTGTTCGAAAAAAGACTCCGCTGTTTGTCTTCTTGTCGACCATGAACTCCAAGTCCAGCGTGAAGTCGCCGTAGGCCTGCTTTGTCCATAGGTCGCCGCCTCCGTTTCTGGCCAGCACGCCGTTTTTGAACGTCCAGCTTCCCGGTTTCAGGGTACAGTTGGCCAGGTCCCTGGATAAAAGGTTGTGCCACCCCTCAGGTTCGAACTCCAAAGCGACGTTGTCGAAGTACTCCACGCACCGGCGTATCTCCGGAAGCGACTCGAGCCAGTTGTGCTCGTATTCTATCGATACCAGCCCGGCGAAGCCCTGGCGGTGAAGCTCCGCCAGGACAGCGTGCATATCCGCATGGCCGGTGCCCCACACAACGTCGTGGGCGTCCTTTCTTCCGAAATCGTTGAGGTCCTTCAGGTGCAGGCTGAGGACCCGACCCTCGAGCATCTTGAGGCCTTCTACCGGCCTGATGCCGCTTCGCATCCAGTGGCCGGTGTCGGCGCAGCAGCCGATCAGGCGGCTCCTGCCGCTGCATGTCTCGAGGACGGTTTTCGGGTGCCAGTAGTGCGAGTCCTTCGGATGGTTGTGTATCGCCGCCTTTATGCCGTACTTTTGGCAGTACTTCTCCACGATGTCCATCTGTTCGGCCTTTGGTTCGGCGGTTATCGTGTCGATTCCCATCTCGCGGGCGAACTCGAATATCTTTTTGCAGCCGGCGGGATCGTCCGGAAACCTGACGACCCCGTAGGCGGCCAGGCGGACTCCGGCGCGGTCGAGCTTCTCCTGCACCAGCTTCCTTGCGCGCTTCGGCATGTCGTGGCCGAACCTGACGTCGGGCATCTCCGGGCTTAGTTTCTGTCCCGGGTAGGCCTCGATCCATTCCAGACCCAGTGAGGCGGTCTTGTCCACGGCTTCGAAGAACGTGAACTTTTTGAACGTGTAGGCCTGGCAGCCGAGCCGCCAGGAACCGATCGTGTCGGTCGCGGGGTGCTGTGGCGATTTTTCCGCGGCGATGCCCAGCGCCGGCATTGTCAGGAACATAATCGCCGGCAGTAATGCTCTGGTGCCCATAGTTATACCCCTAATAGAGAATTTTTATTCACAGGTCAGCTTCGCGGCCCGCTGGCGCGGGCTTGCGGCGGGATTCAGTTCGCTGTCCGCGAACAAGCTCGCTCCCAGCGGCCTGCCTCCCGCCGCGGTTGACTTTTGACAAAGCCAACCGCGAAGCTGACACGCAGACTGTGGTAAATCTGCTCAAAAAAAATGCTCTATAAACTCCAGCCTTCGCGGTACTCGCGGCGTATGAACTCATCCGCCGCCGGCAAGTTCGTGCATTTCATTTTCTCGACGTCCCAGTAGATTTTCTTCCGGACTCGTATGGCCACGTTTCCGAGCAGGACGGTTTCGGTCAAAGGCCCGGCGTAGTCGAAGTTGCTGCTCGCCGGCTTACCTCCCTTGCAGGCCGCCAGCCAGTCCGCATGGTGACCGGCCGATCTGGGGATCGTCTTGGGCGGCCTGTGGTACTGTTGCATTTGGGTTTCAGGTATTAGCCTCGGGCCCTTGCCGTAGCAGCCGCAGATCAGCTTGCCCTTTTCGCCGGCGAAGAGAACGCCGCCGTTTCCGCTTCCCATCCGCCGACCTTCCTCCAGCTCGGCCGGACGGGTGGGCCTGAGGCCTCCGTCGTACCACGTTATTTGCACCGGCGGCATGTTGCCCCGCCCGGGAAAATCGTAAACCACTTTCGATACCAGCGGAGCGGACTCGCTGTTGACCTCGGTCGAAACCGCCTCAACGCTTAAAGGTGCGTTCAGGTCGAGGGCGTAGTACGGAACGTCGATTATGTGGCAGCCCATGTCGCCCAGAGAACCGGTGCCGAAGTCCCATCGGCCCCGCCACTTGAAGGGATGGTAAACCGGGTGGTAAGGCCTTTCGGGGGCCGGTCCCAGCCAAAGATCCCAGTCGAGCATGACCGGTACCGGCGGCGTTTCCCCGGGCCTGCCTACGCCCTGAGGCCAGCGGCCGCCGGGCCTGTCGGTCCAGGCGTGGACCTCGCGGACCTTGCCGATGGCGCCGTCGAGAATCCATTCCTTTATTAGTCTTATTTCTTCGCTTGAATGGCCCTGGTTGCCCATTTGCGTGGCCACGCCGGCCTCGCGGGCGGCTTCGGCGAGTTTTCTCGCCTCGTACACCGAGTGCGTCAGCGGTTTTTCACAGTATACGTGTTTTTTCATCCGGAGGGCGGTCATCGCCGCGGGGGCATGGATGTGATCGGGCGTGGCGATAACCACCGCTTCGATGTCCTTCTGCTTTTCGAGCATCCTGCGGTAATCGCTCCACCTGCGGGCGTTGGGATAGGTATTGAATGTTTTCGATGCGTATTCGTAGTCGACGTCACACAACGCCACGATGTTCTCTTCGACGCATCCGCCGATGTCACCGGCGCCCTTGCCGCCCACGCCTATTCCGGCGATGTTGAGCTTCTCGCTCGGCGGCGTGCAGCCAGGCCCTCCCAGAACATGCCTGGGAACTATCGTGAATGCCGCGAAGGCGGTGGACTGCTTGAGGAATTTCCTGCGGCTCGTTGCTGTTTTGTGGCTCATTGTAACCCTTCTTTTTTTAGCTAGGTCAGCTTCGCGGCCCGCTTGCGCGGGCCTTGCGGCGGGATTCAGTCCGCTGTCCGCGAGCAAGCTCGCTCCCAGCGGCCTGCACCCCGCCGCGGTCGGCTTTTGCAAAGCCAACCGCGAAGCTGACACGCAGATTAGCTTAGAATTAATCCGATGGACACAGATGGAAGAAAGCGGCGTTGAAGCTCTGGCATACTATTACCTCAGTGTTAACTTGACCTCGGCCATCTTCGCCCCGTCCTCTCTCTGGTCGATTGTCAGAACGTGCAGGCCTTTCTTGACATCATACTGTTGGGGCAGCTTCCTCCACTCCCAGGTCGCGGTGACATTGTCGTTCCACGTCAGGTAGGGCCCGTTGTTCACCCTTATATACCAGGAGTCATTGTTGATGTTGTCGCAGTTGATGTGAAACTCCATCGAAAGTGTGCCCGGCTCGGCCGCGGTGAACATGTAAACCAGTCTTCCGCCTTGGTCGGGCTCGATGGGCTTGCCGACGTCGGTTGCCACGACCGCGTATGATATTCCGCCCGGACCGGCCTTGATCTGCAGGGGTGCTATCACCGTACCGTCAGCGGGTTTGAGGATTTCTGTGCTTCCCCTGGAAAGTGTAACCTTGGAGGCGCCTTCGGCATTGAGGATCCGTTCCAGGGCCTTTTGGGCAAGCTGGGGATGCGATTCGGCCAGGCCGACAGCCACGGCGAAGTACGCGACCTTCGCCTCGCCAGCGAGGTTTGAATCGTCGAGGTTGGGCTCGATGAAGGCCAGCGACTGCGGTGAGTCGATCTTTTGGACACCGGCCAGCACCAGCTTCTTTTCGTCCGGCCTGTCCGCCGCGGCGAAAGCCTCCTTGTACAGGGACAAGGCCTTTTCCGGCTCGTCGCCGGCGATCATGCCGGCCATGTCTATGCATCCACGGACCGCCAACACTCTCAGCAGTTCACTTTCCGAGCCTTGCGCGATTTCAAGCAGCCTGTAGGCCGGTTCCGGTGTCGGCCAGCCGGCGAGGGACCTGACCGCCGCGGTGGCAACCTTGTCGCTTTCTTCGGACAGAGCCGCCTCCACGGCTGCGAGGGCGTCTTTTCCGCCGAACCGACCCAGAACACCAAGCAGGCTGATTTTGGCCTCTTCGTCCGCCCTCTTAAGGCCATCGAGCAGGTATCGCGTTCGCAGTACTTCATCGTTCATCCGCTTGCAGGCGGCTATAAGGGCCCTGCCGGCGGCCCGGCGGCCGGCATTATCGGCTGAATCGAGCAGCAGGGCTACCAGGGCCGGGACGTCTTGGGGGCCGGCCAGCGACTCGAGGGCCTTGAAGGATTCGGCGCGAATCGACTCATCGGCATGCGAGGCGCTTTGCAGAAGAAGGCTGCTGGCCGCGTTGTTTCTGCGGGCGGCCATGCTTCGTATCAGGACCTTCTTTTTTTCGGTCCCGGATGACGGAAAGAGCTTAATCATTTTGTCATCCACATCCTTGCCCCTGAGGCGGTTAAGGCTTTCGGACGCGGTGTCGGCTGTTTCAACCTCTTCGGCGGCGGATGTCGCCAGCAGATCGACCACGGTCTGATCGCCCACCGAGCCCAGGGCCCGCAAGGCGGCCTCACGGACTGCACCGTCGGAGGAACCGACCGCCTTGACGACAGCCGGAAGCGCCGCGGGCAGTCCCCTTGCCCGCAGCGCTGTCAGCAGCCTTACTTGGCCGGTCGAAGACAGATTCGGCATCTCGCCGGCGACAGCCTCGACGGACTCCGCTGTACCGATCTCCCCGAGCAACCCCACCGCGGTGGTCTGCATTGCTTTGTCGCCGCCCTTGAGGGTTTCTATTATCACCCTGCCGGCGTCTTTGTCGCTGCTTGAAAGGACTATTCCGCGCAAGGCCGCTGTCCTTATCGTAGCCGGAAGGCCGGGTTTATAGAACCTGCGGTAAGCGGCCAGAGCCTGTTGCCTCTGCCCGCTGGTGCGCAGCCTTTCGGCGCAGGCCAGTGCCGCGTCCATGGCGGCGGTGCGCAGGGAGCCGCTGGTCTCATCCGTGGCCTTTGTCAGTACGTCGGAAGCCTCGTCGCTGGGGATCTTAGCCAGTGCCCCCACCGCCGCGGCTGCCGCCTGTAGATCGCTTTCGTAGATGATTCCGGCCAGTTCGTCCACGGCCTTCTGGTCACCACGCTGGCCGATGGTGTTGATGATCCCTATCCTTACAAGGCCCTTTGTTTGGCCGAGGGCCTTTCTGAGGGCCTCCCCGGCGCGGTCACCAGGTATCCGCTCCAGGGCATACCTGGCCATGTCGTTGGTTTTTTCATCGGTCAGCATCCCAGCAAGGACCGGCACGCTCCGCTCAGTTCCGATCAGGCTGAGCTGTTTGCAGACGAACTGTTTTCCGGCGAAGGTCGAGTCTGTTTCGAGAACTTCGAGGAGTCGGCCTTCTATTCGTGAAAGCTGCGCGGTGCTGCCATAGTACATTTTTATAAATTCAGCCAGTTTGCTCAGCGGCAGACGGCTGTCTCCGTAGTCGTATTTTGCGACCTTGGGAAGCAATGAATCCAGCGTGTGCTCGAAACTCGATGTTGTATCAGCTTCGATGTCGCCGAGTGCGAATTGAACCCCGGCGAGGTAGTGCCGTAGGACCATAGGGTTCCAGGTTACGTCATGGTTGTGGCCGATGGACGTGTAGAAGACGCGGCCTTTACCGTGCCCTGCGATCCAGCATACGGGGATGTCGATATCGGAAGGCTTAAGGTCCTTAACGCCGCGGTTGATTTCGTCGTCCATATCCAGGCTTGCCAGGACACGCAGCTTCCGGCGCGAGTACGGGGTTTTTATGCGGTAGAGCTCGTCGTTTATCTTGAAGTTCCTGGTCCCGAAAGCGGCGGCGACCGGATGGTCTGGTTCCTCGACCTTTACCGCCCACGTGCCTTCAGCCCGCCATGGGTGACCGTCGAAAAGACCGCCGATAAGGGCGGCTCCTTCGGGCCAGTCGTAAAAGTTATCGGTTGCGCCGTGAATGGCTGCGATCCCTCCGCCGTTGGCGACGAAGTCCAGAAGCACGTGCTGCTTTGCAGGATCGCTGAAATCAAGCTTTGTGCAGTTGTTCAGGCAAACCGCGTCGAAGGCCGCCAGGCCATCGGCCGTAAAAACCGACATGTCCTTGCTCCGGGCAATCTCGAATGCCCCGGTCTTCCGTCCGATCACCTCCAGGGCCTTGGTTATGTATGGTATGGAGCTGTGCCGGTAGCCGTTGCAAAGAGTGAAGACCAGCAGCCTGCGTGGTTTTTGGGGTTCGGCAAAGGCCTTTTCCGGAGCGGCGGCCCTTATCTTCTGTATCTCCTCGGGCGAAACGGCCGCAGCGGGCTTTGACGCCGCCTGAGCGGCGAGAAACGATACGGCTGCCGCGGTCAAAATGAGTGGGCGGTTCATGTCTTCTCCTTGTCTTTGCTGGACTTAAAACCCTCTTTTTGATCAAACTCTTAATTTTCGTGAAGAAAAACCAAAATACAAGGAAAAAGTCGGAAGGGGCGGGATGCAGGATTCAGTAGTCAGTAGACAGTAGACAGTAGACGAGTAGGCCTGCCGCCCCGGGGGCGGCAGGCGCGGAAGCCGCCTTCGGCGGCTGAAAAAATATGTGCAGCCTGGAAGGCAGCCCCCCGACTGGGGACACCGTGCGGTTGTTCAGTTGGGGGGCAGGCTTCCAGCCTGCACGGCCGTGGTCGGGTTGGGATGCTCGAGATGACAGAGTGGGAAGGCGGCGCAAGAGGGCGGCTTGTTTCTTAGGGGCAGCCTGCGGCCTACGGCGTTTTCCATATCGTAGCGGCGATGTGCTGCTCGGGCCGTTCGGCGGTGGTATAGTAATACATGGTCACGAGCTTGCCGTCCGGCCGCTGGACGGTGCGGGTGTAGCCAATGTCCCAAGTCGCCGCGTCGTCGCGCAGTATTATCTCCCGTTGCCAGGTTTTTCCGCCGTCGTCACTTACCCTGGCGCGTATGCCCTGGGGGTGCTGGCGGTAACGGTACTTGGTGCAGATGCCTCTCAATCCATACGTCACGACGATGCGGTCGTCGGAAAGCCTGGCCAAGGACGGTGGGTTGCCGTTGCTGTAGCCGGTGTCGGCGACCTGGCTGAGAAAATGCCAGCTCAACCCGTTATCGGTCGATTCGTAAACATCTATCCAGCACTTTCGCATCTTGTGCCCCCCTGAGATGTCTACATCGATCCTCCGCCTAAGCGCCGTCACCAGCTTGTCTTGCGAGCAACGGGTGGTGGAGGGCATGACGCTCCTGATCGTGAAGGGCTCGTGCGTCATCCAGGAAACGAACTCGAAGTTCTTCCCGCCGTCTGTGGTCCGGCAGCAGAAGGCCCTGTCCTGGAGGGCAGCTTCCACCCGGGGGTCTTTCGTCGAAAGGAACAGGAAACAGTCGTTTTCTGCGTTGACCAGGTAGTCCGTACGGGAGGTGAGTTTTGTCTCCAACCCGAAGTCACCAAGTTTGTAGGGGCCGAGCCATCGGCGACCGCGGTCGTACGAGATGAAGAACATGTCTTCTCCGATTCGCATGGCAAAGTCCGGATGGGCGAAGTTTATCGTGCCTGGCGGGTGTGTGGCCTCAAGGCCGTCTCCGACGAAGTTCTCCGGGTCCTCGATATTCCAGGTTTCCCCGCCGTCGAGGCTTCGCGCCAGCAGACTGACCGCGTTGCCGGAAATCGAGTGGCCGCAGTCTCTGAATGCGTAATCGGCCTGGACGAAGCCCACCAGAATCTCGTTGCCCCATATCCACACGCCGTTGTTCGCCGGCCAGCCGCAGAAGCGGCCCTTTTCGTGGCAGACGATCACGTGCTTGAAGTCACCAGCGGGCCTGCCGGCAAAAGGGACCCCGGCCGCGGAGGCGATCGCGGCAGATGCCGCCAGGATCAATACTGCAGCGGCGGTATTCATTTTCATGGCGTTTTCCTCAACAAGACAACAACTAAGAAACCAGCCGGCAACTCTACCTGAAATGCATCCGCCTGTCCAGCCGCGGACAAAACAGGCAGGCAAGATGTCTGACCTTCTATGATGATCGGGGGCGTCATCCGGTCAGTCGGGTTTGCTTTGCCACCTGCCGCCGATGTCGGCCGCCAGCTGCCTGAAGCGGGGCAGGGAGTGGTCGAAGAACATCTTGTAGCCTTCGCAAAGGTGGCTTTGCCCCTTCTTGGTGCCGGAAACGAGTCTGTCTTTTATGCAACCGCCGCGGCACAGGTCCATGTACCTGCAGACGATGCAGCGGCTGCAAAGATTCTGTTTTTGTCTCGCGAAAGTGAGTTTTCTTCCGCCGCCGGCCAGGGACTCTATCGGTTTTTCAAGGATGCTGCCCAACCGGTACCGGCCCCGCACGAAGAAATCGCAGCAGAAGCAACTGCCGTCGTGCTCGACAACGATGTAGCTGTCGCACAGGCGCTGGAACGTACAGATGTTATGTTCGCCCGTCAGGCACCAGGAAAGGATCGAGTCGAAGTCGCGGATGCTTAGTTTTGCCGGGCCGTTCTCGATCCATCGGTCGAAAATACGGCAGAGGAACCGGCCGTAGTCTTGCGGTGTTACGGAAAACCCGGCGATTTGCCCGGTTTTCGGGTCAGTTTCCACGCAGGTTATGAACTGAAGGTACCTCAGCCGCATTTCCATGAAAAAGTCGAACAGCTCGTCCGGGTGCCTGATGTTACGGTCGTTCAGCAGCACAAGTGCGTTGAACTCGGCGCCGCGGTTCAGGCACAGATCGATTGCCCTTACGACTTTGTCGAAGGTCCCGTTTCCGGCGTGGTCCCTGCGATAGAAGTCGTGGTATTCCTTGGGCCCGTCGATGCTTATGCCGGTCAAAAAATCGTTGTCCCGCAGGAAATCGCACCACTGCTTGTCGAGCAGCACGGCGTTGGTCTGCAGCGAGTTGTTTACCTTCTGTCCGGGGCTTGCATATTTCTTCTGCAGTTCGACGGTCTTCTTGAAAAAATCAAGGCCCATCAACGTCGGTTCGCCGCCCTGCCAGGAGAATACCGCGGGGGAAAAACCCAGGGACAAATAATCCCTGATCAGCTTTTCCAGGACTGCTTCATTCATCCGCTGTCGGCCCTGTCCCACCTCGGGCTCGCGGTTCTTGTAGAAGCAGTACCTGCAATCGAGGTTACAGTCCGAGCCCGAGGGCTTGATCAGGAGCGTAAACGGCTTCATGGGAGCTATGGTAGCCGCTGTCCTTGCAAGCGGTCAAGCCTCGCGATGACCCACTTGTTCCCGATTTGCCGCGGTATCCTTGTCCTCGTTGCCGGCACCGTCGTCGACGATGTCGAGGTAGATTGTTCTATGAGTGCTGCCGGGTTCGAACCGGAGGGAGCCATCGGCGCAGTCCTGAAGCAGCCACAGGCTGAACACGAGTATGAGCCCGGATCCAGCCCGGCAAAACAAGCTTAAAAAGACACCAGGATGTGCCAGATGTATAAATAACCGAGCGAGTCGATTTCCTCCCAGATTTTCCTGATGAGCTGTTCGTCGCCTGGAAGCTGTGTGATCTCGGCCCTCTTCTCTTCCCACGGTACGCAGGCTCCAGGTTTTCTTGAATGCCGCCGCTTTTCCGCCATATTTGTCTCTCCGATTGATTCGCGTTCCGGCCGTCAGTAGGTGCCGTATTCGCGAGTGAACTCAGTCATCGCCATTACGTTTTCCGTTCTGGCGTCGTTCTGTATGATGGCGCTTGCATCCATTATGTAGCCTCCATCGCGGGCCACGCCGTCGATGATCCGCCTGCAACGGTCCCTTACATCTTCGGGCGTTCCCACGCTCAACAGGTGGTTATCGAGCCCGCCGCTTATGCAGAACCTGTCGCCGATGGCCTGATGTACCTTGAATATGTCGCCCTTGTCGACGTGGTAGACTATGGAACCGGCCGGAAGTTCGGCGAAGGCGTCCAGATGTGCGTCCCAGTTGCCCTCGGCGTAGAACAAAACCTGGTGACCGTGCTTCCAGATTTCCGCGATGACAGGCTTAAGCGTCGGCCAGTAGATGTTCCTGAAGTGGTCCATTGAGACGAACGGGACGCACCCCCTGTGCATCCAAAGCCCCACCGGTACATTCTTTTCGGGATCGGCCCCCGAAAGGGCCACGTAGGTAAGGTGCGGCATCAGGGCCTCGCAGGCGGCAATGACCTTCTTCGGCCTTTCGCGAAGGTCTGTCAAAAGGCCCATGTAACCTCTCAACTTGTCGGCGAGAATATCCATAGGGGCCTTGAGTATGCCTGAGAGTGCTGAGACCGTTCCGCAATCGGTCATCAAAAGCTTATTCTGTGTTCCGAACGCGGCGAAGTACTTCAGCATCGCCATTCCACCCTTGAGGAAAGACATGTTGTTGCGGAAAGCCCCCTCCCGGCCGGAGGCGGACACATCGCCGGAGACCCTCGGGAGCCAGACGTTGAACAGGTATCCCGTCGGATCCTCGATCAGGGCGTCGTATTCTTCGGGCCTCATAAAGGCGCTTTCCTCCGGAGGTTCGAGGTACTGGAAGCCGATGTCGGGGGGTATGTGTATGCCGGGTGCGGCGTAATACTTCAGTCCGACGGCCTCGGTAAGGCCCGACCAGACGTAGACCATATTGGCGACGACCGCGTCCCAATCGAAGTCGGCGGCGGTCCTGCGGACGGCTTCGAAGGCTAGCTCATAGTCGTGAGTAACCTGCTGGCAGGTGAAGCCGGCGTATCTGGCGGTGAACTCAGCGGCGAACGGCCTTATGGGAATCATGTCGGGCTTTTCGTTGCGCATGGCGGTGACATACCGCTTCAGGCGCTGCTGGTAAAGACTTTCATTATCGAAGGCTACAGGTGTCATATACGTTCACAACTTAACACAGATTTAAACCGATCGACACAGATGGCAGAAACATCGTGGTGTTGCCATTATATGCTCCGCAGCAGCAGCCATCCAATGAAACAACCCAGCACGTAGTGGGGGAAGTCCCACCAGACGAAAGTTGTTCCTATAAGCGAGGCACCCAGGAAAGTCGTTCTGATTATCTGGAGGAACGATGGCTGCCAAAGCTGCATGAACTCCAGTATGCAGGTTGCCGCCAGTACCAAAAACGCTATTCTACCGGCCTCTTTTCGCCGGGGCCAGGCCAAAAAGACCAGAAGGCACCAGAAGATTTCGTACATTACGGCCGCGCCGTAGTCATTGAACCACCACCTTTCCGGTCCCTTGTACCACTTGAAGCCGAAGCCGGCCGGCACGACTATGCACAATAGAAGCAGGGTCTTTAGCCTTGTTCTGAGTGATGCAGGCAATCGGTGCATGATCAGGCCCGGCTCACTTGGCTTCCAGGGACAGTTTTATGGCCGCCATTTGCGCGCCGTCCTCGCGTTCCTCCACGATCAGTGTATGCTCGCCGGCGGCCAGATCGTAGCTTGTCGGAAACCGCCGCCATTCCCAGCCGCTGGTGGCGTTGTCGTTCCAGGTTGTGAAAGGCTCGT
>Ga0180433_10004275_pt1 | contig 20173 bp, 39 predicted proteins | sample SS_ome_8_FD_132980 | JGI IMG/M metagenome (GOLD analysis project Ga0180433, IMG submission 132980) | Hypersaline lake sediment archaeal communities from the Salton Sea, California, USA - SS_1_D_1 metaG | ecosystem: Environmental > Aquatic > Non-marine Saline and Alkaline > Hypersaline >... | reverse complement strand
GGTTGGGGCTCGGCGGCTACTAGAGCTATCGTGCCCACTGACAGCAGTAGCACAGACCCCATGGCTGCTGCCCAAAATATCACTTTGTTCACGTAATTAGCTTGTTGTTGATTCATCCTTTCTCCTCCGACCCAAAATACATAAGCCCCCCCCCACAGGATAGATTCCTCCGCATCTAGAGGCCAGCGATCCGGGGCCTTCTTGTGGTTCTCAACCCAGTCAGCCACGAAGGCATCAACCTCGTCCTTTGCCTTCTTTGCGGAATCTTCGATTTTCATTGCTTCTCCAAAACGGCGACCGGCCGGGACGCGCCTTTTAATGCCCCGGTTCTCTCACCGTGCTTTCCACGGACTGCCGTTTTCCGGTCGCCTAAGTCCAAATGTACTCAATCGCGGAATGAGCCATGTAATAACATGGCTTACCACGATAAGAAGATTTGTAGTATCTCACGTGCCAGTCGTTGACCAGCATCAACCCCCGGGCAGGATGAAGGGCATAGCCCATCTGCTGTGCCACCTCGTCCAGATTTCCGCAGTGCCTCCGGAAGGTTCTGTATGTGACCTCTTGAGCACGGCGTTTCATGTTGTTGATGGAAGTAGCGTCGCTGCTGGTGCAGTTGGTTGTGTATCTCATTTTGCCTCCTCGCACGCACTCCGCATGTCTCCATCTTTTTCTCCCGATATTATTCCAACAAGGTAATCGAAAATCTCTTCTTGGCTATTGCGCTCGTTCTTGGGCAGCATAATGCTTTCGGTTCCGTGTACCTTCACGAACGTCTCGCCGTCGATCTTGCCGACAATAACCTGGCTGATGTGGACCGACAGCCAGCCACCAGGCGGATTTTTAATCACCAAAAAGTCGCCCCTTCTGGCAATCTCAGCATTCCTCCTCATTGGCCCCAAGCGCCTTTTCGTCGCTTTCTCCTTCTTTGGCCCAATACCCAGTAACCATGCGCCCATACTGGCTCTCGATCTTGAGGAGCCCAAGTTCCGCTAGCTTAGCCATAGCTAAAGCATCAGACGAGTTGCACATGCTGCATAGGCTGCCATCCTTCATCCCGCAGTGCTGCCCCACCATATCAATAAGACAATCTACGATGTCCTCAACATCATACATTGCTTGTTTAATCATCTCTTTCGTCATCTTCATCAAATCCGAGTCCTTTCCATACCCGATACGCGAATGCGTAGATGTGGTCGTTATTAGGGTCGTTGCAGACTTTGTCCAAGACCTCCCCGCTAGGGCTAGTCGTGAACGCGTCCATCTCTTCCTTGGTGAGTAATCCCTTGCATAGCGTACCATTGATGATCTGGTTGGCCATGTCGTATCGCTCATCCTGGTCGAAGATGTACTGCAAAAGCTGCTCGATGTTAAGTCGGATGTCATCGTCAAGGTCCCCGGCATCCGTTCCGTTGGTCTCGTTGAGGACAGCGCCAATGAGCTTGAGAATGCCGTCGCTCCTGGCATGGTGCACTGTGCCCTTTCTGAGCTCCTCGGATTCAGGGGCATAGACCTCGTAATCGTACCGGTAGATGTCATCTACGAAGGTTGGCTCGATGTTTCGTCCGTAGATATGGGCAACCATGGATCCGTTGATTCGAATTTCAGCGCTAAACATGCCTTCTCCTCCAGGTGCTTCCGAGTGCTCTTTTTATCCATGACCCCCACGCCCCCGCAAGCGGTTTGAAGCATAACAAGGGCTTCATCAAGCGCACGCTCCAGAATAGCAATTCGCCGATTCCGCTTGGAGCACAGGTTAGCAATGGCCTCCGGGTACATCATGGGTGGGGTGTTGCTACAATCCTCGCCCAGCTGCTCGATGGTCTCTTTGACCATGCGCAGGCAGCCGTCTGCCATATCAAGGGAATCCTTAGCACCCGCCATATCCAGCGCTACCTCTACTGGGTTTCTTCTTTCTCTTCCCTTTTTCTATTCTGCATTCGATTTTCTCCAATAGTTTAGTGAGCCGACGATAGACCTTCTTGTCCGCCAGGCCATACTCATCGGCGATCTGTAAAAGTCTTGCTGTGGCCTTCCTGACCGACGGGCGGTTGGCATAGCTCTCCTGCTTGCCGGTGCAGTCGGTCAGGTTGTGGAAGCGGTCGCAGAGTTTGATTAGGAGAGCGTCCTTGCTGCCTCGCAGCTTCTCAATTGCCTCCATCTTAGCGCCCTCGTAATCGCCCTTGTGGGTGAGCTTGAGGACTGTGTTGACCACCGGTTCTGGGAACTCGGTGATGGTCTCGTCGGTGTCCTCAAGTACGTCATGCAGCCAGGCTGCGGCGATAGCAAACGAGTCGCCACCGCCCAGACGCACCAGCCTGGCCACTGCTTCTGGGTGAGAGAAATAGGGCTCGCCCGACCCCTTGCGCTTCTGCCCGTGATGCGCCTTCCAAGCCTTGAGCTCGGCTAACTTAACTAGGAAGTACTCCTGTGGCGTCATGGGCACCCCCCCCTCGCCTCGATAAAGTACGGCTCTATGATTTCGGTGAACAGCTCGCACCATAGCGCATATTCCGGCTCTCCCTTTGGCGGAGACACAACCCAGCCTACCTGCTTCGTAGAGCCGTCCTTATAGTCTCGATACATCGGCCTGGCGGAGTTGCGACATGTCTCATGGAGCAGGGACTTCCTCGGAGCCTTTTCATTGAGTGGGCCCCATCTGTTGCCGAACTGATCCCTCGCATACAGACCCTTCATAGTAACCTCCTTCCTAGATTGTCTGTCTTATACCACAGGAGGGGCCTAATTTTCGCTGTCCTTGAGGGCCTGTGATAGGATATGGGCGATGTCCGTGTCCTGCCATTTGCTATAGGCATTCAGGGCATTGCGGATGGCGCTTCTAAGCCGCATAATTTCAACAGTTTGTTCAGCTATCCTGGTGGCCATCTGGTCGATGAGCTCCCGCTGTTTGTCGGCGGCCTTTTTGGGCATGAGCTCGACGCGGTCGGGACAGTACCGCTTGCCGTGGATATGGTATGTTGTATGACCAAGCTCTTTGTTGCAATTGAAACAGAGCTGAGGTATCGTTGAGCTACTCATGTTCCCCTCCTTGATTTTTTGCTTTCAGTTTCCCCAGCTTCCACTTATACATCTGCTGAAGTGCGGTAATGCTATCGCTGTGGCAAACCTTCATCTCCATGAGATCGTCGTGGAACCTAGCCTTCATTTCTTTCTTCAGCTCTCTTTCGTATACGAGCTGATCTCGTGTACTATGGAAGCTATGTGCGAGCTCACCGTTCTCTTCCTTAAGCCGCTTGATTTCCTCCTCGGCCCTCGATAGTGGCGTACCCCCAGCGTGGTTGGTGGCACCCTCCAGGCAGCGGATACGTTCGCGTTGTCGGTCAATCCGGCCTAGAGCATTCATGAGTTTTGTATACAGGTGCTCATAATCGTCGGCTTTGACATAGAACCCAGATTGGCTTCCGGGAGTATCGCAAGAATAGGCCGGAGCATTGTTGCCGTTGTTGAAAAAGCGCACCACCTTGGCTTCTCTCATTGGTTATTCTCCAGCACGATACAGGTCTCGGCTTCAATGTCGATTTCCACTGTACGGAGCTTCATCGTTTCCCCCAATGCTGAATTCATAGGTCCCGACGCCCTTTTTATGGTCTATGCTATACCAGTGAAGGATGCCATCTCTTTTGTCAGGATGAAGAAGCCCTACCCGATCAGGGCAGGGCCAGTCCTTATCCACTTCGTGGCACATTCCGTCGAGAGGGCCACCCTCAAGCGGGATTACTCTCATCTTCCCCCTCCGGTGTCCAGTATAGCACGATGGAATCGCCAAGGTCTTTGCCGCTTAGGCCTACCTTTGGTTCTGGGCCACGATGTACTCTACCCGCGATCACGCCAGGAGCAGGGAACGGCCTATTTTCGCCTTCATTGGGGGCCAATGAGATAGGCTTAACCGGCCTAAACGCATAGCAGCTAGACACGCTCTCTTCGGGGTGCCTGCATTCACAACGAGGACCAGTTCCGGTCATATGGTCTTTACCGTCCCAGGTCTCTAGGTGTTTAGCGCGACGCTCGCACCGATAGCATAGCGCATTAGAATCTTTCTTCATCTGGGTTCTCCGTAAAGCTATCTGCCGGTGGGGGCCCAAACTTCTTCCTGACATCTTCCCAGGTGAATGTTTTGTCGGATGACGGCTGGGTTGGTTCTGGAGGGGGGCTGGGGCTTCTTGCCTCTACCTGACGCTTAGCTATCAGCTCGTTTAGGCAATCAAGGATTATCGGCATGGTAGCCCAGAGGTATTCCGGTAGGCAACCGGAACGAAGCTCAGCGGAATCTAGCACCATAGCACGACGCGTTAGTACGACGGCCTTCTCGAGCTCCTCCATGGTACGCAAGCTGAACTCGTTCATTAATGATCCCCTTCGCTTGGGATGTAAAGCGGACATGGTTCTCCTAGTGGTTGGTCATATGGATATAGGCTAGCACACTGGCATACCCATTCGCCTTCTCCCGTATCTCGGTCCAGCCATCTACGGCAAGTTTCGTGTTGTGGGCAGCCGTCGTCAAGGCATCTAGAGACGTCATTCGGCAGTGGCGCCTTTGCTTCGTTTGCCATATCTTATCTCCGTTATTTGCTTATCTGCCCTCATGGATCCAATCATGCAGTGTAGAGATAGGAATATCACAACCGGTCCTGTCTCGAACCAAGACATGGACGGTTTCTAGATTCTCAAATCTACCCCACATGGTTTGGCAGAACCTTCTGAATTTCTTGGTTGCTTTCTTGTTTCCACCAATGAGATGCCTATATTTGCGGTCGGCAAAGAACCGTGAGCAGTTAGAGCAATGCCAGTATGCGTATTCGATTAGCTTCTGTCCACCCATAGTGAACATCAGCCGCTTTCTGTTACTATGGACATGGACCTTTGTGCTGCCACAGTGGATGCATGGTGCCGGATGGGTTTTGGAGTTAAAGACTAGCGTCTTCATGTCATTCTTCCTCGCGTTGTTCTGCCTGTTCAATGCGCAGTTCGATTTCCTGGCAAAGATCTGGATCCATATTAAGCCTATCACACGCGGCGCCTCGACCTTGCCCCAGACGTTCTTCGCCATAACTAATCCAGGCTCCCGCTCTCTGAAGAACCTTACAGGCCAGTCCTATCTCAATGATCTCCCCAGCGCGGTTAATGCCCTTGCCATAGAGAATATCAAACTTTACCACCTTCATCGGTGGGCCCACCTTGTTTTTCTTGATGGTGACCTTAGTGCGGTTGCCAACGGGCGTGTCTTCCTTGTTTATCTTTGTCTTGAGCGTCTCGATACGCCGAATGTCTAGGCGCATTGAAGCGTAGAACTTCAGTGCGTTCCCGCCAGAGGTAGTTTCGGGATTGCCGAACATCACACCAACCTTATAACGTATTTGGTTAATAAAGAGAATGCAGGTGTTGGTGCGCTTGGCGGCGCCGGTTAGCTTACGCATAGCCTGGCCCATTAAGCGTGCCTGCAAGCCAACGTGGGCATCCCCCATATCGCCGTCCAGTTCTGCTTTGGGTACTAGCGCCGAAACAGAGTCGATTACGATGATGGCAAACTTCCCGCTCTTCACCATTATGTCTACGATGTCAAGCGCTTGCTCCCCATTATCTGGCTGGCTAAAAAGCAGAGCGTCAAGATCTACACCGAGCGCTGTGGCGTAGATAGGATCCAGCGCATGTTCTACGTCCACGAACGCTGCCCTGTTACCAGTCTTCTGGGCGTTTGCAATGGCGCTGAGAGCGAGGGTTGTCTTCCCCGAACTTTCCGGGCCAAAACACTCAACAATGCGGCCCCGGGGTAGCCCTCCTACCCCGGTAGCCTTGTCTAATGCGATGCTGCCAGTGCTAATCGCGTCGCAATCAACATGGTAGCCCTTGCCGAGCACCATAGCCGCCTCTTCGCCATGGCGCTTGGATATTTCACTAAGCACACCCTCCACTTCAGGGTCCACATCAGCTGCCTTCTTCGCCATCCTCATACACCTCCACAATGGCCCCCATCAGGGGGTTATCTCCCCCATCCTGTTGCAAATGCAACAAAACATTGGACTCGAACTTGGTTTTGTTCTTGAGAGCATCCCGCATCCTCGGAGACGTTGAGGTATTTATAGCATAATCAGCTATTGCTTTCAAGACCTCATTCAGGTTTAGGTCCCGCTTCAATAACAGCTTCTTCATCCTCGTCCCTCACGCGTATAGGCTCACGTCCTGGATTTCTCTTATACCATTCTTCCTCGGTGATTTCCTTGACGGCACCGTTTTCTCGGATGAAGATGCCTGAGCCGCAAGTGTGCTCGGGGTCCATGTGGGTGGCGTGGAACCAGGCCTCAATGGCAGACATCCAAGTGGCCCTGCATGACTTGCAGACTCGCAGGGTGTACATCTCCCTGGGCACCACGTCGTCTTTAACCTTGATGATGGGCGGAGCGATATTTATCTTCCCGCCGTCCTTGAGCGGGAGGCTCACGGCCTCCTTGATCAGGTCAACATCAACATCTTCTTTTTCTTCCACGAGATGGAATACAAGCCGCTTACCGAACGGCACAGACAGCTCATCCATTGCATAGAAGCATTCCATCCACAATGTTCTGCGGTCTTCGCCCTCTTCGCCGCAGCGGTCACATTTCTCGCTCATGGCTTCTCCTTTGGGACTTCATACGTGTCATAAACTTCACAGCATTCAGCAAATTCGACGGGGTTCTCTAGGAGCAGCAGAAGTCGTCTCATAACTCCATGTAAAATCTCGTCCTTTGTTAGATTACCCTCTTCGCTGTCGTTCTCTACCACAAAGCCTACTGTGACGGCGTGATTGAATTTGGCCTTTGTGTTTAGATGGCGATGTTCGGTCCAGGGTTCACTCATGGTTTTCTCTTTTCACCCTCTCAAGGTTCCAGCGGCAGAGCTCTAGTAGAGCCTCGGCTCCTTCGGTCTGGCCCATATTTAGATGGTTTGGTTGCGAGGCGTAGTCAATGAATGCTTGTAGCTTCTCGGCGCCCTTGGCCGACGTCCCATTCGTCTCCTTCTCCGGGAATGCCTTGTCGAATTCTTTCAGGGTCTCGTTTGCCCAGCTAGCTGGTTGCTTTTTGTCAGTACAATTCGATGCTCCGGCTACGGCTGCGGCTAGCCTAATCCATAATACCATACGCAGCTTCTCATGCGTCAGGCTTTCTCCGCACATCTCCATTAGGCTTCTCCTTCCAAGCAAATACCCCCCACACAGCTAGACCAAGATACACGGCCATCAGAGCCGCTTGCGGGTATGCTGTTTTGTAGATGTCGTAGGCCACCCATAGTCCATTAGTGGCGCTCCATACGTAGAAACACCATCGCTTTTGTTGAACGTTGGCGACGGTGCCGATAATGCTGGCTAGCGTGACTAGCCACATTAGATTGTCGATCATCCTTCCTCCTCGGGCACTATTCCTCCCTGAGCCATAACGTATTTCGATAGTTAGTCATATGTTCATCTAGTTTCCGCTTTGCCTCCTGAACGAAAGTCCCAAAGTCTAGCAAATCAGAGCTCTTCACAAAGCTCACACGTTTTCCTAGTTCGCTTTTTAGCCACAGGATGCGATACAGGCTGTTTTCTGGGTGCTCATGGTCCATCTTGGCAATACCAACAATCCTGCCCGGGTTAGTATAGCTCCCAGAGTGGCACACGACGTCTCCTATCTTGAATGCCTGTACGCATCGTTCTTTCTTTTGGGCCATTTCTTCCTCCTTGACAAAGCAAAAGCCATTGGGTACAATTACTTAGAGATCTTATACCACGAAGTGGGAGAAGGGAACATGCCTGTTGTTGGTCCAGATGTGGGCACGTCTTATCCGGTCACCGAATCCGAAGAGCAACAAAGCGATAGACTCCCAGAACGCCCTAGGCCCAAGGTGGACTTAAGTGACATGGCCTTTACCGGGACTATGTCGCAGTTCGTGGAACAGTTTCTAGCTATCGAGGGTAGGCCGTTCGATTTCAAGGGTCGCGAATATCTTCGTCCGATTCATGACGAGTCCTATCCTAACGCCAAACGCATGATTTTGAAGACAGGACGTCAGGTTGAGAAATGCCAGCAAGTACTTATATCACAAGTACTTATGTCAAATGGAGAGCAGAGAAGGATAGAGGATGTTCGGGTTGGGGATGAGGTCGTATCGTATGACGAAAGGCTCAGGAAGACCACCGATAGGATTGTTGCGCTACACGACAACGGCACACGTGGGACATACAAGGTCTCTACTCGGCTCGGGCATACCATATACACTACGAGTAAGCACCGGCTTCGCGCCCTTTATGGATTCCTGGAGCTCGTAGGGCTATCTGTCGGGTCTATGATCGCTGGTGTCAGAAAGGGCGGAGAGTTCGTAGGTATATCTACTATAACCGTGGAGGGGGCCAAGGTAATCGCCTACCTCATTGGGGATGGATGCACGAAGAGGAAAAATGGAAATTCAATATCGTTTACGAACAACAAGCCCGAGGTCCTGGAGGATTTCAGGACATGCGTAAACGCTATTGACCGGGATACTGGTTGGCGGTCTCATCACAAAGACAAGATAGATGCCGTAGCCACAAGTCCAATACTTAAGAAGTTTGTGGTCGAGGCCGGATTGTGGGGCCTTGGTTCCCCTGACAAATGTATCCCCGCCGGGATCTTCGACCTGGACAGGGAGAAGACCGCCGCCTTCTTGAACGCCCTATGGGCCACAGATGGCCACGTCGCCAAGCCCACGCCATGTAAGTACGACATAGAGTATTCGTCTATCAATCGCGGTCTTGTGAAGCAGGTACAGAATCTACTCTACAAGTTCGGCATCCCGTCCGTGATTCGTGAGTTCACGCCCACCCCGTACAAGGGCACTAATAAGCGCGGATACTCTGTGCGCGTCATTACCCAAGAGGGCATTCGTGTCTTCTTGACCGAGATTGGTGCCCTTGGGAAGTCGGAAGGCATACCGCTTCCAGGCAAGCCGAGCAATAACAATCGCGACTCCATCCCCAAAGAGATCGTGTCGTACCTCAAGGGGATCTACCCGAGTCGCAGGGGTCAGGGGCCCGGCAAGCCCTCCCTCCACAAACGCGGCCTGCGCCTAACCCCCCAATACAACCTCACCTACGACAAGGCTCTGAGATACATCGAGTTCTTCGATGAAGAGGGCATCGATTGCCAACTCCTCAAGGACCTGGTTGACGCAGATGTTATCTGGGATCAGATCGAGTCCATCGAGTACATTGGCGAAGAGCATGTATGCGATATAGAGACCGAGAAACACCACAACTATGTGGTTGATGGAATCATAACGCACAACAGCTCTACTCTAGCCATGAAGATGATCGCCAGATGCGCCATCCATCCGTGGTTCAAGAGCCTTTACGTGTCCCCATCGCAAATGCAGACGCGCCAGTTCTCCAGTGATCGCGTAAGGGCCAACTATGAACGAAACGACCGATTGGCCGGGATATTCCAAGGCAAAACGGTCACAGACCAAGTGTTCGATAAACGATTAGCCAATGGCGCTATGATGTACTTTCGGTATGCGTACCTGCACCCTGACCGCTGCCGTGGTATTTCAGCGGACGAAATTTTTCTCGATGAGATTCAGGATATCTTAACAGACAACATCCCGGTCATCCGCGAATGCCTATCGCACTCTGAGTACAAACTAGAGTTGTACTCCGGGACGCCAAAGACTACGTCTAATTCCATTGAGTTCTATTGGGAGCGCTCTACGCAAAACGAATGGCTGGTGCGCTGCCAGTGGTGCAACTATTGGAACTTACTGGGTATGGATAATATTGGCGAAGGCAGCCTGGTCTGCTCTAAATGCAACAAGATGATAAACCCAAAAATAGGCCAATGGGTTACCATGAGACCAAATGCCAGCTGGGAAGGGTTCCGAATTTCGCAACTCATGGTGCCATGGGTCACTCATGAGGAGGTACGGGGAAAGCTCGCGGACTACTCTACCGCTAAGTTCTACAACGAAGTGCTTGGGCTTCCCTACGATTCTGGTGTCAAACCGCTCACCGAAGCACAGCTTAGAAGCTGTTGCAATTATGGCAACATCATGTATCCACCTGACCCACGCAAGACCACATATCCGATATTTGCTGGTATAGACTGGGGCACGGGTGGTGTTGCTGGAGAAGAGTATCCGTCTTATACAGTATTGGCGCTTGGCGCCCAGTTCAATCCGCACGTTTTCACGATATTTTTCATGAAGCGCTTTATGGGCCCAGAGGCGGACCTACTTAAGCTGCCCGTTCTTCTTGGTAAGATCTTCCGCCAGTATGACATGAACTTCACTATGTCTGACTGGGGTTATGGTGCGGCCCTGAATCTACAATTGCGCCAAGCGTGGGGGGTACAGCGTATTGCGGAATGCCAATACGTAACTCAGAATGTTCCCGTTAAGTATGAGCCTAGTAATTATCGATACAAGGTTGATCGCACTAGTATCATGACGGAATTCTTTCATGCCATCAAGCAGCAGAAGCTCCAGTTTTTCGATTGGTCTGACTTCCAAACGTTTGGCGTAGACTTTCTCAACATAGATTCTGAGTTCAATGAAAAAACTAGAAAGATGACATACAACCATCGTCCAGATAGGCCGGATGACTCTTTTCACGCCGCCCTTTATTGCTGGTTAGCTGCAGGGCTGTATTACAAGACTATTCGATCAAGCTAAAAAAACGGTGGGCCCTAAGAGCCCACCGCTGGATTAGTCTTCTTCCGAGTCCTCGTTTAGACACTCATCAGGTTCAATGAAAACGATCTTTATGGCCACGTACTTCCCATTCTTCATATTACCAAAGGCTTGGTAACTCCCATCCCCATAACCAGAGGAGGACACCACGCCACCGGGGATGGTACCCCAATGGTCTTCGCTCAGGGTGACTTTGCAGCACTGGCCATAGAATGTATTGGTATCATCATATTCGCCGGTTGAGTTATCACGCGGATAAACTCCCTCGTCGAAGATACCAGCTTGGCCAGAATCTACCCCAATGTTGCCGATTAGATTCATGGGTTCGTCCTGGTCAATTACCGGGTGATCTTCATGGTAGGCGATGAGGACTGCGCAGCGTATACCCCAATCGCCCTCGTCGCTCTTGACAACGTAGGCCTTCCATTTGCCATTCTTGGCCGGAAAAGAATCGATCTTGCACCACACGTCATCGCTATAGAATGGATCTGTAATGCGGATTTTACCGGAGGCAACTTCGAATTCTTCGGTGTTTACTGTCGTCATTTTATTTCTCCCAAAAATTTCCTGCATAGCATGTGTATCTCATGGACATCGTCCATATCCAAGATAGCACGTAGCGTAGCCCGGCAAGCCTTAAGGTCTCGAGACGGCATGTCTGAAGTTTGAGCGAACAAGCGCTTAAGTGGCTCCACATACATCTCCTGTCTGTTAACTGGCATTCGGTCTCCTCTCTAATAAGTGGGTCAGAACGGCTATTATGGCATTGCCCTCTCCACTTCCGTGATCCTCTTCCGCTATGCATGCAACTTCGCACCAACATTTGTTACCAAGGGAGTCCATCCTGGGCGAATGGATTCGAATTATGACTTTAGACTGCGCTTTTGCATCCATTGTTACGCAAAAGGTTCCCTTGGATGAGTGGAATTCTGGTATGATTATTTCGTCTTCTTTGGCCATTTCTTAATCCTCCGAGGTTTCTCTGCTGACGAGGTCTCCATTGTTGAAGGTCTGAACAAACCAAGATCCATCTGCTTTGACTTGTTCTGCTCTCCCGTGAGACTTACCGTCTCTCCAATTTCCAACAATCCAAGAACCGTCTGGGTCTACCAGTTCCCATTTACCGTGGAGTTTGCCGTGTTTCCGGGTTTCAATGCACCAGGAGCCGTCTGAGGAAACCCATTCAAATTTGCCGTGGGGTTTGCCGTCTTTCCAATTTTCGATTTCCCAAGAACCATCTGGATTTACCCGCTCCCATTTACCGTGGAGTTCATCATTCTTCCAGTGTTCAACTTCCCAAGAGCCGTTTGAAAATACTCGTTCCCTCCTGCCATGGAGTTTGTTGTCTTTGTAGGTTTCAATTTCCCAGGAGCCGTCTGAGTTTACCCGTTCCCATTTGCCGTGTTTTTTGTCGTTTCTCCAGCTTTCAACACGCCAAGAGCCATCCGCGTTTACCTGTTCCCATTTGCCCTGGAGTTTGCCATCCCTGTAGTTGCCAATTTCCCACGAGCCGTCTGAATATGCCCGTTCACATTTGCCGTGGAGTTTACCATTCTTCCGGCTCTCAATAGACCAGGAGCCATTGTCATTTACTGTCTCAGTTGTTACTGGTTTCATTTTCTCGGCCCTCCCTGCTCTTCCGCCCTCTCTCGATCTTTCTGCTTATACCACGCGTCGACTTTATCTCGGCTGCCCCAGCAACCAGAAGGCAGCTCATTGTAGACATACTTCACTATGTCTACAAGGGCGGCGAGGCTGATTTCGTCAGCACAGCTGATAGCCCTACTGAGGCTGTCTTCCAGTACCGCAGTTAGGAATCCTCCAACAGGTCGGCCGCGCTCGGCGTAGGCGTCTAATGCCTCCCTAAGATGATCTGGTATCCGAAATCGATTATTCATTGCTTCCTCCTTCTTGGGTGGCTATAATGGTTATGGGAGAAGGGCCCTAGGAGTTGTCCCCATGAGATTGTATTTTGCCCACTCCCAGTCCGATAAGCTCGCATGTCGAGACGCTCAACTTAAGATAGAAGATGAGCTTGGGGTTGAGATCTTCAACCCATATTTCAACGACAGTACTATCCCATTCCGCAATCAGCTCCACAATGCAGACTCCAAAAACTATGTCGCTAGAGTGACATACTGCCTGAACAAATGTGACGGAGTTCTCGCTATGCCCGACAGCGATGATCGTGAAATAGCGTTCGTCGTTATGCTAGGCAAGGCGATGGGCAAGAAGATTTACACCATCACGGAGAAGTATCGAGACTGCCCATGGTTCCAAGTGTATTCAGATTGCATTTTCGATAGGATAGAGGCCTTCGTGGCCATGGCTGATAGATTGCGCTCCTAATCCGACTGTGGCTCATTTCTGTCCAATCGCTCTTTGAGCTTAGTCGCGTCTATCCCGAGCTCTTTTGCTATGTCCTTGATTACTTCCTTTCGGATTTCTTTCCGAAGACCCATTAAATCTTTAGGATCGGCTATACCGCCAACTGCTAACACATTCGGGCAAACGCGACCCCTACCGGTTGGATGTGGTTCGAAGGCGCAAATTAATGTCACCTCGGTTTTCTGCGGGTCTAGCCATATTTTGTCTTTTTCGTTACTGTGGAGGGTCCCATATTTTCCTGCAAACTGATAAGACCTATCGGCCGCTATGCTTCTAGCCTGCGTTGCAGAAGGAGCCAATATAACCATGCGCCTGGGCCTGAACCAGTCATTTTGCTTAAGTATTCGCAATTCATACAGCCCCCACTTTGAGGATGGCTCCGAATCTACCGCTACTTCTTTTATGGTAAGATCCGGGTGCCTCTGCATTAGGCGACGCAGATATTCCAATATGTGTTCCGCTTCGTAATCTATTCCACCTATCCGCATCATCTTCTCCTTCAGTGATCAAATTCTTCCCAGGGCGTCCCAGAATAGGTCTTCCACAGGAATGCGTCCAGCCCAGCTACACTTAGGCCTTCCGCGTCGGCTATTTCCGCAAAGGCTTCTTCTAGTATGAGGTAGTGTTTGTCTGACGGCGTTTTGCCCTCTGGCTCATTGAGGAATTTGAGAATGTGCGTGTCAATGATGGCTAGACCTAGGGCGCCTTGGTTGCGCAGAAAGTGGCTGGCCGCTTTCATACCAAAGCCCTTGACCATGGATTTCAATTCGCTGCGCTTCTTGTAATCGGCACCATTGCCGCGAACAACCTTAAGGATGTCCGGCATAATGTGCCGTGCAGCTAACACCCGCTGGGCTTTTGTGCGGAAGAATCTTACGGGAGTTAATGTCTCCTCGAGTACCCATTCCGGCATTGGAGTGCTATAGAAGTCTGCTGAGCGTAGTTGCTCTATGCAAGGCCGATTGGCCGCAAAGGTTGTTTGCGGTGCGCATATTGCAAAGCAAACGTCATAAAATACATCAGCATCTGACTTTGTTACAGCAAATTTTTTGAGAGTTTCGTTTATGTGCTGCCTATCTTCTGGTGATATTCTCAGTTCGTCCATGCCGCTCTAGCCTCCTGCATGCAACACCAATAAAAAAACGCAAGCCCATAACATATATGAGCTTGCGTTAGTCTTATACCTCAATTGTTACAATTGTAACAGCTTACCCCGGATTGTCTTCCTCCAGCAAATGTCGGTTTTCCAGATATTGGCGCATTGCTGCGTCTCTCTGGACCCCACTGAGGCGCCCAAGCCCTCCTCTGTTGCGCTTAGATCCAAAAAGCTGGACACGGCGTAATGCTACAGCCCCCCGTAATTCTTCCCAGTTCCGCTCTACAACCTCTTCCGGCTCCTCTACCGCCTTAACCATACTCTTTCTCCCTTCTAGATAAAATGGACCATACTATGGCCCATCTCCCCTTTTAGGGGGGAATAATACTGTCGTCAGTTCCCGTACAAAATAGTACGGAAGCAAGAGCAGATAGAAGATGACGAACAGGAATTGATAGACTGGAGAGTCCATTTCGTTTCCCTCCTTTCCTGGGTCCTTTGTACGATAAGCCTTCATACGCAGCCTTTCCTACTATTCTTATACCGCATTTCATGCCCTAACGTTCGGCTGGATTAGACCTTATTGCGCTTGACATGCTTCTCGTCTACTGCTATAATACCATAGATTACATTCTGTGGCAATATATGGTGGAGGCACGATATGCCAAACTTGACGATTACGCCCCTGAATTTTGCGGAATGGGGCCATTCCGCGTCTGACCAATTCCTCGCCGATGGTACGCCAATGAGCCAAGTAATCACCAAGATAGCGGCGGAAAACGAACTCTCCCCGACGCAAATACAGCGTGTTTGCGAGATTGCCAACCACCGAGCCTACGCAGAGCTCTTCAAGACAGCAGAAGACAAGACCTTCGGCTTCCCGCTCGCGAAAGCTGAGGAAGTTATGGAAATGCTACAAGCTGAGCCGGAGAAGGTTGCGTCCGACTATTACTTGGACCCGGTCGGCACCCGGCGTGGAGTGGACTGTAATAAGATCTTTGGCATTGAGGAGCTCGGGAATAGCGCTTCCGTATCAGAAGCGGAAAAAATTGCCGGGATTGTTCTCGAGAAGATTGCTGCGGCGAAGGATGAGATTCGCAGTCGTCTGTCTATCATGGGTAATGAGATTGACGGACTAGAGGGCGAATTTTACAAACAAGCGAAGCAGATGGTTCTTGATGATACGCCAATCTCTGAGATTAACGCTGCTGTTCGAGACCAGTGGCAGGACGAAGAAGCTACCAAGCTTATGGCCAAGACTGCAGTTGCTCTGGCAGCGGAAGGTATCTTCGGGGCCCGGATCCAGCATATGGTTAAGACCTCCGAGGCCGTAGAACAGGACCTTATCTCCGGGCAACTTGCTGCAGAGAATAAAGGCGTGCCAGTTCGAGTGATCAATGGTAATCACCCCATTATCTGCACGATCAATACCTTAGCTGATCGCTGGAAAGACGCAGGCAATATGGAGCAGAGCCTTGAGGTTTTGGACGAAAAGGCCCGGATGGTAAAGACTAAGATGAAAGACCTCAATACCTCTAAGAAGGTTGACCAGTTCGTACAGACGGAGGTCTTCTAATCGTCGCTCTAGGCGGACAAAGCTCTAACATGATAACGCTCCAGGATTACACACGAGAGTTCATTAAGCAAGCTGCGGGAGAGATACCGCTTTCCAAGAGCCTTCTCGGCCGCTTCGCCGGAGGTGTATCGGACGCTACCAGGAAGGTCCTAGACGCGGGTAAAGGACTGGCTCGAAAGATAAAGCCAACACCAGCTGAAGAAAAGAAAGCCATAGTGGCCTTTTGGGACAGCTTAGCTGGCAAGGGGGTAAAGGCTACCGGTAAAGCTATGGTCGCGGGGGGCAAATTAGTTGGCAAGGCCTTTACCCGAGACGTTGGTGGTGGAAAAAGGAAGCTTGACATCCTCAGGGGGCTTGCTATTTTCGTGCCAGCTGCTGGTGCTTACTACGGGATAAAGAAGGGCAAAATGAAGGCTCGCCAATCCCGTTATTATGGCCAGGCTAAATCGCCTGAAATCTTTGCGGATCCTCGACGGAGACTACGTTAATGAATACAATTCAAACTCTCTATGAAGCCGGTCACATTACCAGCGACGAAATGGGGCAACTGGCAGGCATCCGCGAGGACTTTATCGAGGCGATGGAGAAGGGTGCCGGAGCCGTTGTGGAATTTGTGCAAGAGACCTTCGGTGGATGCAGCGAAAGCCAACTTGAGAAAGTCTCTGAAATGGTAGAGGCTCTACGCACCGAAACTTTCTCTTCGAGTGATAGCCCAGAAGACTACATCTTTGCAAACCTCGTGGACGATCTCGCCTTCGAAAAGAGAGCTGGGCCAAAAATTGGGGCCCTGGGGGCTACCTCTAAGTATATCATGGGGAAGATGCCACCGGCCCTTACCAGCGCTACCAAGAAGGCGTTAACGGCTGGCATTATCGGTACCGTTGGGCTCCATCTACTGAACACCATTTCCCAGGGCGTTAAGACAATCGGCCATCCCATACAGGAGCTCATGGACCGCTCCCGTACGGCCCGTCAGTCAGAAATGGCTTTGACGTCTATCCTGAAAGACAACCCGGCGCTTAAGGCCGACAGAAAGACCTTCGAGAATTTTGCCATTCTCCAGAAATACGCGCCGCAGACGGTGGCAACGAATAAGCCCCTGGCGGAAACCATGCTCAAGAAGATGCAGCAGTGGGGTGGAGTTGATCCTCAAAGCTTGAGCCAAATGATCCAAATGGAAGCCAGGCACATGGAAAACATAAAGACCAAGCACATTGTTCCAGAAACCGAACAGCCGAGCTTGAAGGTTGGTCCGGATTTGCTTGGGGCCCTAATGTAAAATGGTTTACGCCATCCTGAGAGATCGCGTAGCGAAGGAGCCCATAGTCGTTGCGGTAGTTGCATTAGAGGGCCAGCAACTACGTGTAATGGCGAACTCGAAGCTTTTGATTGCCTTACTGGAAAACATATTCTCGTTTCCGGTAAGGGTCAAAGAGCGAACGCCGGAAGGAGTGTTCAAGAGACCGCCGAAGACCGTCGCAGAGAACCTAGAAGCGTCGTTAAAGGCAAAGCTCTTTTATCCTTATAGGATTGGAAACTCACGAGAAGCCGCAAGTCTGGCGAACGTGCTGAAATACAAGAAGGTGTATCCAACGAACATACTGTACGGAGAGGCGAGACATGAGCAACCTACTGGAGCAACTGCGCAATCGGCATGACGACGATAGCAAACTCGAGAAGACGGCCGAGGACATCTTCACGGCCGCCTTTGTAGACGAACTCCAGAAGCTGGGATATAGTGCTGAATTTGCCAAAAGGGCTGGATTTATGTCGAAAACGCTGAAGGGTATCAAGAGCGCTTTTGGCTCTGCCAGTAAGCTAAGTAAAGTAAAGTCGGCCCAACTCGTGAAGAATGTCCAAGCCGGTCCTGCAATTGCGCGGATGCAAGCCGAGGCCCGTCGGGCCACTTCGCTGGTGTAAGGACATGGGTGTGCCTATTTTAGTCAAACTCGCAGGCGCATTGGAGGATTTCACCAAAAAGCATCCGGAGCTAGCCAGGCACGTTCCTGTTCTTACGGGAATGTATATGGCTAAGCCCGGTGAAAAACTGGAGAGCACCCTCAAGGGGGTTGGGGCATTAGCGACGGGACAAGTTTTAGGCTCCATAGTCTCGCGCTTACTTGGGAAGAGGTTTGGAGTTCCACAAAGCATGACAAAGAAGATCGTTATGGGATTGCCTGGGGGCGTTTTGGGGGATATGGTTACCTATTATTCCGCCAAGAAGCTTCAGGCCCCCCACGAAACTATTGTGCATTGAGCGTTTATCCCTTTTTGGATGGAGCTTATTTTGGTTAGGAGGAAAGACATGGAATTGCAGGAATTTGCTAAGGCTCTGATTGCAGAAGAGGTGGAAAAAGACGCGAGCGCCGTTAAGACGCTCACCGAGCTTGGTGGGAAGTCTACCTTCCTTAAAAACCTCCTCAAGGGTGGCCTAGCTGGCAAAACTGCTCGTGGTGCTGTTGGTACAGATGTTGCGGCGCTGGCGAAGGTGCTCCGTGGGAAGGCTGGCGCTGGTGCGGAATACGCCAAGGGTAAGGCCGGTGGCGCTTTGGAAGCTCTGAAGGGGACTGCGGCCAAGGGCGCCAAGGCCGACGTAGCGGCTGCCAAGGCTATGGGCGCAACCGCCGCCCAGCTCAAGCCGTATCAAGAAGCCCTCGCTAAGGCCGTGCGCAAGCGTCGCATGGCACGCGCTGGCGCAGGTGCTGCGGCAGCGGGTCTTGGTTATGGTGCCTACAGGGCAGCCAAGTAGTAGGAAAAGAAATTGGACAAACTCCTAACCATACCTCAGTACGATAACAGGGGCGAGCCTAACACCCGCCTCTTGCCAGACTTGCGTCCAGAAGGGTTTCGCAAGACGGCGGGTGTGCTGCCACCTGAGGTTCAGGAGTACCTGGCTGGGCTCAACCCAGACCCCAATTTCCTTTATCTACTGATCGTTGCTCTTGGTGCTGCTGACTTTTGGGGCTCCAATGTTAATGGCGATGCGTTCTTCGAGAAGGCATTGCTACAGACCCAAAGCCCAATGGAAGCCATGAAGAACCCGGCTCCATACACTGGCCAGCAGATGCCTCGGTACAAGACCTTCATCTTTGCTAAGATCCGGAAGCATCACCAGAACAAGGATGAACATCCCGACTACGGTCATGTGGAGCTGCCGGTCTACGATAACGCCATGAAGCGTGTCATGCTGATTGTCGCCGTTGATAGAAAAAAGGCTCCTGATATTGTCAGTGAAGCGGAAGCCGGGAATCCTATTGTGTGGTCGATGGGATGCAAAATATCGCAAGATATCTGTAGTATTTGCAATAAACCCTCGAAGAAGATAAGCGAATACTGTGATCATCTGAAGTTCCAGATGAACCAAGTTTTACCATCAGGTGAAAAAGTGTTCGCCATAAACCCAACGCCACGATTCTTTGATATTTCAAAGGTTCTGATCCCGGCAGACAAAACCGCCTTCACTTTAATGAAAGTCGCTAGTGAAAGGACTAGCGAAATCTTGCATATTCCGAACTACTACGCTCCGGTACAGGATTGTGGGGAGATGGCAAAAGTGGCTTCGGCGCAATCAATTATCGTGCCGTCTGCGTTTGCTGCTGAACACATGAAGATGGCCGAGAAGATGTCGTCGGAAAAGCAAGGCGAAATCACCAAACAGATCCCAGCGGTTACGGCCGATGGTGACCTGTCTGATGACGCGGCAAGCATCAAGGCGGTGCGAGCAGCTCATGGAATAAGTGGTAGTGAGAAGTCTCTTCCTGACGCTACTCTTTCCGCTCTTGGAGAATTGCCGTTACACCAGATTTTATCGTCTATGGCTGGCTTAGGTATGGTGGCGAAGCCGAAAGAATTTCGCCGCATAATTGTCATCAAGGTTGGGCGCGGTGCGCTTCCTGGTGACATGAACCCCATAGTTATGCCAGAGGCGGTGAAAACAGCAGCAGTAGAGCTGCTTGCTCCCTTTATCCCAGAGCGTTCCGCGTGTTCGCCTTGGATTGAAAAGAGAGCCAGTCGGGAAGGGATGCCCGAACACTATTGCCTGGATGGCAAGATTAATGAGATGTATTCGCAATACCGAAGAGGTCTGCTGGTGTGGGACCAGCAAAGCACAGAACGCGTAATGAGTAAATATGCCAGCCTTATCGAGTCCCCATACGGCGCTGAGGACGAGATATTTGAGGCTTTGGTTGGTATGGCCAAGACTGCAGGTCTTGGCAGCAGTACAGCGAAAACCGGCCTGGCGGCGGGTGCCTTGTTTGCCCCCTATCTGGCTTCTGCGCATTTACGATTGAAGTCGGCGTATGGCGGCAAACCATTGAGTGGTGCTAAGAAGGTTATCGCTGAGAACCCTGGTGCTATTTCGGCTGGCACTTTAGGGAGTGTAGCTCTAGCTAAGTTGCTAGGCAAGATCTGAGAATTGT
>Ga0180433_10004274_pt1 | contig 20176 bp, 11 predicted proteins | sample SS_ome_8_FD_132980 | JGI IMG/M metagenome (GOLD analysis project Ga0180433, IMG submission 132980) | Hypersaline lake sediment archaeal communities from the Salton Sea, California, USA - SS_1_D_1 metaG | ecosystem: Environmental > Aquatic > Non-marine Saline and Alkaline > Hypersaline >... | reverse complement strand
GGTCACCTCATATGTAATCTGGTATGGATTGCTGAATCTCAGTCCAGATGCCCTTACATATATTCTGTAGATTCCTGATTCAGTGAGATTGAATCTTGATTCTCCATCAGCATCTGTAGTTCCTGAATCTATGAATTCGAATCTTGGACTGTAGATGTACAAATCAACGTCTGCATCTTCCACAGGGTCTCCTCTGTATGTCACAGTGACTGTCAGTTCCCCTTCCGGAGATATTGAAGTTGCCACATTGCCCCTTGGCAATGCCTCCTCACTTCCCCCTCCTGATGAAGGTGGAGGTGCTGGCAGGTCCACTGTGAATGATACATTTGTTGAATTCACATTTCCTGCACTGTCATTGACATACAATATGAAATCATAGTAGCCGTTTGGCAGTGTGATTGTTGTGTTTGCACAGCCTGGAATATCAGTTGCACCTCCTCCATTTAGGGTGTACCAGCATGAATCAATGCCTGATGCATCTGTTGCACTGAAGTTCAAATCAATTATGTTTGTTATATTGTATGTAATATTCTCTGGAGAACTCAGATTCACAAACGGAAGTGTTAGGTCCACTGTGAAATTTCTTGTAATTGACATGTTGCTGTTATTGCTCTGGTCAGTGCACATTATACTCCAGTTATAGTCACCTTCACCGAATCCTGCTGCCATATTGGTCAGTGTATTGTTCAGGGTCGTGGCATTGCTCTGGTTGTATGTTGCGTTGATGTACAATGAACAGTTCATTGTCGGACTATAATCATCAATTGCAGTGAAGTTGAAATTCACCGTGGACTGGTTTGTAAGATATCCTTCTGGAGGCAGATTGAGATTCACTGCTGGAGGAGTGCTGTCATTGAGTTGCAAGATGCCATAGACACTAGCAGGATTCACTGCAGATAGGCCAAGTTCATGATTAACAATATCTGGAGTGTTGTTCAGCCTTGTCCAACCAGAGGCATTATTCTTCCACAATTCAAAGAAAGTCTCATTATATCCTGGAAGCTCTGAAACCAGCCAATTCCAAGCAATGGCATCTATCACGACGCCCCCACTAACATCAGTAATTTCAGCATATTTTCCTGCAAATGACACATAGTCCGGCGGAAGAGGGGCAGGCCCATCTGTCCAGTTAACTAGATAGATTGCTCCTGCTTCAACAGAATCATCCAGGCTGATGTTGCTGTAATTGACAAGGGTTCCAGCAGGATTGAGGAACAAGGTCCTTGACATATTAAGGTTATATGGAGCTCCAAGAGTGCTCTCCACATACAAATCAGCGCTGTTGTTGAAGAGCGTTGTGTCATAAAAGAGATTATTCTCAGCGCTCCTTAGATACATACCATACTGGACGTTGCTATAGGCAGTGTTGTTCGTCAAATTGTGATCATCAGCGAAGTTCAGGTAGAATCCATGCCAGCCGTTTTCAAAGGCAGTGTTGTTGTCTATATTGTGGAAACTGAGATAAACCTCGAAACCATACCTGCCATTCTCATAAGCAGTGTTGTTGGTTACATTGTTGCGGTTCGTAGACATGTAGATTCCAGTCCACGAGTTGTTGTATGCGACATTGTTGGCTATCCTATTGTAGAATGCTAGGCTGTATGCACCAGTTTGCATATACATACCATAGGCGTTGTCGTATGCTCTGTTGTTTGTGAAGTTGCAGCTCCTACTGGATAACAAGTCAATTCCATGGTTGTTTCCATATGCGATATTATCACTAACAATATTGTTATTGCTGCTAGAGACATAGATTCCGTTGCTGCCACAATTTCTAACAGTGTTGTTTGTCAGGTTGTTCATAATAGAAGTTGTTCGGACCCAAATTCCGTGAACAGCTGAATCACTGGCAACGCTTCTAGTTACTGTGTTGTTGTCTGAATTAGTCCATAGATAGATACCATAGATGTTATTGAATACGGAGACGTTGTCAATGAAACCATCATCAGTATTGTAGTATTCGAGCCCATAGCTATAATTAGCGAGCCTCGGACAGTTCCTCACAGTTACGTTTGTCAGACCAGATAACGCGATAATTGCACGGTTTGTTCCACCAGTTCCGTTATTTGTAATGTTATACCCATTGCAGTCAAAGAGCACGTTGGAACTTGTAATCTTAATGCATGTTGTTCCTGGCTGAGGTGCTGCTGAAATTGGCGCACCTTCCAGGTTATTGGCAAGGAGATAAGCTCCAGATGCAGTAATTTCCTGACACTCTGAGGCATTATTCTGCATCAGTGCATAATCACTTGCAGGATTGATGTTGGAGAGAGTAAGTGTATTCTGACCAGTATTTGGAGTGTTGTTGAGCCTTGTCCATCCAGTTGAATTGTACTGCCACAGTTCGAATCTACCCTCATCAAGCGGACCAATCTCTGAAGTTAGCCAGTGCCAAGTTACATTATCAATGGAAACTGGACCTGCAACAGTTGATATATTGACATATTTCTGATTAAAGCTAAGTCTATTTGCTGGAATTGCAGTTGTATTGACACTCCAATTGAGTGTGTATACTTCGTTTATACCCAAACTATCAACAAGCGTGAGGTTTGAATAGTTCTGCAATACGCCAAGTGGCGGCAGCACTAATAGCTCGGAAAGTTCTGTATAACACGGATATGCCGCAAACGAGTTGTCAAACCACATATCCATAGTGTTATTGGAAACTGTCAGGTTGTCCGAATAAACATCATCAGTTGCAGAGAAGTTGGTACCCCATCCGGTATTGGAATTAGAAATGACATCAGTCAGATATACACCATCTGAATAGTCAGTGTGGAGACCATAAGTGTTGTGATGGATTGAAACATTGTTCAGATATGCATCCACAACCTGCATGGCCATACCAGAATCTCCGACAATCGAAACCCCGTAGGTGGATGTGAAGAACTCTGAGTAATTCACCTCTATGTTTCTGGAGCCAACTGCAGAGGCAGGTGGAACAAAGAGATTAAGTCCAATTGTGCTGTTCCAGCCCATAAGATTGGTTGCATTGATGCCATCCCCATGTAATCCATATGCTGCTGAGCTGCAATTCCATGCACGCAAATCATCTAGGAACAATCCTTCAGCATTGCTGCCATAGAAGCAGTATCCGCTGTCAAATGATGTCGAATTGATGATTGTTATATTGGTCTGTACTCCTGGCGGGAATATATTATTTGCATTAGTAATGCCAAATGTGTTATTCCTGGCAGTTACATTCCTGACTGTGCTCTCATTTGTCTCCCATAGGTAGACACCATATTCATAGCTTGAAACAGACGGACAGTTCCGAATAGTTACATTTGGATATTTGACTACTGGGAAACTCGAGCCATTAACCAAAATACCAACTGAATTAGCAGTGCCGTTGTTTGTGATTGTAAATCCATTACAGTCAAGAGTTACGTTTGCCGTTGAAATCTTCACACATGCCATGTTCAGGAACACATCGGAAGAATCAATTGTTGCTCCGACAAGGTTGCCAGCTAACTGATAGGTCCCAGGAGACTGAATCAGACTACACTGCGTAAGAGAAGTATTGAACTGCAAGATACCATAATCACTCTCTGGATTCAGGTTTGTAAGAGAAAGCGTATTTGCTCCGAGATTTGGAGTGCTATTTAACATTGCCCATCCAGATGAGTTGTATTTCCAAAGTTCAAATTGCAATTCATCATAGCCTGCAAGTTCTGATGGAATCCAGTTCCAGACAATAGAATCTATGGAAACTGTTCCGGTTGTGTTTGTAATGTTTACAAACTTCCCTGCAAAGCTCACCCTGGAAGCTGGAAGCGCAGATGAATTAGAGGTCCAGTTTATTGTGTAATCAGTGCTCATTTCAACAGTATCGGAGATAGAAAGGTTGCTGTAATTCTGGAATCCTCCTGCTGGATTGTCGAATATAACTCCAGTAAGATACACTGAAGTAACTGGAGCTGCAGGCACAGTGCTGGCAGTAAAATCTGGATTATTATTGAAGTAGTGATCACCAATAATTGTGGTGTTGACTGAAGATTGCACAAATACCCCTTCTAAAGAACTGTTGAATACTGTGTTGTTAATCAACGTGCAGTTATCTGAATCAGCGACTGCAAATCCGTATTGTGTGGTGTTGTACACCAGGTTGTTCACAAATCTATTATAGTCACTGTCAAGTACAAGATAGAAACCATATGTGTTGTTGTTTAGCCTGTTGCTTGTGAAGTTGTTTGATTCAGCACTGTCAGTTAGGTAGATGGCTGCATTGGAGTTGCTATGTATTATGTTATTCTCAACAGGGCAGAAGAGAGAGGTTTCAATTGACATACCGCCTACATATCCATAGATGGTATTGTTTGTAATATTGGTGTAGTTAGAACGGTATAATTCAATGGCATATCCATTTCCATCATACAGCAAGTTCCTTGTCAAATTGTTTCCTCTTGAATAATGCAGATAGATACCTTCACTTGTACTGGCAGTGGCATTTACATTGTCAATCGTACCATTATGAGTGTAATGATAATAAACATTCTTTTCGTATGAAGATATGTTCGAGCAGTTCATTACTGTAATGTTGGAATGCAATGATGATGCAGAACCGTTGACAACAACTCCTGCTGCATCCGCAGTCCCGTCATTTGAAATATCATATCCCATACAGTCAAGGACTACATCATCGGATGCAATCTTGATGCAAGCCCAGGATATCTGCGCTACTTCTGAAGCATCTGTCGGAGCGCCAACCAGGTTGGAGCCAAGAGTGTAACTGCCAGCAGTATCTATTACCCCACAGGAGCTGAGCAATCCGTTCTGCAGAATTGCATAGTCGCTGCTTGGATTCATGTTCACCAATTCGAACATGTTGCCAGTAATATCAGGAGAGTTATTGAGCATTGTCCAGCCAGTTGCATTGTACTTCCAAAGCTCGAATTTTGATTCGTCATATCCGGTTAGTTGAGAGTCATCCCAGTTCCAGGCAATGGAATCTATGGAAGTTGTACCTGTGATGGTCGATATATTAATGAAGTTCCACCTGAAGCTGCTCCTAAGATTTGGAAGCGCTGACGAATTGGATGTCCATGTAATTGAGTATGCGCTGTTTCCATTGATGTTATCAGACAAAGACAGGTTGGTATAGTTCTGCATGCTGCCCGAAGGATTATCGAATATTACATTCGTAAGATTTACGGCCCTTGGATTTACAGTGGTCTCATTGGCCATGAAATCCACAGTATTGTTGTAATAATGGTCACCAATAACATCAGTCCGATTTGACCTGCGCACATGGAGCCCCATCAATGAGTTATTATGAATGATGTTGCCTTCCATCCTAGTATCATCAGTCTGGTCCAAAAATACACCAAAGTCACTGTGCCTTAGGATATTCCCTGTGAGATTGTTCCTGTCACTGACAGTGATGAACATTCCGGATCCTGAGGCAAAGAACGGAGAGCGATAGTAGATATTCGAAGCATTATTGTAGTTTAGAACACTGTCACGCAATATTTCCATATAAAATCCATACGGGGCCAAATCCGCCGTATTGTTCTCGAACAGGTTGTACTGGCCAGTCGTGCTTAACACAAATGCACGGTAAGAGCTCTGATAAGCGTAGTTATTGATTACCCGGCCATTATTGAACTCAGAGAAAAAGAATCCATTTGAGCTATTGAGAGCATTATTACCGCTCAGGTTGGTGCGATAGACATCTTCAAAGATGAAAGAAGACTGAGAGTTGTTAGCGGCAGTGTTGTTGATTACGAGACTATCATTTGTATTGCGAAGATATATACCGTAATCGTAATTGGACACATTAGGGCAGTTCATAACAGTAATGTTCTCATAGTCCAAAGTAATTGAACCATTGACGGCGATACCAATGGAGCTCGCAGTTCCGTTGTTAAGAACATCATGGCCCTTGCAGTCCAAGACTACATCGTCAGAAGTAATCTTGATGCATGCCCAGCTAATACCAGGCATGTCCGATGCGTCCACAGTGGCCCCGGTTAAGCTTGCATTCAGTTCGTAAATGTCAGGAGAACTTAGCTCCGAACAATTAGATACGTTCGTTAGTGCAAATGATGCACTGGCCAACACCAAAAATATTAACGCTACAACAATAAGTCTCATGGGTGTGAATACTGAAAAAAGGTTTATAAAGGGTGTGATGGATTTTGTTCGATTTCAGACGGAAGTTTTTGAAAAATAAAATAAGAAAAATGAGCCATTAAGACTCGTTAAGAATCACTTTTGCTTCTTCTTTGCCCGAACAGAGCTGAATTTCTCACCCCTTCTCCTGCGATAGAGCACATAAAGAATGCCAATTACAATCAGCAGAAGGATGATGAATGGGCAGGCCTTCATCAGCTCATCGAAGAATGCAAATGGCTTATCCTCCTGCTCAACTATGGGCTTCAGGTTTGAGTTGATATCCGCGCTGTCAACAACAGCATTTTCGAATACCAGACGAACTTCATAATCTCCCTCTATTTCCAATGGAAGGATGACATTGCCCTGGCCATCGGCAACACGAGTATATTCAGTACCTTCAGGGCTGATAATGATTACTGTTCCTCCGCTAAACGGCTCACCCTGTCTGTACACCTTTATTGTATGTTCCTCACCGACAAATCCTGTATCCTCTGTTTCTATGCTAAATTCTTCTAGCACGATGCAGAGGTTCTCCCGGCATACATACCCTTCTGCGCAATCTGAGTCCACACAGCACTCGTAGTCAAACCATGCATGGTCTGATACATAGCCACAGTCCCCTCTTGGAACAGGCCTGCAGTTGCCTGAATCGCAGTACTCGGTAACCATGCAGTCCATATCATCATTGCACCTGCCTTCTTCATCGGGCTGTTCTTGGACACATGTGTTCTGCACGCACCTAAATCCGGATCCGCAATCTAAATCAAAGCAGCATGCATATTCCATCCACATATGGTCTGCAGCATAACCGCAGGAACCAGTTACGCTTGTGCATGAGCCATCCATGCAGGATTCATTGTCCGCGCAATCAGTATTTGAAATGCATTCGATAGTGAGCTCAAAGACAACAGGATAAGGATTGCTGAATCTCAGGCCAGATGCACTCACATATATCCTGTATGTGCCAGGTTCAGTGAGGTTGAAAACTGCCTCCCCGTCAGAGCCAGTTAATCCAGATTCAATAAATTCGAATCTGGGATTGTACATGTAAAGGTCAATCTCGGCATCTTCCACAGGATCTCCCCTATATGTCACAGTGACGGTCAGTTCCCCTTCCGGGGATACTTCTGTGCCAACAGAGCCGCGCGGAATAGAATCTTCGCCTCCTCCGCCTGGTGGTGGCGGAGCTGCATTGACGGTGAATGAGATATTCGTGGAATTGATGTTGCCCGCATTATCCTGTGCGAACAATGTGAAGTTGTAGAAATCATTTGCAAGGCTTATCGTGGTATTTGCACATCCCGGAATAGGAATTGGAGCACCTGCATTTAGCACATACCAGCAGGAGTTTATGCCGGAGAGCTCATCTGTTGCAACGAAATTGAGCGGAACATTTGATACTGTATACGTGACGTTCTCGGGGTCAGTCAGGTTCACAAACGGAACTGTCAAATCCACCGTGAAATTCCGGGTTTCAGAAACATTGGAATTGTTGCCATTATCCCGGCATTCAATTGTCCAGTTCCACATGCCTTCTGAGGCAGAGCCGACGATATTGGTAATGGTGCCATTGGAAGCCATGATGCTTGTATTGAATGTGTCATTGATTAGCAGAGAGCAGTTCATTGCAGGCGCATGGTCGTCAGTGGCCGTGAAATTGAAGTTCACAGTGGTGCTGTTTGTTGCATAGCCGTTTGCAGGCTCATTGAGAATAATCTGCGGAGCAGTAGTGTCATTCAATTGCAAAATGCCGAATGTGCTTGCAGGATTGAGATTTGCCATGCTAAATTCATTGTTCGTAGTATCTGGCGTGTAATTCAAAATGGTCCAGCCTGATGCATTGTAGACAAGAAGCTCGAAAACTGTCTCATTGTATCCTGGAAGCTCTGAGTCGAGCCAGTTGAAGACGATGGAATCGATTGAAACAATGCCTGCAGTAGTTGAAATGTCCAGATACTTCTCCGCAAAAGAGACATAATCTGCTGAAAGAGGGGCAGGCTGTAGGCTCCAGTCCATGGTATATCCCTCTCCGATTTGCAGTACATCAACCAAATCAATGTTGGTGTAGTTCTGATAGTTGCCCAAAGGATTGTCGAAGGTAGCATTAGTCATGGTCACATTTAGCAGGGCGGCTCCGGAAGTGAGGGATGCGCTGTTGCCAGAGCTATTGAAGAAATGCATATCAGCAAGGGTCACATTCGAGTCCGATGCAGATAATCCGGCAGTATTTCCAGATACCTCTGCTCCTGTGCAGGAGAGATTATCCGCATCAATAATGCTGAAACCGAAATTGTTATTCGTTGCAATATTGTCAGCAAAGGTGTTGTTGGATACCGAATCGATGTTGAAACCGTTATTGTTTCCGGTTGCAGTGTTGTTCAAGTAGCGGTTATTACTTCCGAAAGGAGTTCCAACTGCCCCTGCAAGTAAGAATCCATCCTGGCAGGTTGATGCAGTGTTGTTTATGTAGGTTATATTATACGCACCGTTAAGATAGAACCCATATCCGCCTGGAGTCCCATACGCAGTATTATTGACGAATGTTATGTTGGACGGAGGCGGCCAGGCCCATTGAGAGAGCCAGAAATTTGAATCAGCATTGCTGTATGCAGTATTGTTTTCGAAATGATGATTTGCGCCCTCAATCTCGAAGCCGTATGTATTGTCATGGGCAATATTGTTGATGAATGTGTTGGCCGGCGCACTGTCAAGCATCCTGAAACCACCATTATTACAATTGCGTGCAGTATTGTTGTCAAAAATATTGTAGCTTGTCCCAGAGTGAAGAACATAATATCCGCGATCAGCATTGTCAACAAGACAATTGGTGATGTTATTGTATCCAGAGCCCATCTGCAGATGCACACCATAGAACCAGAGATTATAGGCCCGCATGTCGGTGATGTTGCTGTAGTTGGCGCTGTATAGGACAACCGCATCTGATGCGGACTGATCATTCGCATCTATTGTCACATTGTAGACTGTATTATGGTTGCTGTATTCAAAAGTGATTCCTCCGTCATATTCCGAGATGTTCGGACAGTTGCGGATTGTGATGTTATCATAGACATGGCTATCGGTTCCATTGACGAAAAAAGCATAGTTGTTGTCCCGAACCACATGCTCATTAGTTACGTTGTATCCCTGGCAATCGAATACGACATCATCTGCAGAAATCAGGATGCACGCATATTCATTATCATATATGTTAAGGCTGTATCCCTCGCCTTCAGCATTACCAGTTAGAGTGTACACTCCAGAAGCATTAATGAAAGAGCAGTTCCTGTCCCTTCCGCCTTCTAAAATTGCATAATCGCTATTTGGATTGAACCAATAATAATACAGGAAATTCTTCCGCTCGCCAAGGGCCGCATTCTTGTAGCTCCATCCAGAGGCGTTGTACTCCCATAATTCGAATGTCATCTCATTGTATCCTGCAGTCTCGGATTCTGGCCACCTGAAGTATATTTCCTCTATTACTGAACCGTCCGGAGTTAGCGTAATATCAACCATCTTCTGCTCGAATGAGCCTAAGCCAGCTGGAAGGGCAGTTGCATTGGTAGTCCATTTGATTGCCATTTCCTCTCCATTGTAGATTCGGTCGTCCAGTTCCAAAGTGGAATAATTCTGGAATCCCCCATATGGATTGTCGATTGTCAGATTGTATATTCTGAATCTGATTGTTGTGCTGGAACTGAAATTAAGTTCTGAAACAGTGTTATTGTACAAGATGTTATGGGAAGAATTTTCAGTCCATGGATTGGTACTATGCCATCCATTGTGCCCATTTCCAAATGCCTTGTTGAAATGGAATTCAAGATAATAAGGAACATTGAAAAAGAAGCCATCCTGGCCATTGTTGTAAGCAGAATTGTTGGTGGCATTCATCCAAAATGCATTGCTTTCTATATAGAATCCGTGTTGCCCATTACCGTAAGCTACTGAGTCATTGATATTGATGTAGTGCTGGCTTGAACCCCGGATATACACACCGCTGTTGAGATGGTTGTAAGCAGTTACATTGACCAGATAAGAATCATCACAGTCAGTATTGAAATAGACACCATACTGCTGTGATGCCGAAGTATCATATGCAGTGCAGTGCTCGAAGATATTATCCTGGGCATAGTAAAGCTCAAAGCCTCTGCTGTTGTCATATGACTTGCAGTGGCTGACGTTGTTGTAGTCTGATTCCCAAATAAGAATTCCGCGGTTGTTGTTGTCGTATGTAGTGCAGTTCGATATATTGTTGTAGTGGGATTCGTCCAGATAGATTCCATGCTGGGTATTTCCATATGATGTGACATTGCGGATTGTGCTGTTATCGGCATTGGAGAGATAAATCCCGGAAGTAGTATATGCTGAGATATTCGGGCAGTTCATGATTGTGACATTATTATATTTAGTTGGCGCAACCGCATCGACCTGGATACCGTTGGCAAAAACACTGCCGTCATTTGTGATGCTATAGCCTGCACAATCTATTGTAACATCATCCGAAGCAATCCTCACGCAGGCCCTCTGGCCACCGCTATATACTGTGTTATTGGCTCCAGATAAATCACTATTCAGAAGATAATAGTCAGAACCTGTGATGTTTATGCATCCAAAGACATTAGTCAGTGAAAATGAAGTTCCAAAGAGCAACAACAAACCCAGTAAAAATGCAACAATAAATCTCATGTTCAGATAACGGAAAAAAGCTTTATAAATTATCAAGTGGCTTACTGTTCATGGTCAGTCGTTCGAAATCGGGCAGACCGCGATACCAAACAGCGCTAGGCAGGCATGTCAGAGAGGTGTTAGAGAAACATGCAGTTGCCAGTGCATTCCAATACAGCCTGAGCCCGCAACCTGCAGAGCAACCTATATCCAAGGCAGTCACATTCAGGCTTCTTGGAGACAGGTGCACGCGAGGATGCATATTCTGCGGGACAGTGCATCAGCGAAGACCACCCAAACCAGATACAAAAGAGCCGCAGAAGATAGCGCATGCTGTTGATGAACTTGGGCTCGACAATATTGTACTTACTGCAGTCCACAGAGATGATCTAAGAGACGGCGGAGCAGGGCATTTTGCAAGAATGATTTCTGCAATCAAAGCAAGAAGGCCATGGGCAATTGTTGAAGCATCTATTCCTGACTTTGGATCTTCCAAAGGAAGTGTGGAAAAAATCGTTGGCTCTGGTCCTGAAGTAGTACATCATAATCTTGAAACAGTAAAGAGATTATCTTCTGGATTCAGGGGACAGTCCAGCTACAAGCGTTCATTAGATGTTCTTAGCAAAGTCCGGGAACTCAATCCTGAAATCATAACGCGCTCCAGCCTGGCAATTGGCATGGGCGAGAGATGGGGCGAAGTGCTAGCTGCCATGAGGCATCTTAGAAGAGCAGGAGTGCAAGAACTGAAGATTGTCCAGTACATGAGGCCGACAAACAAGCATCCAAGAGTTGCAGAATATGTGGGCGCTGAAAGGTTCGAATTCTATGAAAGGATTGCCTATGAACTTGGATTTAGCAACGTAGTTTCCGGCAGGCCATCAAAAGTATAACTTATCCAATAGCATCTTTCATTCCCAGTTTCAATACTTTCAGATTTGTCTGGAGAATCTTTTTTGGCATCAGCTCTTTCATCGCATTTGTGATATGCTTCTCCTTTAGCGGAAGGAGATTCATCTGCACCGCCATTCCTGTTAGGTAGATGTTTGCAGTTACTTCAGGAGCTCCAATTGATTTTGCTCTTTCTCCTGCATCTGCAGTTATCACTTTTGATGTGAATTTCCTTATCTTTGCAATAACCTGATCAACAGTCGGATACGGGATGTTTTTCCGATAGAGGATTGTTGGGACCGCTTCCCTCGTTCCCATAAGAACAGAAGTATCTTTGCCCACATATTTCAGAGTATGGAGGACTTCCAGGCGCTCAAGACCAATCAAAAGGTTTGCACCAGCTTCTGCTATCAACGGAGAACCCACCTTTTTTCCGAACCTTATATGGGTGCTCAGCGGACCGAACCTTTGTGCGAGCCCGTGCAATTCGGCAACTTTGACATCATGACCGGATTGAAGGACTGCTTCGCCAATTACTGCTGCGAGTGTGAGTACTCCCTGCCCTCCTACTCCAGATACAATAAGATTGAATGTCATTGTTTTCCACCTCCTTTTGCAGGCTTTGTTTTTACCTTGATGGCCCCCTTGGTGCAGATTTGTGCGCACACGCCGCATCCCCAGCAGAAGTCCTGGTCAATATAGTACTTTCCACTCTTGTCCTTGTGAATTGCAGGGCAGCCGAAGCGTTCTATGCACTCTCCGCATGCACTGCATTTCTTTGGATCGATTTCAAATGTTGGTAGTTTTACTCCTGCCTTGCGCATCCGCCTCCTAAAAAGCAGCCGGCACTCCCCCTTTGAGATCATCACCTTCACTCCTGGCTTTTTCAGGAGCTCTTTTGTTGTTTTCTCAATTGCCTTTTCATTGAAGGAATTGACTGTGACAACAGTATCTACGCCGCATGCAGTTGTGATATCTGCAATGTTGAGCTCTTTTGTCTTCTCCCCCATTCCGGTTATTCCTACTCCTGGATTTGGCTGATGACCAGTCATTGCAGTAACGCGGTTATCAAGGATTACAACAAGAGGTGAAGACTTGTTGAATACCATGTTCACTATTCCGGGAACTCCTGCATGGAAAAAAGTGCTGTCTCCAAGGAAACTGATTACAGGCTGTTTGGTTGTTTTTGAGAGTCCATGGCAGATTCCATTGGTAGCCCCCATGCTAACAACAAAGTCCTGCGTCTCATGAGGCTCGAATATTCCAAGTATGTAGCATCCGATGTCTCCGCCAAAGACAGTGTTCTTTGGAGAAGCCTTCTTTACCGCATAGAATGTGGATCTGTGAGGGCATCCAGGACAGAATACAGGTTGCCTTGGTGGCGGATGCAATTTTGCGAGCATCTTCTTGTGTTTTTCAAGAGCAGTTAGTTTCTTTCCTTTTAGAGATGCAAGAGCACTAAGAACAATACCCGGTTTTAATTCTCCATTAACCGGAAGCAAATCCTTCCCATGGATTTTCAGCGATGGATTTGCCTCTTTTGAGAGGCGCGCTACCTCTCTTTCAAGAACAGGCTCGAGCTCTTCTACAACAAGCACTTCTTTGAGTGGTTTTATGAAATCCTTTATTTCTTTTTCAGGAAGAGGCCAGCTCATCCCAAGCCGGAGTACTGGAGCTTTTATTCCAAGTTCTTCCAGGGCATGGTAAGCATATTGCGAAGAGACCCCGCTGGTTATTATCCCGAATCTGGCGCCTTTTTTACTTCCAGATAAAGTTGTGAACTTCTTTCCGTGTGTTTTTGCCAGTTTTGCAAGTTTTCTATTCAGTTCTGCATGCACCTGCACAATCTTCGGAGGCATGTTCCTCCATTTGGATTCCAGCTTGTACTTTGGCGGAAAATCACCTTTTGTTTTCCCTTTTTTTAGCTGGCCAAGGGAAACCACGTTGCGTGTGTGTGCGATTCTTGTTGTGATTCGGATAAGTACGGGAATCCCGAGTTTCTCAGATAGTTCGATTCCGAGTTTTGCAAAGTCCTTGCATTCCTGCGAATCAGATGGCTCAAGCATTGGCATGTGGGCAATCCTTGCATAAATCCGTGAATCCTGCTCACTCTGACCCGAGCTCCAGCATTGTGGATCGTCCGAGAATGCAATAACCATTCCGCCCCGAACTCCATGATAAGCTAGAGGAAAGACACTGTCTGTTGCAACATTGAATCCAAATTGCTTGTAGCTAACAATACTCCTTATGCCAGCAAATGCAGCTGCAGCTGCTACTTCTGTTGCAACCTTCTCATTAGTACTGTATTCGAAATATATCCCGGCCTTCTTTGCAAGTTCAGAAAACGTATCTCCAATTTCAGAGGCAGGAGTTCCAGGATAGGTGGAGGCCACACCAACGCCCGCTTCCAGAGCGCCTCGCACTATCGCCTCGTCACCTAAGAGAAGTAGTTTCTGCCCTTTTTTTCCAGTGAGGATTTTTTCCATAAATATCACCAAGGACTGTTCTGAAATAACAAGGGAAGATTGAAAAAGCTGATGGCATTGTTTTGTTGTAAAGAGTGAAAAAGCATGCTTATAAATGTTTGTACACATATTATATACTATAGTACAACACCCAGTGATTCAAAAATGATAGCAAAAAATAGGAGGCCCAGTGGAAAATATGAGCGAGCAGATTCAGCACGCCTTCAGGCTACGGAAGGCCGTGGATTTTCTAGGAAATTGCCTCAGTGGGACATGTGCGATCCAACAGGACGGAACGGGCATACGACTGCCGCTGCTTTTGTAAAGATAGAATCTGCAGTGCGGGACCTTGCTGAAATTTATGGAAAAGTGTATGTCACCTTGGCAGAGTCGGATAAGTGCAAGCTCACAGTATTGAATGGAGCGCAGGGAAGAGATGAAGGCGGAGAAGCATGTCTCCAAGCACATAGAATGCATATCCCAAGAGTAGTTAGCGCATTGAACACTGGAGAAGGAGCAACCTCATGGCTTCTTGGGCAGGAGCATTCAGATGAATCAAGAATAGCAATGGTTTCACTATTCCCAACAGGAAATAATGAGAAGAGGATGAAGGAGAAATATTGCGAACTGGGAAGAAGAGTAGACCTTAGCGAGCATAAGTACAGAGTAACACTTACAGATGAATTTGGAAATATTAGGGAAGTTGAGAATGACCTTGAAAGATTCGGCCATGCATTAAAGCACTGGCAGCTGGTACTTGCATGGCACCTTAATTGTTCTGATGAACTTGTTGTTGGACCAGATATGCCAAACGGCTTCATAGCACAGAAGCTTCGAGAAATAGAAATGGCAAAGATCAATATGGGCGCATTGCCTGAATGCTTCCATTTTGATGATATTCCAACAGGCATGAGAACTCCGTTCGGACTCAGTTATCTTGACCAGGGCATAGATGAGATTACGGGCATGATTTTCCAGATGAAAATCATAACTGAAAACAAGTGGGATACATATACCCTCAGAAACCTGATTGAGGAGACGAGAAAGGGGTGGGCAGGAGTGCTCACAGGAATCCTTGGGCAGTCAGATGGAAACACATTCCTTGGAGGCCCTGCAAATGACAAGATACTAATTACAATAGCACAGGCATTCCATGAACTGGGCGGGATTATGGGTAACACATCCGAAAGAACGCCTTTCCATAGGGTCGCAGGACACACTATATACAATACAGAAGCTGCAATAGACCCAAGAGAGATTGCACTGGAGCTGATAAAAAAGGCAGAGCAGATGCTGCCAAAAGGGCTGAGGGCAGTAGTAACTGCAATACCAGTGGATCATATGGGCATCGATGAGGTTAAGGCACGTCTCGAGGCGTGCTGGATGAGTACAAACCGGGAAGCCATACTAAAAAAAGGACAGATGCTAATAACCCCGCAGTCAGGATTGTATGGGCATCCGCTAACTCTTCCCCATGTTGACCAATTGCTGAATATGATAGAATTCCTTAAGGCAGACGTGATGAGTGAAGTAGTTGCCAGGGTTGAGAGCACGAAAACAAATAATGGGCGGCGCGCCTTGATTCATGGTGACAGAAACAACCTGGCTCTGATATCCGAAATCTGCAGAGTGAGAAGGACAGTTAGAGGAGGAGCAGACTTCAAGGCAATTCTGATGCATGATGACAAACTAAAAAGAGAAATGAAGCTCAGTCCAGATGGAACCGAAGAACTCTGGAAGTGGACGTGGAACTTCTCTGCAAGAAACGGAAGAAGATTGTTCAACGCACTAACAGAAACTATAGAGCATCTTTAGAGCGTCCTTTCCCTACCTCTCTTTTTGAGCCATCAAAGACTGCATCGAAGGACAATGATTCTGTTATCTTAGTTTCTTCATTATCCAATGCTGTGAGAATATGTCCTGCTTCGTTTAATGGTCCTGATGTATCATTGAATAGTGCCTGCGCAAGAGGAAGATACTCTCCAATCTTCTGCGAAAGACCTGGATTTTCTTCTGGATAATCAACAGGGTGCAAATGGGCATGATCCTCAAAGGCAGTTAGTAAAGTTGTTGCTGCCATGACCGTCTTGCCCATTGCAGCTAGGGAGAGCACCAATGCTTCTTTTGCACTTTCAGTTGATTTGCCATAAGCAACCTCAACATGCCGGGCCTTTTCTGCAGTCCTGCCTGTATACTCCCAAGTGGCTAATATGGAAACTACAAGTTTGCAAACGACGTCTGCCCGAACAAGCTCGGCTGCAAGAGTAGTTTCATTAAGATCCGACCTATCTTCGAATCTTTCCCAGGATAATGACTTGAACGCTTTGGCCTTATTCATAAGCGAAGGCAGCTTGTTCATCTGCTGCTGTCCCCTGGATAATCGTCCAGAGAGCATCTTACTAAGTTCAGAAAAACCGAGAGAACGAAGAAGTTTAACCTGTCTTGGCATTGTACGTTGAGGAGCTGAACCTGCTCTAGAGCTTTCACTTGCCATATGCATTCCACCTGCCATTGTCATTTTTTTCCCACCCATCAAAACACGCTAAGAATAACTATGAACCTATCTATTAATAAAGCATATATGCAGAAGTCTTCGAAAAACCACTTATTTTAACGAAAATTGCTCCTTTAGAACCATCAACTATAACTTAAAAAAGGAGAATAAACAGAAAAGCAGGAAAAAACGCTACTCCTCCCCATAGTTTTCATAAGTTAAATCATTGAACATATAGTCTAGCGGGTCTTTGCTGAATACTGAAACTACATCATCACCAGTAAGCAGAGAGCCGCTCTCTGGAACGAACATGTATTCCTTTCCTTCCCACAGGAATGAGACATAGGTTTTACCGCTCTTTGCTACCTTAACTAGCACCTGGTCTGAACCAAAGGAACGAAGAAGAGCTGCAAAAAGCAGTGCCTTATCCATTATGCCTCCTAATTTCAGCTTGTCCATCTCATCAAAGCCGAGCCAGAAAGTTATTGTGAACTGACATGTCTTTATCTCGCGGATATAATTGATTGCACGCTGGGCAGCAGTTATGAAATGTTGCTCATAGGAAAATGGCTGCAAATCCTCAGTTAGACGCATATTCAGACTTTTTATGGTGTCCGAATATGGAGATATCCTCTGCCTTATCTCAGAAACAGAACGGGTCTCATTCTCATTAATCAAATCCTTGTACCTGCTCACCATTAGCATGTAGAGCTTGAGTTTTGTTTCTGCATCAATTGCTTCAGACATTGATAGTAAGTGATATGAAGAAGTTATTTAATCATTCCCATCAAAACAGATTTCATGGATTTTTCATATTATGTTATCTTGGTTGCAGTCTCAGCCATTATCTATGCTGGGATAACGCGTTTCCTCCAGAATAAACTGGTTGATCGAAGCAAGATGGAAGACTTGCAGAAGGAATCAAAGAGGCTTAACGAGGAATACAAAAAGGCTTCTGAGAGCAAGAACCAGGCTAGAATGGATGCTGTCATGAAAGAGCAGATGGAACTCTTCCCTAAGATGAACAAAATCATGCTCTCTCAGTTCAAGCCCATGATAATTATCATCTGCATCTTCTTTGCAGTTACCTGGGCAGTCAACCAGGTCAATCCGACAGTCGAAGATGACTTGATTTTCAAGCTGTACGATGATGGAAGCGGTTGTGATAAACTGGCAGAAGATGGCATATTTACAGCCTGTGTTAACATGGAAAATGAGAACTATGGAAAATGGACGGCAACTGCAAAAGCAATGGAGGGTGACAAGGAACTGGGAATGAATGAAACGTATTTCCTGTATAACACCAAAAGCCATCAGGATATCTATACTGAGGCTGGAACAGGAACTTCGCTTAGGATATATACTGAAATGGAAACATACTATCCTGGCGAAACAGTTGAGATTTTCGTGATTCCGCCCCAAGGCACGCACGAAGTTGATTTGAGCGTATCAAATGGAACATACTTCTATGTGGATTTGCCATTCACAATACCAATCCTTGATGTGCAGAGAATATTCCAGCCTCACTGGTGGTTCATATTCGTCTCATTAATTTCAGGAATAACAATCTCCTTCATATTGGGGAAACTGAGGAAGAAGAAATGATTATCGCAGTATCTGGATTTACCGGAAGCGGAAAGAATACACTTGGAGAGCTTATTGCAAAAGAGCTTGGATACAGGTTAGTTTGCCCGACATTCAAGGATTTGGCAGATAAAGAGGGAATTTCATTAATGGAATTCCAGAAGAAGGCTGAGAAGGATCCTGATATCGACAAGAAATTCGATGAGCTCCTAAAAGAAGAGGCAGCAAAGGGAGATTGTGTTGTTACTACCTGGCTTGGTCCCTGGATGCTGGATGCAAATGTCCGGATAAAGGTTTTTGCCCCGGCAAAGGTGAGGGCAGCCAGGATTTCCAAGAGAGATGAAATGAAAAGCGATGAAGCGCTCATCCACCTAATTGAAAGGGATGACCGGAACAGAATGCGCTACAAGAAGCTCTACGGAATTGACATCAACAATGATGACATTTTTGATGCATGCCTTAACAGCGGGATTTTCAGGCCTGAAGAACTCAAAACAATGGCACTCACTATAATAGAACAGAAGAGAGGGTGAAGAATTATGGCAGCAATTGAAGAAGGAAAAATATGCACACTTAGGAATGGTAGGAGAGCTGGAGAAGAAGTCGAGATTGTAAAGCTTGACGGAAAGTCCATAGTCGTTAAAACCAGTAAGGGCAAGGAGAGAAAGGTGTCGATTACACAGCTCGACCCAAAGGAATAGGCGATGGACATCCAGAAGCTGATAAACAACAGCGTAATCGTGGTTAACAAGCCCTGCGGCCAGAATAGCCACGAAATCACTACTTTTGTGAAGAAGATTATTGGTATTGGCAGGAGCGGGCATGCAGGTACTCTTGACCCGCAGGTTTCAGGAGTACTGCCAGTTGCTCTTGGGCGGGCAACCAAGCTGATTCGATATATCGCAGCCAAGGACAAGACTTATGTTGGCATAATCAAATTCAAAGAGCCTCAGGACAAAAAGAGGATTGAAGAGCTCTTTTCTGAATTTAGCGGGGAGATAGAACAGATTCCACCTAAAATGAGTGCTGTTCGAAGGAGAAGACGAAAACGGGTCGTTCATCATCTCGAGCTTCTTGAAGTTAAGGGAAAGCTTGCCATGTTTGAGACAAGGGTGGATGCAGGAACATATATCCGCACCCTCTGCGTTGATATCGGAAGGAAGTGTGGGGGGGCTCGTATGGAGGAACTGCGCAGAACTGCAGTCGGGCAGATAAAAGAGAAGGAATGTTTCACAATGCAGGATTTGATTGACGCTGTTTTTGCCTGGAAGAAAGAGAATGATCCATCCCAGCTTGAGAAGATGCTGCACAGACCAGAGGAATTCATCAATTATCCAAAAGTCTTAATACGGGAAAACGCAGTTGACTCAATATTTTCAGGGGCGCAGGTGATGGTCCCTGCAGTTGAGAAGCTAGATGATTCAGTAAAGGATGGGAAGCGAGTTTCCCTTTATTCTGGAGAGCAATTCATCGGAGTCGGAATTGCACAGCTCTCTGCATCTGATTTGAAAGAAAGAAAAAGAGGGTTGGTAGTCAAGCTTGAGAGAGTCCATAAACCAGAATAGCCATCAGATTTCGATTATTTTAATCTGTTCCAAAGTTTTCTCAACAACTTCTTCCAGATTCATTTCTTCCTCTGCTTTTCGTGCAGCTTCCGGCTGGACTTTTGTATTAGGATGCTTCTGGGCAACCAAAGAGCAGCAATCCTTGTATTCTTCGATTGATTGCTTGTATGTACCTATCCGAATTGCAATATCGATAATTTCGCGCTTATCGTGCGATATGAGCGGCCTGTAAACTGGAAGGGATGCAGATTCATTTGTTGTTCTAAGGTTTTCAAGAGTCTGTGAAGCTACTTGTCCAACGCTATCGCCAGTCACCAGTCCTAGATGCCCATGCTCTTCTGCTAATCTGCTGGCCAGGCGCAGAATAAATCTCCTAAAGAGCACAAGCTCATTGCGCGGAG
>Ga0180433_10004273_pt1 | contig 20179 bp, 13 predicted proteins | sample SS_ome_8_FD_132980 | JGI IMG/M metagenome (GOLD analysis project Ga0180433, IMG submission 132980) | Hypersaline lake sediment archaeal communities from the Salton Sea, California, USA - SS_1_D_1 metaG | ecosystem: Environmental > Aquatic > Non-marine Saline and Alkaline > Hypersaline >... | reverse complement strand
TCCCCTATAACTTCCAGAAGGAGGCGGTGAAAAAGTATGTCGATGCCGCCTATCAGCGGGAGATGGACGAAGCGCACAGCATCTTCCTTGAAAAAGCCTCGATAAGAATACCGAAAGAAAAGGTGAGTGAATACAGCGGTTTTGTTGATCCGGAACGGGTTGACGTCTCCGTCCCCATACCCGAGCTCGTCAGAGCGGCTCACTCCTTCGGCTTTGTCGATCGCGATCCCGATATTGACGGTATCGAGCGGAGAATCCGGCTGGTCAGGCTCCTCGATGACAGACTGTATTTCGAAATGGGTCTTGTCATGCTCATGGATATCTGTGACGTAAAAAAAGAGGCGCTCATCATCGAGCCAGGCAGGAGAATTGTTCTCAAGGATGCCTTTAATCCCATTACCTACGAAACGGAAGATATCGAGATACCCATCGACGACAAGGGTATGATTTACATCAACTGGGCCGGTCCGGGACCCCTTGAAGACTCATTTCACCATATTTCCTTCTATGCTCTGCTCGAATACCCGCTGGTCAGCAGGGACGTGCACAATTTCTTTGATGAGCAGGAAATGGCATCCGGCAGCAACGAGCGGAGCCAGCTCTACGGAGAGCTGGGAAGAATCGCCGGCGAATATAACGCTACCAGCGATGCACAGGTGAAAAAGGAGATCCGGCAGAAAAGCAGGGAAATAAAGAAGCGCATCGGGGAAATCGAAAAGGGATATAAAAAGGTAATACAGCGAGGCATCTATGAAGTAAAGGCTGAATTACAAAAGGGTGATAATCCCGAGCTGCAGCAGACCCTTGACAATCTTAAAAACTATCTCACCGCCATAAATATCGTTTTGCGGGTTGAGTCTCTTCAGGACAAAGTTGGTATTGTCGGTTTAACCGCAACCGGGACACAGGATCTCGGTGCCATTCCGATACACAATGAGTACATGATGGTGGGAACCTATCCCAATATCGTCAATACTATCGTTCACCAATCCTTTATCACGAGAATGGGGAGCGGTGTAAATATTGTTCTCTGGTTCATTGCCGCCATGCTGATGGGGTACATTATACAGCGCCTGGATGCACGGCGGTCTATGATACTCATCGTCTCGGCGCTCCTCTTCGTCAACCTCGTCGCTATCGGCCTGTTTGCTCTCTTCAATGTGTGGCTCGACCAGCTCGGGATTACACTTGCCGTCTTTCTTCCCTCGGCGGTAATTGCTTCGATAAAATTCATGAAGGAGGAGAGCCAGAAGAGGTATATTAAAGGCGCCTTCTCGCGATACCTTTCTCCCGGCGTAATCGAGCAGATTATCAAGGATCCCGACGCGCTCGAGCTGGGCGGTGAGAATCGTGAGATAACCATCTTCTTCTCCGACGTCGCCAAATTCTCGACTATTTCCGAAAAGCTGAACCCCCCGCAGCTGGTATCGCTCCTGAACGAGTATCTCTCGGCAATGACCGATATCATCCTCTCATATAACGGAACGATCGACAAGTACGAGGGAGACGCCATTATGGCTTTCTACGGAGCGCCCTACTCCTTCGATGATCACGCGCTTAAATGCTGTTTCGCCGCTATTGACATGAAGAGACGGCTCCGCGAGATGCAGGAGGTCTGGCGGAAAGCCGGGAAGGATGAGCTTTTTGTGCGAATGGGAATGAATACCGGAGATGCCGTTGTCGGAAATATGGGATCGAGCACGCGTATGGATTACACGGCAATGGGAGACTCGGTGAACCTCGCCTCGCGGCTTGAGGGGGTGAACAAACAGTATCAGACCTATGCGCTCATCAGCGAAACAACCTATAATGCGACCAAGGAGCACATCGAAGCGCGAAAGCTCGACACCGTTCGGGTGGTCGGCAAGGAAGAGCCTATTGTCATCTATGAGCTCCTGAGCAGGAAAGGGGGGCTTCCCGATAAGATGCTCGATATGCTGGATAAGTACTATAACGCACTGGATCATTTTCAGAAACGTGACTGGAAAAAGTCACTCGCTCTCTTCAAAGCTGCTCTGAAGATTATCCCGGACGATGGGCCGTGTCTCACCTATCGAGAGCGCTGTGAAAGGTACATAAAGCAACCGCCCGCGAAAAGCTGGGATGGGGTGTATTCACTGAAGGTGAAGTAGAAAAGAGTATCAATATATGCAAAAACTTGTTGCAAGTGTTATCCGTTTCTAGTACAGTATTAACACCGGTTCATTTGTAGAGAGTTACTCATTCTTTTCGTCGAGTGCATTCGAGCAATATTCACTTCAGGGAGAAGGGAAGAACCGTAACCTGAATATATATACAGGAGGACGTATATGAAAAGAACTACCATTCCCATAATCGTAATAAGTATCATTTTCATCTGCAGTTATGCATTCTCCGAGATACGGGTGAGCTCTGTCAGGGGGAGTGTTCTGTATAAAACCGGGAGAGACTGGAAATCGTTGAAACAGGGCATGAAGCTACAGGAGGGCACCAAGATAAGTACCGGTGCGCGATCCTCGGCGATCATACAGATAGACAATCATAAACTAACGGTTCGCCAGCTCACCATGATGAAGATATCACGCAACAGGGTAAGCAAGGAATCTTCCAACACGAGAATCGGCCTCAAGTACGGAAGATTAAATGCCCGGGTGAAGCGGATCAAAACCCTCAAGACGTCCTTCAAGGTTATAACGCCGGTTGCAACCTCGAGTGTTCGGGGAACCGAAGAGGAGATATTCTACGGTTCGAAAACCGGCATGCGGGTATGGGTGCTTGATGGGGCCGTTGAGCTGGGGAATCCCTTTATCGCAAGCAGATTTATCAGGGGTCATTCACCGTCGCGGGCGGTATTCCAGCTGAAAACGGGAGAGATCAAACCCCAGAAACTCCTCTCGGTAGTGCGCAACGCCTCCTTTGTCAGAATTTATTCCAATAACATTACCGACGATGAAAAGAGCTTTCACGAAATTGCCGGCGACGAACTATTCGATAATTCGGATGGTGCCATCGAATTCCTCGATCTCTTTCTGGGAGGGGGAGCGTCAATCGTAACCATTGAAGTATACTGGCCATAGGGGGCACATTATGAGAATAAGAATTGCGATAGCCATACTTCTCATCATGACGATACCGCTCGCTGCACAGCGCAGATCGCGGGATGTAGAACACGTCACTTTTATTCACGAAATCGCCGACAAGGAGTACGTTACCTTCGGCGATGCGGTGAGATTCTTCGTGCTGATTCTCGGTAAGGAACAGGAGAGCCTATTCTGGAAGAATGTTGATATTCTGAAAGCAGCCGGTATTACGCGGGGGCTCGACTATCAGGAGAACACAACGGCGAGAAAGGGGATGATAGCAGCTCTCATTGCTGACTATCTCAAGCTGGGCGATTCGCTGTTTTACCTGATTTTCAGGACAGAGCGTTATGCGTTCCGGGCGTGCATCGCTCATGGCATCATGGATTACGATGCAAGTGAATGGGATCGCATAAGCGGTGGAGAGCTCATTGAGATCATGAGTAAAGTATCAGAAAGAGCGTCAGGAGGTAAGGAATAATAATGCCCAGTAAAAAAATAACCCTGTACTCACTTGTACTGCTCCTTTTATGGAGCGTATCCGTTTCAGCTCAGGATCGTGACACGGCACCGGAGGATGCTTTTTACCCCGATTTACAGGCTGATGAGGATATGAAAATGCTCAGGGCTATCCGTGAACCCCTCTCTATCAGTTACGGCGGATGGATAACTCCGGTTATCATCGACGAGAGGAATGGAACTGCACTGACATCATCGGTGACCATATCCAAGCTCTGGATTAAGAGCACCCTGTGGAGAAACAGCTATGTATATATTCGGGGGAAAGATGTTTTCTTCTATGTCGTAAACGAGGAGGATATCGACATCGATGATACTGAGAATCTCGTCGATCTCGATGTTGGCTTTATCGCTCTCTCCAATGAGCGGAACACATTGAACCTCTTTGTCGGCCGGAAGTTTTTCACCCTCGGAACAGGTCTGGTGGTTAACGGACGGGGGGATGGTGGTGAAATTACTTTCTACTCTCGCTTCATCGATATTAAGCTCTTTGGCCTGTACACCGGATTGCTGAAAAAGGATAATAATCCCTACGGATTGAGCGATAAGGATATCACCGACGGTGCGAAGAGAATCTTCGCCGGCGGAACCCTGCAGAAGGAATTCCTGAATCAGGCATTTTATCTGCTCGGCGTGGCCCAGATAGATCAGGGTGATGAGGAGGAGGAAACAAAGAGCAGATATCAATCCCAGTATTACGGCGCCGGATTGACGGGGACGATATCGGATATGATAGAATATTATGCCGAGTTTGTATACGAAATGGGGAAGAGTTATCTGAGCGGAACCGAAGAGGAGGAGGATATTCAGGCCTATGCCGCCCAGGTCGGCATCCGCTACTATATCGATGTGCCGCTCAACCCGACTCTCATTATACAGTATGCATACGGTTCCGGTGACGAGGATAGAACAAGTACCCGATTGCCCACGGCGAATCAGATGGATACCGATACCGGTTTCCTCTCATTCGGCACCTATGTCGGTGGCTATGCCCTTCGACCGGAACTCTCAAACATACACATTGCGAGAGGAGGTTTTTCCTTCACCCCCTTCTCATTCACAAAGAGCCGATCACTCAAACGAATGAATATTATGGTTAAGTACTCCTACTACATGAAAGACAAGCCCGAGGGTGTTATCAACTACGGAGAAGCAACCCTCGAGGAGCGCGAGATTGGCCATGGTATTGACGCTTCACTCCGATGGGGTATACTCTCTGATTTCTCCTTTTTCGTCACCTACGCGATATTCTTGCCGGGCAAGGCATACGATTCATCAGAACCCAATCGGAACTTCACCATGGGAGGATTCAATATAATATTCTGAATGCGACAGGTTTGATTTGAGAAGCTGTTCACAATGAGTGAGATGACTATCCGTGTTGTCATCTCACGGGTGTTCTTTGAGATCGTACTTTTTTATTTTACGCCATAATGTTGATTTGTCGATTCCCAGCTCATCCGCCGTTTTATTCCGATTCCAGCTGTTTTTTTCAAGAGTTATGGATATATAGAGCTTCTCAAACTCTTCAAGCGTCACCGTCTTCTCAAAGGGTATCTCCCGTTTCCGAAAATGTGCGGGGAGATGCGAGAGTTGAATATATGATTCTTTGCACAGCACAAAGGCATGCTCAATGATGTTCTCCAGCTCACGAATATTTCCCGGATAATCGTGGGCCATGAGAACATTCATAACCTCGTCACTCACTCCCTCGATGTTTTTACCCTTCAGTATATTAAATCTCCTGATAAAGTGCTTGATGAGAAGCGGGATATCTTCCGTGCGCTCCTGCAGCGCCGGGAGGGTAATAGCGATGACATTAAGCCGGTAATAGAGATCATCCCTGAAATCCCCGCTTTTCACCTCCTCGTGAAGTTTCTTGTTGGTTGCTGCAATTATTCTCACATCTGCCTTTTCAGACCTGACTCCACCGAGCGGTTCGTATTCCCTGTTCTGCAGAAAACGGAGGAGCTTTACCTGAACGTTTGGAGAGAGTTCGCCGATCTCATCGAGGAAAATAGAACCGCCGTCGGCCAGGGCTATCTTACCCGGTTTGTCCCGCTTTGCATCGGTGAAAGCTCCCGCCTTATATCCGAAGAGCTCGGATTCGAGAAGATTATCCGGAAGGGCAGCGCAGTTAATGGTGATGAGAGGATGTTCATCTCTTCCGCTCAGGTTATGTATCGCCCGTGCAACGAGCTCCTTCCCCGTACCGCTCGGTCCTTCGATCAATACGGAGCTGTCACTCTCTGCGATATCCGGCATCAGAGAAAATATCTCCCGCATCCTCTTGTTCTTGCTCACAATATCCTGAAAGGTATACGTGGATTCGATGGTCTTACGGAGCTCTTCAATCTCGGATATATCTCTGAAGGTTTCGACACCGCCTATGATATTCCCGTCCGCATCTTTGAGCAGTGCCGTACTGATGCTTATCGGAAGAACATCACCCTCCGAGTTTACAATATATATAGTTTTATTGACGATATTCCTCCCCGTGCTCATCGTTTCCCGTAATGCGCATGAGTGCTCACAGATATTCGCATGAAAAACCTCATAACAGAGCTTGCCGATGGCTTCATCCTCTTTCAGTCCCAGTATTCGCTGCGCGGAGCTGTTCATTGAGGTGATTCTGAAATCGAGATCAACGGTGAAAACACCATCGGCAATGCTATCGAGGATGATATTTTTATTCGCCGGGATTTTATTATCGCGCTGGTTCACAGTAAAATGGAATTGCCTCCTGTGATCAATTTACGGGTATCCACTACTCAAATATATCACTTCGATTAAAAGAAGGCACCTCTGAATATAAAATAGTCACTAAAAAAAATAAAGTATACTTCTTTATATAAGGGGACTTCTGAATTATATCAATATGACGTCTCTTCGGCCAGCATTTTTCGCACATCCGATGCCCGCCGGCACGCGCGATATCGTATCGCTGTATGCACATTGCCTGATAAAAATGGTATTTACAATTAATATATCAATGTGAATACTGTTTTTAGAGGTGCCCATACCTGGAAAGTGTCAACAAAATTAATGTTCAGAGGGATCGGTTACGTATCGTATGAAGTCGAGATCATTTTGCCATCCTGTTCGCATGTACATTACGTTTCCCTGAGTCATATACTGACGTGCATGGATCAGATGCTATCATGATGATGACCAGACGGAGAGCATGCTCACCCTACTGAAATCGCTCTCTTCTGAACGGCTCACTCAGTGGAAAAAATCACGAGAGTTTTTATAATAAATTATTGAATTTTTACAATTATTGCCACACTTTAGCAGTATAATTTACTTATTCAAAACTATACGGTGAATGCCATGTTTGCCAGTGAAAAAGATGACTTCGATCTCGATTCGGTTTTCGATGAAGATGAGGAATTCGGAAATATTTTCGAAGATGATGCTACTCCTGAGATTGCCCATGAAGAAACTCCCCGTGAAACAGAAGATGAATTCACGTTCGATGAGGATTTTGACAGTGATCTGCATGAGGAACCTGAGGTTGAAAAGAAGGATGAAGTACCTCCGCAGAAGAAACGCACCTTCCTCGACTTTGAGCCTGACATGGATGCAATTCTTCTCACGGCTCAATCGTCAATGATAATTGAAGGAATAAAATATTATTCGAAGAAGCTCTTCAGTGCGAAGACCCTGAACGTATACATTGAATCCCTCAAAGGGGTTGATCTGTACATTAAAATTCTCAATCGGAATCCCGATAACTATCACAAGCTTAAAAAGCTCATTGATCAGGATATTGACTGTCAGGAGGTGGAAAAGACAGCGTTCAATATATTCGAGAAGGTATACTCTGAGACCCCGGACAGCGATCGACAGAAATTGGAGGCTTTTGAGATGCTTCAGAAGCTCTTCACCGAAGCCGTTAACAAGGCTTCTATCAGTAAATCGATGCTTACCATAAAACAGTATTTTCTCCTCTCCGGTGGCCTCGATGAAGGTAAGATCAGATCCTGCGTTCAAACAGATAATGTTGAGTTCAAAGCGACTATCAACAATCTCAATCAGCAGGTCAAGATAGCTATCGATTTGCTCAAGAAGGGCAAGGGAGAAATTGCTCAGGGACTCAAGGGGAAAGATCTCAATATCTTTGTGATAAAATCCTCGGAGCTGCTCATCTATTACTATGATCTAATAGGCAATCAGCAGCTTCTTGACTATTATAAGCGGATCAACGATCTCTATAAGAAATATTTCGTCATTCGGGATTGATAAAGAAAGCCGCTTCATATCTCATCATCCCCATCCCCTAATAAAAAGGAGACTCCGTTTGTTTCAGAATCCCAGATTGATATTTATTTTTGTTCGTGGTGAATAATCTCCCCGAAGACATCTTATTATCGCCCTCTTCGAGCATGCCGTATTGGAAAAGGAAAAAAGCGCCGGCGGCAATGATGATATACCGGAGAGGATAAAAGGATTGCCGGTACATACTATTGTCAGCCGCATTCTGTGACGTTCGGTATAGGCAATCATTCTCAGAAGCTCTCTCCTGTTGAGTTTCTCAACGTGATAGAAGACAGTCACCTCACTCACACTCTCTTCCCGTGAAGATTTGACCTTCAAATGCGAGTTGCAGAATCGGATAAAGTGTGCGCCATTTTTAACTATTTTCGCCTTCGCGAGCACACGAGAGATCTCTCCGGTCAGGAGTGAATCATCAGTAATAAAAATGGAACGATCCCCGCTCCGGGAGGTGGGCAGTACAGAATGGGCCGCGCCATGAAAGTATATCGCTTCGCGGGAAATCTTCTCATTTATCTTCTCAGATTCAGACAGGAGTTTATGTTCATTCTCGGTGAAGGTAATGCGAGAGGGTGTAATCAAGCCCTTCACCAGATCCATAATTTTATAGCGCAGTTTTAATTCAACGATTTTAGTCACCGAGTCATCCAACCGCTTTTCAGTCAACCTCCCCTCCTGAAGAGCCTTCTCTATCGATTTGACAATAAGGGGGACATGATATCCATGCGTACTGATCAGGACGATGTCTGCTCCTGCTCGTATCGATTGAACTGCTGCTTCACCGAGATCGATATACCGGCTGATTGCATCCATCTCCATATCATCAGTTATTATTATCCCCTCGAATTCCAGTTCCTGACGGAGAATATCGCGCAAGAAGAGAGGAGAGACGGTGACCGGAAGATTGTTACCGAGCACTTTCGGATAGGCGATATGAGCAGTCATAATGGCTTCGACATCTGCGTCAATTGCTGCAACAAACGGTTTCAGCTCAACTTCTTTCAGGCGCTGCAGACGGTGTGGCAGTACCGGAAGAGTGATATGCGAATCCTTGTCAGTATCCCCATGGCCGGGAAAGTGTTTTGCCACCGCAATACACCGAGATCGCTGAAGCCCCTCGACATATGCGATTGCCATTCGCATCACGACATCCGGTGATGAGCCGAAAGAACGGGTGTTAATCACCGGATTTGCAGGGTTATTATTCACATCCACAACCGGAGCCAGATTCATATTTATTCCCAGAAGTCTCAACTGAATACCAATAATACTCGCCAGATCAGCTGTCAGTCCTTCATCATCGACAACACCGATTGCCATATTTCCGGGAAACTGCGTTACGCCGTCAACGATCCGCTTTACCCGTCCTCCCTCCTGATCAATCGATACGAACAACGGTATGCCGGAGTATTTCATTGACGTGCTCTGGAGATCCTCAATGAATTTCCTGGTGCCCTTCTCATCCGAGAGATTGAACCCGAAGAGGATAATCCCACCGGGAAGATATTTTCTCAGAATCCTCTCTGAACGATCGGTATGTCGAGCACCGGGGACGCCAATCATAATCATCTGACCTATCTTTTCCTTGATGGTCATGGTTTTGACAATGGCACGGGATTCATCAATCCGCTTTATCGTACATGAGAGCGTAAAGAGCATACATAGTGCCGTACACAATAGAATGACTGACATGCGCTGCAGTTTCCGGATAGAGCCTATCAACATTATCTCCTCCTTGGTGTGCTTTATCCAATCCCTAAACCGAGTGTGAGTTCCACATACCGGTATTAATGATATCGGATATACCCCCTCTCTAATTCAGGCCTCGTGCACCGGTGAATAGAAATTCATTCGAAGTGCAATAAACAGAATCAATAATTGCATGATCCATGCACTATCACCTCGGGAACACAAGAACCGTTCTTCCAATAACAGGAAAATCATTATTAATAGCTCCTCTATGATATTCAGCGAAAGGATTTATTGTCAACAACATGAGTATCGGTATACGTTGTTATTTCTTCTCCGATTCTTCTCCGCAGATCGTGTTTATAATCACCAATCACCGTCGGGGAGTTGCTGAAGCGTTTCTCCTGAACGGTGATATGCCCTGCTGATTATTCATATGAACATCCCCGGATGCTCGTATGTACATTTTTTTATTTGACTTATGGGAATATTAGCTCAGAATAATTTAATTTCACTTTATACAGGTATCAACAATAAAATCCGAAGAGAGTACTATAAGGGGACTTCTTAAAACTATTGATATGATGTCCCCGTCGACGGTTGTTTTCGCACATCTTGTGCACGCTGGCATGCGCGATGTCGTGTCGCTATGGGAACAATGTAAATACTGTTTTTCAGAGATTCCCATAAAATTTAGATAAATGCAAGAGCCCGTATTAGATTTAAGAATCCGCTCTACCAATTAAGTGATCGGGAGCACGTACGATTCAGAGAGCACATCGCATGGTTGCCAAAAACAGTGAAATAAAATTTCTCGATAGCTTTGATGCCGATACCGCTGTTGTGCCGAAGGTGATCGATTCTCTGATCTTTGATCTCAAGAAGATGAAGTATCCCAGAGAAGAAATATACGAGATCGTCTTATCAATGGACGAAGCAATAACCAACGCCATTCAGGAAACGATGAAGAAGGACACCGATGGCGTCTCTGTTGAAAAGGACCCGGAGAGGAAGGGAATAACGGTACGGTATACTGTTTCAATCAATGATTTTAATGCGACCATTATTGATCACGGGAAAGGACTCGACATAAAGGGTCAAATGGAACTCACGCCCCAGAAGCATTCCGGTGACTACTATGATCAGATAATCAGATATGTCACTGATGCAGAAAGGAAGAAGTTAACGGTAAGAGTAAACGGGAAGGAGATAATGCTCAAAGGAATCGGTGCAGGATTGAAGATCATCCTCGCTTTCATGGATTCAGTAACGATAGACCTCATAGAAAAGAAACGCGGATTATCCGATACCATCTCGAATGCGACTGACGGAACCATCCTTAACCTAATCCGAAAGAGGAGATATTGACGATGATAGAGAAAGCCCGGAAAGCTTACAAGAACCTGGAATTTCTGAATTCCCATGAAGCACGCACGATACGAATCCTGGCCGAGTATCTCGAGCCTGAGATGCGATTCGAACAGTGTAACGTTCTTCATACCGTTGTGTTTTTCGGATCATCGCGGATCAGACCGGAAGATCCCAAAACAGGAGAATATTACCTGGCTGCCGAAGAGTTTGCGTATCAGCTCTCGGTCTGGTCAAAGGAGCTGGAACAGCGTGGAAACAGCTTTTTCATCTGTACGGGGGGTGGCCCGGGAATCATGGAGGCGGCAAACAGAGGGGCAGCGAGAGCAAAAATGAAAACTATCGGATTAAATATCTCGCTCACCTTCGAACAGCATCCGAATCAGTATATCACACCTGAGCTGAATTTTGAATTCCATTATTTCTTTATGAGAAAACTCTGGTTTCTCTATCACGCGAAGGCAATTGTCATTTTTCCCGGTGGATTCGGAACACTTGACGAGCTCTTCGAAACGCTCACCCTCGTTCAGACGGAAAAGCTCGAAAAAAGAAATATTCCGATACTCCTCTATGATAGAGCATACTGGGACGATCTCATCAATTTTGAAAAGTTTGTTGAATACGGTCTCATCTCTCCGGAGGATCTCGACCTCATCTACTTCTTCTCAAGCCCTGAAGACGGAATGAATATCATTAAACCAAAGCTGTTACAGCTCATCGATGATTTCATCCAACACCGTTTTTAGGACGGGAGCAAAAAGACGAAGAGAATGAAACCGTACTGCAGTTCCTGTCAGCATTACTTAAGGAAAGGAAGTATACGAAGATGAAAAGATACATAACAGCACTGTTTCTTGTAATCGTAACAGGTTCGGTATATGGCGGAACGGACTTTGTCCTCTATAAGAATCAAGCGTTCAACTATAAGATAATCATCCCGCGGGGCTGGGAGAAGGTGGATCTTAATCTTCAGAACAAGAGTATCATGTATGCAACGAAAGGTAAAACCACTGAAATCAAGGTCCGTGCCTACAGATCGACGGAGAAGGATATTGAGAGTCTCACGCATGAAACGAAATGGAATCTGCGCAGAATCGATCCGAAGCTCAATGAAATACTGGAAACAGAACAGATCGAAATCAAGAAAAACATTACCGGTAAATTAATCATCTTCGAATACCGGCTGAACAGAAAGAACATCCTCAGCCGGGTGATGATAACGAAGGGTGTTGATATGATTTATATTATTGAATGCAGGTCGGGCATCAGCACCTTTTATAGCTATGATAATATCTTTACCACAGCTCTCTCAAGCTTTGGTCCTGTTCAGGCAACAGATGATAATTAGCTTTGACTAACCCGCTTCCTGTTACAGAGAGCAGCAAAGCGTTCGTGGTTTTTCTCTGCCCAGGGCCGGAATCGAACCGGCACGGACTGAAAGTCCAAGGGATTTTAAGTCCCTTGTGTCTACCAATTCCACCACCTGGGCTCCCTTCCACTATTCAAAGATGAAATACAGACAAGAGCACTTTACGGACACTCACCCCGAAAGGGTATCATATGCTCATACTCTTAAAAATACAATTGGTTTTTCTGTTGAAAAAAAATGAGGCGCCGAGCGGATTCGAACCGCTGAATAAAGGTTTTGCAGACCTCTCCCTTAACCTCTTGGGCACGGCGCCCTTGAACTCATTTTTCGAGACGTATATTAATCCCATATACGTTCACCTTTTCAAGTTGTCAATATAAAAACAGTTCAGATTACAACACCTGATTCATCAGTTAAAAGAGTTTTTATGATTGCCCGTAAGCAATTCGCACCCTGTCTATTTTCAATTTAAATAATATTGACAATTTACCTAAATGTGTGACTAATGGTAAAAAACAGTGTAGTGGAACATAAATTCGGTGTAGATTTCAAATATGTCAATATAGGTTTAGGAGGTAATCATGGTTAGGCGCATAGAAAAAGCGGCAGTTATTGGCTCCGGTATAATGGGTGGGGGCATCGCTGCTCTCCTGGCTAGTGCAGGGATCCCAACACTTCTTATGGACATCGTTCCTTTTGATCTGTCCGAAGAGGAAAAAAAGGATCCGGTAGCACGGAATAGATTGGTAAAAGCTGGTCTCGATGCAGCCATTAATTCTCGGCCAGCTCTTTTTATGCATAAGAAGGACGCCGAGCTCATTACAATCGGGAATCTCGAGGATGACTTCAAAAAACTCAATGAATGCGACTGGATCGTTGAAGTTGTTGTTGAAAATTTAAAAATCAAGCAGAGCTTATTCAAACGGCTAGAGAAGATACGTAAGCCCGATGCAATCATCTCAACGAACACTTCCGGTTTGCCATTGAACAAGATCTCAGAGGGAAGAAGTGATGAATTCAAGAAGCACTTCCTGGGAACGCACTTCTTCAATCCCGTACGGTATATGAAACTTCTCGAAATTATACCCGGAAAGAAGACCAAGAAAGACATTCTCCAGTTTATGGCAGAGTTCGGTGAAAAGATTCTCGGCAAGGGTATTGTCTGGGCGAAAGATACGCCAAATTTCATCGGCAACAGAATCGGTGTTCAGGGAATGGTAAAATCAATGCAACTCATGCTTGAGGAGGGGCTCACCATTCCCGAGGTTGATGCAATCTTCGGTCCGCTGATGGGAAGACCGAGAACTGCAATGTTTAAAACCGCTGACCTTGTCGGTCTTGACACCTTCTCCCATGTGGCAAATAACTGCTATGATTTCTGCCCGAGAGATGAGGCGCGTGACTCTCTTAAGCTCCCTGATTTTGTTGGCAAAATGATCGATAAGAAACTCCTCGGCGACAAGACAAAATCGGGATTTTACAAGAAGGAGAAGACACCGGATTTTAAAACAATCAGAAAAGTTATTGATCCCAAGTCCCTGGATTACAGTGAGTACGGTGATGTACAATTCCCCTGCATTACTGCAGCGAAAAAGGCAAAGACACTTCCTGAGAAGATGCAGGCAATCGTATATGGAAACGATAAGGGTTCTCAATATGCATGGAAAGTGATGGCGAACTCTCTTATCTACTGCGCAAACAGAATCCCTGAAATCTCGGATACCATCATTGAAATTGACAATGCAATGAAATGGGGATACAACTGGGAGATGGGACCGTTCGAGACATGGGACGCCATTGGTTTAAAAAAATCAGTTGCCCTGATGAAGAAGGAGGGCTATAAAGTTCCGAGCAAGATCACAAATATGATCGAATCGGGCAAAAACTCCTTCTACAAAATGAAAAAGGGCACCCGCTTCTACTATGACTTCAAATCCAAAGATTACAAAGAAGTTTCGATAAGCCCCAATATTATCTACCTCGAAAACATCAAGGCAGTGAGAAAGCCCGTTATGGAGAAGCCTTCGGCATCACTTATCGATCTCGGCGACGGAGTATTCTGCTTTGAGCTGCATACGAAAATGAACGCTCAGAATCCAGAGGTCTTTGAGCTCTATCACAAGATAGTTGATTATGTCGGTGACAACGGTGTCGGGCTTGTGCTCGGAAATCAGGCGGGCGGAATGCCCGGTGCTTTCTCAGCAGGCGCCGATCTCAACGTTGTACAGGAAGCTGCCATCGCCAAACAGTATACGAAAATTGAGTCGATGGTGAAGCTCTTTCAGGATGGTCTTCAAAAGTTGCGATATGCTCCCTTCCCAGTTGTTGCTGCACCCTTTGGCATGACCCTTGGAGGCGGATGCGAAATGTGTCTTGCCTCTGACAAGATTGTCGCCCATTCGGAGCTCTTCATGGGACTGGTTGAAATTGGGGTTGGCCTCCTGCCCGCTGGCGGTGGTTGCATGAATCTCTGGAGGAAGTTTATTCAGTCGGTGCCGGAACCGGTGAATGTCACTGATCTTGCGGCATTTTTCGTCCCGGCTTTCATGAATATTGCCCAGGCAAAGGTGTCCATGTCGGCCGCACAGGCGCGGGGAAATGGCTTTCTCGGTCCCAAGGATAGAATAGTGTTTAACAGGGATTATCTCATCGGAGAGGCGAAAAAAGACGTGCTCAAGATGGTGGATGAAGGCTACACAGCACCGCAGAGGAAGAAACTCATGGTTTTCGGTGAAGCGGCCCATGGCATGATCGATTCCGAGCTCTTGAATATGGTTTCTGGCGGCTATGTAAGCGAATACGATGCTTTCCTGGCAAAGCGGATTGCCTATGTCGTTAGTGGTGGACAGGCACGTGCCGGCAGCGCAATCGATGAAGAGACCATTCTCAAGCTTGAACGAGAAGCATTTGTCGATTTCTGTAAAGAGGAAAAAACACTGGCTCGAATCGACCATATGCTCAAAACAGGGAGACCGTTGAGGAATTAATAAAGTAACTTTAACGTTTAACAGGAGGAATTCTATGAGGGATGCATATATAGTAACATCAGTGAGAACGCCAGGATGCAGAAGGAACAAGGGGGCATTTGCACAAACACGGCCTGAGGAGCTCCTTTCTCATATACTCAGCAAAGCCGTTGAAATGACTCCCGGCCTGGAAAAGAAGGATGTGGATGATATCATGATTGGCTGTGCCTTCCCTGAAGCGGAACAGGGCCTGAACGTCGGGAGAGTGGCACTGCTCATGTCAGGATTTCCCGTTCAGGTAAGCGGCGCGACGGTGAACCGTTTCTGTTCGTCTGGCCTTGAGGCCATAGCACTATCTTCGCTGCGGGTCATGGCAGGTTGGTCCGAAATCACTATGGGCGGAGGTGTTGAATCGATGACCTATGTCCCTATGGGTGGCAACCTTGCGAGACCTCATCCCGATTGGGCTCGGGAGAATCCAACCGTCTACATCTCCATGGGTATTACGGCAGAGAATGTTGCCAACCGGTACAACGTCAGCAGAGAGATGCAGGACGATTTTGCCTATCATTCGCAGATGAAGGCCTCTGAAGCACAGGAGAAAGGGTTGTACACTGAAATTGTACCGACACCAGCGGTGAGATTTGTCGAAAAAGATGGTAAGTGGAAAAAAGAGACCAAACTCCAGGACTTTGATGATGGTGTGCGTTCGACAACAACCATGGATGGACTGGCAAAGCTTCAACCGGCTTTTGCTGCAAATGGTTCGGTAACCGCCGGTAATTCCTCGCAGACAACTGACGGTGCCGCAGCAACCATTATCATGAGTGAAGAAGCGGTGAAAAAATACGGTCTGAAGCCCATTGCAAAATTCAAATATTACACAACGGTCGGATGCGAGCCCGATGAGATGGGAGTTGGTCCTTCCGTTGCAATACCGAAACTCATGAAGATCTCCGGCATGAAAATGGATGATATCGGGTTGTGGGAGGTCAATGAGGCATTTGCTTCTCAGGCGATCTACTGTCTCCAGAAGCTCGGCTTGTATGATAAAAGGGAACTGTGGGAATCGGGAAGCGACAAGAGAAAAATCAACATACACGGCGGAGCCATTGCTCTCGGCCACCCGCTCGGCTGTACCGGCGCAAAGCTCTGTGCAACGCTTCTGGCCAATATGAGAAGTCGTGGCGTCAAGTATGGCGTCGAGTCTATGTGCATAGGCGGTGGCATGGGTGCCGCTGCTCTCTTTGAGCTCGTTGAATAGAATATTCAGAACATTTTTTAACAAAGGAAAGAGGGGTTGTCTCTGTACAGCCCCTCTTTCAATTTACATTAAATTTACATTACTCTCTTAAGGATGCTCTCAAATATACCGATTTTTATATCATATAGTACGGGCTTCTGCATTTTGAAAGAGACAACAAACATCCGGTCTTTTAAAAAGGATTCAGAGGTGCAATTTCCGATTAGATACAGAGACTTATTGAACAGGATGATCAAAAATATTTCACTTTACAGGAGAAGTTTATGAGTTATCCTTCTCTCAATAGACACTACAAGCTATTATTTCGAGGTATAAATCGAACAGATGGAATCTGATGTTCTCAATATCCTCGCAAACATTCCCGTATTGCAGGATTTAAGCCGCAAGGATCTGCAAAAAATTGTTCCCTTGCTCAAATCGCATACCTTTCCTCCGGAAACGCATATCATTAAAGAGGGTTCGAAAGGTACTTCTATGTACATCATTAAAAGGGGTACGGTAAAAATTACCCGAGCAGGAGCAGAGGGGGAAGAAGTGTTGATTGGCTATCATTACGCAGGTTCCTATTTCGGAGAATTCTCACTGATAGATAATCTGCCTCGATCCGCGAATGTGATAAGCATTGATGAAACAGACATTTTTCAGCTCACGAAAGATGAGTTTGATAAGCTCCTTTCAGAAAACGAGATAATTGCTCGAACTTTTTATAAAAATTGCCTGCAGGAAACATTTTCCCGATTCAGGGATACCGTCTCAAATTTTACCTTTTCCCAGCTGAATCTCAGAGAGAAGAGTGCGGTGCTCGATGAGATCAACAAAGATCTCTCTCTCGCGAAGAAGCTCCAGGGATACTTCATCAACACTGAATATCTTGAAAATGATCATAGTGCAGGAAAAGAGATCAAGCATTCTTATATCTATCAGCCGTGTATTGCAATCGGAGGAGATTTCCTGAATATCGTACAACCGGAGCGGAATTATATTTCAGTTATTATTGCCGATGTTCAGGGACACGGAATCACAGCAGCTCTTGCCACCGGTGTTCTGAAGAGCGCTTTCTCAATAATAATTCAGGAATTACACAAGAAACCTATTGAAATAATGAAGTTTCTGAACAGACATTGCTATGAGGTCATCTCGCAGCTCTTTGCAACCTGTTATTATGCTTCAATAAATACAGCGGATAAAAAAATAGTAATGTCAAAAGCGGGCCATCATCACCCTCTCTTCTGGAAGAGAACGCTCAATGACTTTGTGCCAATCGATTGCATGGGAACCGGACTTGGGATTATTGCAGATCCCAAATACGGCAAAGTTGAATTGATGTATGAACCGGGGGATAAAATTCTATTCTATACCGATGGTATCATCGAACAGATGAATGACCGGAAAGAGATGTTTTCAAAAAAACGGCTTGAGAATCGGGTAAGAGAATTTATTCTGAACGGTGAGAAAGAAATACTCAACAAGCTCTTTCAGGATTTAAAGAATTTCTCCAGGAGAGAGCAGTTCGATGATGATATTACCCTTCTCCTCTTCGAGTTTTGACGGGTTTCAGATCAGGCGTTTCCTTTTCCGCTCGTGTTTTTTTGCTTCTGCCTCGCAATATAGTTTAAATACAAACCCAGAAGATACGGTTTTTGTGAGGCGAATGCTTTTGCCTGCTGCAGAATCGCTTCCTCGGCATATTCGATGCTGTACCGCCATGTCTGATAATCAAAAGTGACTGAGCGTGCAAAGTACAACGGCTTTATCGCTTCAACAATCTCCTTCTTCTGACGCGCAGAACCCATATCAAATGCAAAGAGGAGTTGATAAATAATCTGAGTCCACATCAGAATATCAACATTGAAGAAATCCTGGTGAAACATATTATTTAAACGGCTAATGGTGTAATCATTCAGGTATCTTTTAAGGAGATTCTCCCGAAGGAAGTATTCCGCTCTCAGCTTCTCCTTTAATTCGCGAATGTCAATATGCAATCGCTGCGGCGAATCGAGCCTCTTAAAACCGAATTTGCGCTTGCTGTTCGGCCTCACGACCGGTGTTGATATCCACTCGGGCTGTATGGAGATGATCTTTTCGAAGAAAGTGGTCACGACCTGCGTAAACATCGGCCCCAGCTTCGGGGCGCTCGCTTTATGGATTTTCGAACCAAGGACGACTTCGCTGATCTTAAATTTTCCGATAACTGCATTCAGCGTCATAAAAATATCTATACCGTATTGTCGTGTTGTCGGATGCCATTTTTGCTGGAGCCAGTAATCGATAAGCATAGGTGAAAATCCGAATTCACCACCTATTGGCTGCCGTATATCCTCGCCCAGAAGTCCATAGAGGAGAGGGTAACAGATGTGGTTGGTTATCGTGCCATCAAACTGATGACGGGCATACCGGGGGAGCGCATAGTCATAACCCTTGAGAATTGCTTCACCGAGAAACTTTATCCATTCGGGAGTTATCGATTTCAGATCAGCATCGACGACAATTGTCGCTTTCAAAGCCGATTGTTTTCGCGCAAAGTGGAAGAGGTTCAGGAGATTATTCCCCTTCCCTCTGACGCCTTTCCTCGTACTGATGTACCACTTTGGCGTATTGGTATCAGTAGACAGAAAAACACCCTTCGTATCATCCTCGCTATTATTATCTACATTTACAATGAGTGATCTGTAATTACAGAAATACTTTGTCAGCCCCTTGTCAACCTGCCTGGTAACAAAGTCGATGTTATCAGCTTCCATATAAGAGGGAATACCAACAATTATTTCATAATCGCTATTCTTTCTGCTCATGATATTAACATCTGAACACATCCTCACGACAATTGGTACAGCAAAGGTTATCTGCTCTATTTATACATTGTACCGCAAGAGAAAGTCAAGGTTTTTAGAAGCGGTGTTCTTTGTCATACTCCTTTCATAGACTTCACTATTTCGCTATAATAATCCTCACCGAGTCTCGACATACACTGCATGACTTCTGATCTGCTTCTCCCCCGTCTCATGCTTTTTGTCGATATCTCAATTAAGGTATCTACTATTAAATATTTGAGCTCAGGACAAAAATCTTTCATAATCTCAGTTAACCTCCCTCCAGTGTGATTGCCCCTTTCACGTTTTCATGCTATATTCCATTTAATTAATGCATCGGCATGAAACAGTAAAATTTACATACCGTGCATTAATATTGTTGAGATGTTTTTCCGTTGCAACGCCAGGGGGGGGGAATCATTTCACCGTAGACGAATCGAAGGATGAGATACTGAATCACTTCACATAAAGTGAATAGGCAAATAGATATTCTCCTGGAGAAAACAATACAATCCAATCCAAAAAAAATATTATTCGAGCATTAATTCTTGACAGAAACAACATTGTATCCTAATTTGCCAACAACTGAACACTGGAGTAGTATTTGTTCTACTTTATGAAATGCTATGAAGCAACCTTATTGCACTATTTTAATGTACAATTTTTAATATTTAATAGCTATTAGTTTCAACTTCTCCAGTTCATCATACAACTCCAATAATTAACACATCAGAGCTATGGCAGATAAAATTAAAATCATACTACCACTCATTATCATACTTGCATTAGCGCTCATCGGCATAATTGGGTATACGGCGGATGAATCCGGGTCACCGGTACGGGTTCTCTTCGAGACG
>Ga0180433_10004272_pt1 | contig 20179 bp, 21 predicted proteins | sample SS_ome_8_FD_132980 | JGI IMG/M metagenome (GOLD analysis project Ga0180433, IMG submission 132980) | Hypersaline lake sediment archaeal communities from the Salton Sea, California, USA - SS_1_D_1 metaG | ecosystem: Environmental > Aquatic > Non-marine Saline and Alkaline > Hypersaline >... | reverse complement strand
CGTTTTTTGGCTCTGAAATATATAAAACCCCCATTTTCTGGGGGGTTAGTGGGTTACTTTTCGAAATAGCCCCCTAAAAAGGTACAGATAACAATAGGTTAGAATATTGAACGGGCTCAATTTGTTGGGTCTCTAGACGAAAATTACACTTCTTTTCGTAAGGTCAGTAAATAACTCCAAAGAGAATGTCGCAAGCCCGTGTGTGCGTCATTGACAATGCCAAGCCGTTCTTATAAGGTCCTTACTGGTGACGGGTAATAAGTATCGGCCACAGCCTCAAAACTAGCAGGAGCATTATCATGCCTACCTATGAGTTCTTCTGCGAAAAGTGCAATAGGAAGTTTACGCTGACGATGAAGCTTTCTGAATACAACAAGAAGAGGTTTCGGTGTCCAAAGTGCAAAGGCACCAAAGTCCAGCAGCGTGTTTCCTCCTTTCAAACGATAACCTCCAAGAAGAGCTAGAATTGTCATTTGTAGTCTTGGTTCACGGTGTTCTCAGTAAGGCCGTTGGCGTGTCCGGTCGATTCGCCAGGATTCAGCGCAGATTTGACAAAGGAGTTGCGATATTCGATATAAACCTGTGAAAGAATCGGTTTGATGCTCAATGTCTCTCCTGGCAAGGAATCCGCACCCTGATTTCTGAACGTTTGAGTTTCGATATCATCTAGACACCTTTGCGGACGTGTCCTGATTCTCGAACGCAGGCCGCCTGTGATATCTTTACGTGGCCTTGATTTCTTGCGACTTCATATACTGCGAGGCATCGACACGCTAGCCAAGCTCAGCCAACCGACTACATATTGGGTCATCACCGCTTTGCCGGCCAATACCAGGCCAAGAGATCGCTCTGCGTGGCCAAAGCATGCCAACAATGGGTATTCGTTTTCTTATTCAACTGGAGGTGGTTGCAAAAAGTTTCTCCCGATGCCATTCTTCACAAGCACTAACCTGCAGAAAATATGATGAATGTCAATCTGGCCGAGCCTGGCACGTTTCTTGATGGCTTGATGGGAGTAAAGACGATAATCAGCGGACCGCTGAAGGGTCCTCAAAGCAAAATTAGGTAGACATACAATCCAGGCCACGAAGGCTATCCACCTGAAGGTGGGTCTCGTGGCCTTTTTTTGTGAGTAGAAGATGGAAAAGACCATATGGCAAAGAGCAACGACACCGTCCTTCTGGGAAGGGTATGTTCATTGGTACCAGCAGTGGATGTCCCATAGTCATTACCACGACGGGATCGTCAAGACCGTAACCTCCGTGGCAAGACCCACATGGCGTATTCTTGACATCGGGGCCGGAAACGGGGTCCTTTCGAGGCCCTTGGCCCTGATGGGATGCGAGGTGACGGCGCTGGAGCCCGCCTCGGCCATGAGACATCTGCTTAGGCAGGAAGCGGCAAGAGATCAGTGCGATGGCATATACATTGACGGGGGGAGATGGGAGTCAGTTCGCTGTGAAGCATTTTGCGGCTATGACTTGGTTCTGGCTTGTAACAGTCTTCATCTTACTCAAATCGGTTTTGCCCCTGCTTTGGCCAAGGTCTTTGCTGCCGAGCCGAAACTCGTCTTGGTCGTCACTGAGTTCTTCTCTTCTGAAATAAGGATCCCCACCCGATCTGGAAATTACCGCATGGTGTATGCCAGGATCGAGGAGGCAGGAAGCTCCTTTGCCTATCACAGCCGGGATGAGGCCATGGAGCATTGGTCCGCAAACACCGGCCGTCGTCCTGATGCCTGGGAAAAAGCAGAGATCAAATCAAAGCTTTTGAGACGAGGGGATCACTTGTGGATGGCAGATTCGGCCTTAGTCGGACTATTTTGCTGGAAGGCTTTCCAATAGAAAAGCATTGACAGCGCCAGACAGGTCTGTTAACAATTGTTTTTAACAAAGCTTGCTGCATCAAGAAGATGCGTTATATAGCTCGCTAGTAAAGAATCACTGCGAAACTGAAAGCCAGGAAGGCAGAAGGCAGGAAGCCTTGGTCGACTTGGCTTTTTTTGTGACTTCGGATGAGGATTGCCGTAGCCTCATGCTTTGCTCCCGCTCCTGCTATCGTTGCGACATCTGATCTGAGGTTAAGCAAGGGGCCAGACGTAAACATATCTTTGGGGGAGAATGGCGCTGACTTCGCAAAACAGATGCTACGTTCATCCATGCCTTTTCTGGCTTCAGGGGGTCGGCTTCACTTTAAGCTGAGAGCCGAGAAAGGTGTTGTCCAGTACTGCAAGAATTGCCTTCTGGTGACATGGATGACCTGTCAGTGTCCATTCCCCCGAACTTTCCGAGAAAGTTGGCCACCGTACTCCAAATCAACAAAGAAGACTGGCGAGGGTCTAATCCGCCTGCCATCCCTCCCAATTCGTGATAGAAAATGGTCGCTGAGCTGAGCCCGCCTACCTCAAAAGCCCTCGCCTTCTTCTTTTTCAAGGATTGGTCAATTAGGAGGATTGGCAATGATCGTGCTCATTCGCCGGTGGGGGAAGATAGATCTCCCGACGGCTGAAAGCCACAACTCGGTGATTAAGTTGCACCTGCCGACCTCTTATCCTGAATACAGAATCCAGCCGCCAACAAAACATCTATCAGAGTTCCATTTCTCCGAACCCTGAAATTGCAGGTATCTTGCTCGAAATGTGAAGTGAAGCTGCGAAGTGCTGGATCATACATCCCTGCTATCGAGCCAACAATTTGAATTCCCTGATTTTTTGTGATATCCAAAAAAGATTTAAGCGATAGCAATTTCATCCAAAAACTTATGAGTTTTTCTTAGCGCGGTTATAACCACGACCATGAGTTTGATATGGCTTGAAATCCGGCCCCAAAAACCCAAAAGATCGAGGTGCTGCCATGCCCCAAACTAAATGCCCCAAATGTGGATTCGTCAGCTAGGTGTCAGCCTCTGAATGTGCACGATGCGGCGTCATCTTCTCCAAATACGGTATGGTCCAGGAAAAGAGGGAACGGATGATCAATCGAGATTGTCACGAAGTGGACTATCAAGTTCTCGGTGATGACATGCAGATCGTGGAGGTGGAGCTGGACCCTGGGGAGACTGTTGTTGCGGAAGCCGGTGCCATGAACTACATGGAGGATGGTATCGGTTTTGAAGCCAAAATGGGAGACGGTTCCAATGCTGACGAGGGCCTTATGGGAAAACTGCTCAACGTTGGAAAAAGGGTGCTTACCGGCGAATCCATATTTTTGACCCACTTTACCAACACTGCGATCGGAAAAAAGCGGGTTGCATTTTCCGCACCCTACCCTGGGAAAATCATCCCGGTGGACATGGCCAAGGTTAAAGGAGAACTTTACTGCCAGAAAGACGCCTTTCTTTGTGCCGCATACGGCACCAAAGTTGGCATTGCTTTTACCAAGCGGCTGGGAACAGGATTCTTCGGTGGCGAAGGGTTTATCCTGCAAAAGCTACACGGGGACGGCATGGCTTTTCTTCACGTCGGAGGGACCGTGATTAAAAAAAAGTTGAACAACGAACGTCTTCTCGTGGACACTGGTTGCTTGGTGGCTTTCACTCAGGGCATCGAATACGAAATCCAGCGGGCCGGCAATTTAAAGTCCATGTTCTTCGGCGGTGAGGGGTTTTTTCTGGCCACCCTGAGCGGTACGGGATTGGTCATGCTTCAGAGCCTGCCGTTATCCCGTCTGGCCGATCGTATCGTTAAGCACGCGCCATCGGCGGGTGGGACCCGAAAGGGTGAAGGATCCATTCTAGGGGATTTAGGCAGTTTGATCGGTGGCGATCGATAAATCGGTGATTCGCTGATCCCGATCTTTTAGCTTTCAACCCTGAAATGCAGCAAATCCAAAATCGATCTAAAGGTGCAGAGGTCGATTGAAGACCCTGCAGTCCCGACTTGTCGGGACAGGGAATCTCCGACCGCAAGAAAGTTCACCATTTTCAGATACGCTCGTTAACCCCCCTCACGTTCAGATTAGGGCAGATAAGGATTAAATTGTTAATATCACTAAAAACGGACATTACTATTCGCCACAGAACCGCGTCAAAGTAAAGCCTAAAGCCCACCATTCTGCCTCCTCAGAGACTTTCTCCCGGCGAAGCGGTTTTTCTATTCAAGGGATACAAGCAGAGAGCCGAATATATAGAAGAGAAGAAAAAGACGAGCGGCAGGGGATTCGTATGACACAGCACAAAGTGGTTGTCCATTTCCGAGACGGTAAGATAGTCAAAGGCCACACGTCTGATTTCATGCCAACCAAAAGCAGCTTCCACGTCACCACCCTTGCAGATCACAAGGAGGTCGTCGAGGTGTCCACTGCTCTCCTTAAGGCGGTTTTCTTCGTTAAAACCTTTGACGGAGATAAGAACCATCCGACTCACGAGATATTCTCCATGGATAACTTTACATTCGATGACGTCAGCCCAAAGGTCAGCGTGCACTTCTTTGACGGAGAAGTCATGTACGGCATGACGAATGGATATGATCCGGACAGAACGGGCTTTTTCCTTTTCCCCGCCGACAAGCAGACAAACAACGAGAGGGTATTTGTCATCAAGGAATCCACAACGTCCGTGACAGTGTGGAGGTAGGCAAATACGCGGGCCACGATGCCAATGTCCTCTTCTGGGCCATGTGCGCAGAAACTAGCGGTTGCAAGAGAGACATGGCAAAAGGAGAAGCAAGTAACATGGAGATGGTGGATAAGACCAAGATACTAAAGCCTGTCGATGTGACCATCAAGACTCTGGACGGAAGTCTCGTAGAGGGAAAGGTGAATCTGGGTTACGAAAATAGAATGTCTGACCTCTTTACAAAGACAGACAACCCCTTCATTGTTGTATTCGATGCCACGCATGTGGGATCGCCCAAAAAGAAAGTGCTGGTGGTCAACAAGCAACACATCGTCTGGGCTGAACCGCGAGAATAGGCAGAGGTGCCACTGGGAGGGAGGTCACAGCCCAGGGGCACGGCTGCTGCCCAAATCCCTGCTCTTCCGTTCTGCACTGCTCAACGGCCTTCCTGTTTGAAAAACAGCCCCTTTATTCCGGGCCCACCTGGCAGGATCCCCATGGCGGTCTTACGGAAATCGGACAACACAAATCTGGATCGTCTCCAAGAGAGTTGGTAGGATCATAAGGATTCAAGGGGTCTGGGAGCCAGGGATTGAAGACCCTGCAGCAAGCTGCAGGGAATCTTCGACCGTAAGGAATATCAACTGATTTTATATACGCTCGCTAACCCCGCAGCAGGCTGCGGGGAATGCGCTCGCTTAATCGGTTCAAGTAAAACGCTGAAAAAGTATAGAGAACCAGCGGTTTGGCAAAGGTCATATCAGCCATGTTCAGAAATCCATCAAACCGTTAGAAAGAAAGGCACCTGGCCCCTCGAATCCTTGAATCTTCGAACCCTGTGCATCACCGAATGGGCAGAAGAACTAGAAATTGAAATCATCGGCGTGTTCTGATATTTTTCCTCTCATTGGAACATGTGGAGGCTTGGTTTTCATCTTATCTTTCTTGCCACAAGGAGCTGACCATGAAAATTGAGGTCGAAAAACTGGAAGATGCACAACTGAAGCAGAAAGGGGTTTCGTCCTGGCCTATTTGGGAAAAGGAGATTTCCCGGTTCGACTGGCACTATGACAGCACGGAGGAGTGCTACCTGCTTGAAGGCGACGTCGTCGTAGAAACCGAGGACGGCGAAAAGGTCACCTTTGGCAGCGGCGATTTTGTCACCTTTCCCGAGGGGTTGTCCTGTGTCTGGGACATTAAGCAGCCCGTGAAGAAGCATTACAATTTCAGGTAGGATACAAACATCGTATCGAAGATCCCTGCAGCGACTCGACTGTCATCGACCCTGAGCTCAGACCGAAGGGAGCTCGTCGAAGTCAAGCGGCAGGGTTGATCGTACCGTGGTCGGCTGACGACTGATGAACCTGTAAGGCCTCTGGGGTTTTCCGTTGTCACGCCCTTGCTGGCTCGCCAAGATCTGGGAAAGGGTATGAAAGAAAAGCCTGTGTCTCTTTCATTGAGCAACACCAGAAGTTTCTCAATGTCGGTCTGTCTTAGCGTGTTCGCTTTACTGCTCATGGAGACGTCCTGCGCCACCCAGAGGCAACTGAAAACCACCGACGCCCCTGAGATTAAGGCTTCAGGCAAACCTTCGGATTATTCTGATTGCCAGGGGATAGAACAACGGATTCGCGATGAATACAGGCGCTGGAAAGGGACGCGGCACAGATTGGGCGGCACGGGTCAAAAGGGCACCGATTGCTCTGGCTTTGTGCGGGCCGTTTACAGGAATGCTTTCGATATTGAGTTGCCTCGTACCACAAAGGCGCAGGTAAAGGAAGGTGTGCCCGTAAACCGGGATCAACTTCAGGCAGGAGATCTCGTTTTCTTCAAACCACCGAGCTATCCCCGTCATGTAGGTATTTTCTTGACAGGAACGGCCTTCGTCCACGCCTCCAAAAGAAAAGGCGTGATCATCTCGCAAATCGATCCATACTATTGGGGCAAATACTATTGGACGGCACGCCGCATCTTCCCAACCCATTGATAGAAAAACATGGCAGTCCCAACCGAGATCATCATTGAAACCAGCGCCGCGGACATGGCCAGAAAGGGGGCGGACATATGGTGCCAAAACGCTCAGGAAAGCGTTAACCTGCGGGGCAAGTTTGCCCTGGCCATCTCTGGTGGGTCCACGCCCAGGCATCTGCACCGATTGCTGGCCGAAGAGCCTTATCTTTCCCAGCTGCCATGGGACAAGATGGATATCTTCTGGGTGGATGAACGCTGTCTGCCAATGACTCACCCGGACAGCAACGCCGGCACTGCTAAGAAAGACTTCTTGGATAGGGTTCCCGTGGTTCCAGAGAAAGTCCACCCCATGCCAGGATGGCTCCCACCTGAACAAGGCGCCGTCAGGTACGAGAAAGAACTCAAGGCCTTCTTCCAGCGTAACGAAGAGCCGGAGCCCTGCTTTGACTTAATATTTCTCGGCATCGGCCAAGACGGACACACGGCGTCCCTGTTTCCCGGTGACGCGGCCCTGGAGGAAAAGGAAAAATGGGTCGTCTGGGTAAAGGGCGGAAATCCCTGCGTCGACCGTCTCACCATGACCTTACCGGTGTTGAATCTGGCCAGACGAACGGTATTTCTCGCCTCGGGCAAGGACAAAGCCGAAGTACTAAAGACCGTGTTGGAAAACACGAAGGCCCGCTTGCCGGCCCAAAGAGTACAGCCGTCCAAGGGAAGCGTAACCTGGCTCGTTGACCGTGAAGCGGCTTTGCTGCTAAGGTTTCAAAGGCTGTGACGAAATCTGCTTCAGAATATCATCGCCAGACGAGCTATGATCGCCACGACATGAAGGGCCACGGCCTTGATTGGTCCAATCAGCCCAATGTTTTTAAGGGCTACTCTGACCTGAAAACCGTGCCCCTTCCCGAGGTGACGGCCTGGCCTCAAGACAACCTCTCCTTCCTCATGGAGGAGAGTTCGCAGGCAGAGGGCACCATCAACGTGACCCTCGAGAAACTTTCCCGGATCATACGCCTCACCCATTCTCTCACAGCCAAGGCACGTATGTCAGGAACAGCGTTTTACTATCGAAGTGTGGCCTCGGCTGGCGCCCTTTATCCTTTTGAGCTTTATGTGGCAGCCCACGGCATCCAGGGTCTCGATGACGGGCTCTACCATCAAAGCATCGGGCTTGACGCGCTCACCGCCTTGCGGTCAGGAAACATGATGCCAAAGGTGTCTGATGCCCTCGGTGTCGAAAAGGCTGGTTCTCCGGTGCTCGTTTTTCTTCTCACCTCGATTTTTTTTAGAAGTTCATGGAAATATCGAGATCGGGCTTATCGGTACCATCTTCTGGACACAGGGCACCTGGCTGAAAACCTCTTGCTGGCCCTTAGGGCCGAGGATTTTCCCCCCACCCTCTATTACGATTTTGACGACGAAAAGGTGAACGACCTTCTGGGCGTTGATCCCTGTCGCGAGGCCTGTCTCGCTCTGGTCTGTTTGTGGGGAAAAGAGACCAGCAGCCAGAAGGAGCAGCGGGATTTGGACGCCCCTGCCAAGACCCTGATGGATGCCAGCCAGGTGTCGGCCCTAGAAGTGGACTACGGGCTGATCAGGGATGTGCACACAGCATCGTCCAGGGTGGTGGCGCCAACCCAAGGTGTGCCAAAGATGCTTCACAACCTTGGACTGAAGACAGGACCCGCACAGGACATACCCAGGCCCGACCCATGGCCTGAAGTGATGAACTATGCTGAGGCCGTCTTTAAGAGACGCTCCAGGCGAAATTTTGTTCAAATCGAGCTTTCCGTCACAAGGCTGGCAGCGCTGCTGTCACTGCTGTGTGGAACCGGATACGAGCCAGAAGATGCCCCAGTGGCTCAAAAGGAGGCGCTATCCGTGGGATTCTTGTCTGGAAATGTGCAAGATCTCAATCCCGGTTTCTATGTGCTGGATCTGGAGCAGGGACAAATGTCGCTTTCGTCCCAGGGATTCGTGATAGACAAGATGGCCCGCGTTTGCCTGGATCAGGCGTGGCTGGCCAATTGCGCTTTGCATTTTGTCTTCCTGACGAACCTAATACTTCTGGAGGAGACCTGGGGGCCCAGAGGGTATCGGTATGCCATGCTCACGGCCGGTCGCCTTGGCCAGAGAATTTATCTGGGAACGACGGCCATGGGAATGGGGTGCTGCGGCATTGGCGCCTTTTATGATGATGAAGCAGCACAGCTCTTGGGGCTGAACGAACAAACCAGCTTACTTTATCTTGTGGCGGCTGGACCGCTGAAACGGTAGGGCCCTGTGGAGACAGTGAAACGTCATGACAAATCCCGTGACACAGGGGCCGTCCAGGCACTGGCGGACGGGATGTTCGAGGCACTGGCCCAACACTTTCCGGTCTGCTCGACGAGTGATGAGTTTCATTATTTCCCCCAGGCCCAGCCTGCGGAACACGACTGGTCAAGGTGGGACGACTTTTCGCCAGAGGCCGTGGAGGACATGGCAAGCAAGCTCTCGGCTTGGGAAAAGGATCTTTCCGACCTGGGGAAGAACCCGTTGGACCGGGACACACGCGTTGACGTCTCCCTCCTTTGCCAGGTGGCACGAACCCTTCGCGAGCAGCTCACAGAGGTCCGATGCCAGCAAATCCAGCCGACCTTTTATCTGACTATCGCCGGCATCGGTCTGGCCGAGACCATGGATCAGGACCCGCTGGCCTGGAAAGGGCGGGTAGAAAGCCTTCCCGACTTCCTGGACCGCGCCAGGAGCCATCTCCAACAGATTCCCTCTCTTTTCAGGGATCTCGGCCTTGAGATGATCGGACCGACCCGGTCATGGCTGTCATCCGTGGGCCCTATTCGTCCCGGGGTACGGCCTGTTCTTGAGGCCCTTGATCGCTTCGAAGACCATCTCCGCCAAGCGTCGCCGCGCAATACCTTCCTCCTTGCCCCAGAGCTCCTGGAGCGCATCGTTTGCGATCACGCGGGTTGCGGCATGGGGACAGAGGAAACCCGGAAGGCCCTCGACGAGGAGATCCGGGAGATGAAACAAATCATGGACGAAGAGGCACGACGGCTCTCCCCCGCTGGCTCCTGGCAGGCGGCCTTCGAAGCCATGCCCCTGCCTCACCTGCCGGACGATGGCCTGGTGGGTTTGTATCGCGAGGCCGTCTCTGCATTGGGGAGGCACTGTCTGGAACAGGACTTGGTGGCGCCGGATCTGTTTCGTTCCTGTCCGGTGCGGGTAGTGCCGGTCCCCTCCTATCTCACAACCATCCGTAGCGCGGCGGCCTATAGCATACCGCCGGGCCATCCTCCCTGCGGCGGCACGTTTTTTATCATTGACGCTGACAGGCTGGAAAGGGTTCCTCGCGCCCTTTACCGGGATTACCGCATGCTGGCTGCACACGAGACCTATCCTGGCCATCACCTCTTGGACGTGTCACGCTGGGGCCTTGAGCAGGCTCTGCGCCGGCCCATGGAGTTTCCCATCTTCTACGAGGGGTGGGCGTGCTTTGCCGAGGACCTTCTCACCCATACAGGTTATTTCCAGGGACCTGCTGATCGGCTTCTGCTGGCAAGACGTCATTTCTGGCGCGCCATTCGGGGCAAGGTGGACCTCGACATCCAGACCGGAACCAAGGACCTTGCGGCGGCTGCAGGCTGTCTTGCCCAGGCAGGCATGAGTCATAACCGGGCGGCATCGGTGGTGCGGAAGTACGCGTTGAAGCCCGGATACCAGCTGTGTTACACTATGGGTGTAAGGCGGTTCCGGGATCTCTATGAGCGGTTCACAGGAGACGGCCCCCGGGATTTTGTGCGACAGGTGCTGGCCGAGGGCGAGATCGGCTTTGATGATTTGGCGTCGGTGCTTGTCTCCTGAGCGCCGGGCAAGGAAAGGCTGTTCTTCTTGCTGCTCAGGGTCTTTGGCGGGGATTAGGATCGAACCAGGAAAGACTCGGCGTTTTGCTGCATCTGCTCAAAATCCGTCTCATTCAACCCTGCACCCAGGGCAATATTCATCGCCTGCTGGCGTGTCACCAGATCTGAGGGTTCGTGGGCATCGGTGTCTAAGACCATTGGCGCACCGATTTTTTTGGCGAGTTTGGCAACGTGGCCGTTTGTCAGACTGTGTCCCTTGCGAGCGCTGATCTCCAAAAAAATTCCTCTCTCTGCCGCCATTTTCACCTCCTCTTCAGAGATGAGACCGGGGTGGGCCAGGATATCAATGTCGGCAGCCAGGGCTGCACGGTTCGTCCCGGCAACTACCGGTTCAGCAATGGTTTCTCCATGGACCACCACGACTTTGGCCCCTAGGGACCGCGCCTGCTGGGCCAGGGCCCCAATGTGAGCCGGTGGGACGTGGGTCAGCTCGATGCCGGGGATCATCTGAATCTCATTGACCGGGTTCAGTTTTTCTGACACAGCCACAAGTCGAGGAATGATAAAATCTAGGTTGGAAGTGTCAGCGTGGTCAGTGACGCCTATGGCCCTGATGCCCAGGACCTGAGCCCGTCGCACCAGCTCCGAGGGTACCAGGACCCCGTCACTGAAGATGGAATGTGTGTGAAGATCAATCACCTGTCTTTACATCTTATACTTGCCAAAATCCTCTGGGGAAAGCTTTTCCAGGTATTCTTTCCATTTTTTCCCCCGTTCGGTTTTATCCAAGGCTTCCGGCTCTCCATCCAACTGTCCGGACTTTTCGAGAACCTGATCGTCGACAAATATGGGACACCCGGCCCTGAGGGCTAAGGCAATGGCATCGCTGGGACGGGCATCAATTTGATGCGACTGATTGTCGAAGGAAAAGTAGATCTGAGCATAAAATGTGTTGTCCCTGAGGTCGCAGACTTCTACCTTTGAGATCGTTATCTTCAACATATCCATGAAATTTTTGAACAGATCATGGGTCATGGGACGAGACAAACGAACCTGTTCCAGCTCTGTGGCGATGGCAGTGGCTTCCAAAATGCCGATCCATATGGGAAGGGCCTGATCTCCATGAATCGCTTTCAGGATAACGATGGGGGCATTTGACGTCGCATCGATCGTAATACCCGAAACTTTCATCTCATGCTGCATGCAGTATTCCTCCTTTATGGCCAGGGTGCGGTCTACTGTGCTTTACAGGGCGTCCCAACAACGAATGGGAAAAGGCCTCCACAATCTTGACGGGAACGAGCTGGCCGACACATGCCGTCCCATCTGAAAAGTTCACCACCTTATTGCAGGCAGTACGCCCCGTCATCTGATGACCCATCTTCTTGCTTATCCCTTCCACCAAGACCTCCTGGATAGACCCTACCAAGGATCGATGCTTGTCTAAAGTCATCTGGGTCTGAAGTGCCAGGAGCCGGGAAAAGCGTTCACGTTTCACAGCCTCTGGAACCTTATGGGAAAACCTAGAGGCCGGTGTGTTTGGACGATCAGAATACTTAAACGTATAGAGATTGTCAAACCCCAGGGATTCGACCAGACTCAGCGTCTCCTCAAAGTCCTTCTCTTCCTCGCCGGGAAAGCCCACAATGATGTCAGAGGTAAGGGCAATATCAGGCCGGACTTTGCGTAATCTTTCAATCCTGGTCAAGTAGTAGTCTCGTGTGTAGCCCCTGTTCATGCGGCTTAATATCCGATCTGCTCCGCACTGAACCGGCAGGTGGATGTGGGGCGCCAACGTCTCAAGCTTGGCAAAGGCGTCGATCAGCTCATCAGAAAGGTCTTTGGGATGAGAGGTTGTAAAACGCAGTCGCTTCAGACCTTTGATACGATCCGCCGCCTCAAGGAGTGTGGGAAAATTACAACCATGCCCGTTTTTCAGGCCATAGGCATTCACGTTTTGGCCCAAGAGCGTGACCTCCTGAACACCCCTTGCCACTAGCTGCTCGATTTCTTCCAGGATGCCCCGGGGGCGTCGACTAACCTCCCGTCCCCTTACATAAGGTACAACACAGTAGGTGCAAAAATTATCACAACCGCTCATGATGGTTACAAAGGCGGTGGTTCGCCCAGCCTGGGACGCTGACGGCGCTATGTGTGACGGCTCCACGGTCCCGGTTTGATCCACGTCGACCACCGGCCTCTTTTGCTCCTTGACCTGCTCTATGAGACTCGGAAGCCGCTGCACGGCAAAGGTGCCAAACACCATATCCACATAGGGCACCCGCTCAATCAGGCCATACCCCTCCTGCTGAGCGACACAGCCACCCACACCAATGATCAGATCAGGTCGCCGCCGTTTTATCCGGGCGAGTCGTCCCAAGAAGCTGTAAACCTTGTGCTCGGCTTTTTCACGGATGGAACAGGTATTGAGAATAATCAGGTCCGCCTTGTCCATGTGTGACGTTGGCGTATAATGCACAGCCTCCAGGATTCTCTCCATCTGTTCTGAATCGTAAACGTTCATCTGGCAGCCCATGGTGACTATGTAAACGCGTTTTGGCGCCATCTTTTTACAGGGACTCCTCTCCCCAAACATCCCACACTTCAATCCGTATATGCCTTTTGAGATCATGGATGATCATATCAACTTCTTCTTCGCATCCAGGGCCCACATGAAGCACGACCAATCCTTTCTGGGGATCCAGTGTCCTCATGACAGCCACCCCGGCATACGCCTCCAGGATAAATCTTAAGTAATGGATCTCCCTTCGATCTATCCTGTAATATTTCTTGACGGAGGCCTCGGGTGTCACTTTCTTATTGATGCTAGCACCATCCATTTTCTGTTTTCAATGAAAAAACGGTGTTGTGGACAGACACGCTTTGGGCTATACCCCGGCTCCATGGAAGAAAAATGGTCTGTCCGGTCGCCTGACCCTGAACAAATGGCCAGCCTGACGACTGCCTTGGGGTGTCACCGAGTGGTGGCCGCTGTCCTCATTAACCGGGGGTTCCGAACACCCGATGACGCGGCGCGTTTTCTCCACCCTTCTCTCGCTTATATCCGGTCTCCATTTCTCATAAAAGATATGGATCGAGCCGTTTCCCGCATCTTGCTTGCCTTACGGCACCGTGAAAAGGTGCTCATTTTTGGAGATTATGATGTGGATGGCATGACGGCTACGGCGCTTCTCCTTGATTTTCTGACCTACCTGGGCATGGACGTTTATTATTATATCCCAGATCGTCTGACCGAAGGCTATGGGCTTCGTCCGGAATCGGTGGGAAAGGAGGCCATTGCCCGCCATATAACCCTTATCATTACCGTGGATTGCGGTATCACCAGCCATGAGGCGGTTCGATTGGCCAGCCGTGCCGGCATTGATGTGATCATAACGGATCACCATGAAACCCCTCCCGCCCCCCCCGAGGCTTTGGCTATTTTGAATCCAAAACAGCCAGACTGTCCCTCAGGTCTCAGAGGGCTCGCTGGCGTGGGTGTGGCCTTCAACTTGGTGCTTGCCCTGCGCAAATCTCTCCGGGATCAAGGTTTTTGGGAAACACAACCAGAGCCCAACCTCAAGGCCGCCTGTGATCTGGTAGCCCTTGGAACCGTAGCAGACATGGTTCCCCTACTGGAAGAAAACCGCATCTATGTGAAAGTCGGCCTTGAGGTCATTGCCAATGCCGCCCGTCCTGGCGTCAAAGCCCTGTTGGACGTCTGTGAGATGACGGGTGAGGCTGTTGGCAGCCGGGATGTGGCTTTTAAGCTGGCGCCCAGGCTCAATGCCGCCGGCAGACTGGGCCATGCCTCGGTGGGGTGTGAGCTCCTCACCACATCGAGCCATAAGACGGCTCAGACCATCGCTAAGGAGCTTGACGGCGAAAATAACAGAAGGCAGGACATAGAAAGGGATATCCTTGCGGACATTGATCGGCGCCTTGAAGCCAATCCCAGACTATTACAGGAATCCCTGGTCCTGGAGCAGCAGGGCTGGCATGAAGGGGTCATCGGCATTGTGGCCTCGAGGCTGGTGAACCGATATGGCCGACCCGTCGTCCTGATCGCGGTTGCCGGGGGCCGGGGCAAGGGATCGGCGCGAAGTCCGGAAGGCTTTAATCTATTTGAAGCCCTTAAAGACAGTGCCCAATACCTGGAGAACTTCGGAGGGCATGCGGCTGCCGCAGGCCTGACCTTGATGGCTGAAAACATCCCGGCCTTCCAGAAACATTTTGAAAAGGTCGTCTGCAAGACGGCGACAACCCGGGATTTGATACCCAAACGCCATATGGACATGGAGATCGCCCCAGCAGAGATCTGTCCTAAGCTCGCAGACGAGCTGGAAAAACTAGCGCCTTTTGGCATGGGTCATCCCGAACCGCTCTTTATGCTTTCAAACCTAGATGTCCTCTCTGCCCGAATTGTTGGGGGCACTCACATGCAAATGCGACTGAGACCTTCGGGAAACGCGGACCTTGCGCCCCTACAGGCGATCTGTTTCAACATGGGCGCCGAGAAGCCCCCTCCGGAGGCATTTCATCGCGTCGCCTGTCATATTCGCTGGAACCGATGGAGACACCACAAGACCATTCAACTCGTCATCAGAGACTTCGTCCCAGCTTAAGGTGAACGGCTCGTCAACGTGCAAACCATATTGTGCTCCCCGTAGTATCTCCAATAGCTGCCAGCTTAAGGGGCTTTTTGTTACGGCTTGATCTCGAAAATGAGGGTCTCCAGGACCTTGCCCTCTGGGTCAAGCACGTCCACTCGCCAGTCTCCAATCTCATGGGATTGAATGATTTTTGAGCTGTAGGTGCGCCAACTGGAACCATTAACCGACAAGGATACCCGTGCCCGTTCCTTCTCAGCGAAGTACCACACGTGACAGACCTCCGTGGGGCCCTGAGCGCCTGTGATCTGGGTAAAACAGTAAAGCTTGCCAACAGATGGCGCGAACTGGGTGCCCGCATCCACAGGCTCCCGATCAACGACCTCCAGGCAGATTGCAGCCCTGATGACCTCCAGGCCATCGGCCGGCTGGGCTTTGATGGCGGGTGCGACCAACAGACAAGCCATGAGCAGGGTGATTGTGGCCATGAGAAGGTAAAGTCTTTTTTTCATCGTATCATTCTCCTTGTCAGTGAAGAATCCACACATCTTTCCTTAATATTTAAGCACAATGCCCTATGCTTGGCAACCTGACAGCGTATACCCTAAAGCCTGAACGCAGGGAGAGCTTTCCATAACCTCGTCTCGCTCTTTGGTCAATTCACCCACAAGGGCGATGGGTGAGACTTTTAGGCTCTATTTTCCTATTGTAATTTCACAAGACTTGTCGTAGCCTTTAAATAGTTCATAGCATTTTTGATCTCACGTCGTCTCTAAGAACTTCAAGGCCTCGAGTGCCTGTTGCCATGGCAAGAGTATTTCGTCCAAGCAATCGCGAAGCAAAAATACTGTCCAGGATTGAGAGTTCAAAGGAACGCGCACGCCGCCTGGCCATTGAACAGACCAGGAATGTCATGGAACCTCTGAGCAATGCGATAGCCATGAAACTGATAGAGGAAAACTTGATTGAAACGACCAGCAAAGAAGATATCCAGGAACAGATTGCAGGCTCTCTTCAAAAACTGACCCGTGCAGATGATTTTGAGATTGATTACCAGGTTGCCCCGATCAGGGACCTTGCGGTGCGGCCAAATATTGTCAGCCTCTATCTGACAGCATTCGTCGTAGAAAAACTCATCAACCACAGAAGTGTGGAAGAGCTTTACGGGTCAGATGAAGAAATCTACCACTGCATCCATCGCCAGGTTGCCAAGTTTCTCCTCCTGTGAGGCCTATTTTCCATCCCAGGCTTGTCAACGGCCCCTTTGAAGACCCCGCTCTGTTCATACCGTTTTTCTTTGAAAATCGTGCCCTCCTTTTCGACCTGGGCGACCTGCACCGACTTCCCCCAAGAGACATGCTCAAGATTACCCATGCCTTTGTCACCCATACCCACATGGACCACTTTACAGGTTTTGATGCCCTGCTGCGCATCTTCCTGGGGCGCGACAGGGTGCTCCACTTGTTTGGGCCTCCCCCCTTTCTTCGAAACATGAAGGGAAAGTTGGAGAGTTATACCTGGAACCTGGTGGAAAACTATGACGATGCCTTTGTTCTAAAAGCCACCGAAGTCCATCCCGATCATATGTTGACTCAAGTGTACTACTGCAATAAGGCCTTCAGCGCTCATCAGATACCCGTGAAACAGGATTTTGATGGAGTTCTTCTTAGAGAGTCGGCATTTTCGGTACACGCCATCCAACTGGATCACAAGATCCCCTGCCTGGCCTTCATGCTTAAGGAACGTTTTCACATAAACATCATGAAAGACCGTTTGAAGGCCCTCCATGTGCCTGTAGGGCCCTGGCTGGGACAATTCAAAGAGGCCCTCTATGAAGGGCACGATCCAGGAGAGCGTTTTCATGTGGTATGGAAAGAAAATGGCAAACAAAGGGAGGCGTCGTTCCGCCTGGGCGATCTTTCTCGGCAGATTGCCCGCGTATCTCCGGGCCAGAAGATCGTCTACATTGTCGACGTCGTTTTTACTCCGGAAACCATTGAAAAGATGGTCGACTTTGCCAGCAATGCTGACCAGTTATTCATTGAGGCCGCCTTTCTTGATGCGGACGCCCAGATGGCAAAAAGAAAGTATCATCTCACGGCAAAACAAGCCGGCATCATTGCCCGAAAGGCCGGTGTCAAGCACATCACGTTATGTCATTTCTCTCCCCGATACGCCCACTCAGGCTCGCTCCTTGAAAGAGAGGCTCGTGGGGCCTTCAAAGGGCCGGCCTCGGACTAGCCGTTGTGACCCTGCGATCCGTTCAGGGGCCCGTGCTATGCCGGCGTTCATGGCCGGTGTTTGACGGACCGGCTTATCTCAGGGCATGAATCTCTTGGAACTGCCGGGTCAGGACCGCCGGGCTGATCTCTTCAATATACTTTTGAATGCCTGTCACAATGCCGTCCACCACGTCGTCCTGATAACCGGCTGTGTTTAACCTCCGGCACTCTCTTTGATTGCTAATGAAGGCGATCTCCACTAGGATACAAGGCATCTCGGCCCCAAGGAGGACATAAAAGGGCGCCTGCTTCACACCATGGTCGTTGATCCCTTTATACTTGGGTTTCAATGTCCGAATCAGGGATTCCTGGACATGGGCGGCAAGACGGCTCGATTCGTTGACCTTGGCATTTTTCATGAGGTCATTGAGGATCGCCTCAAGGTCGCTGATGTTCTTGGTGGAAGTGGCATTTTCCTGGGCAGCCAATAGGATGGCATCATCGTCTGTCGCCAAATTCAGGAAATAGGTCTCCACCCCACGGGCCCGTCTGTTTCTGCTGGCATTGGCGTGGATGGAAATGAAGAGGTCGGCATTCTGCGTGTTAGCAATAGCTGTGCGTTCCTCTAGGGAAAGGAACACATCTTTATCCCTGGTGAGGATGACCTCGCATCCAAGCTGCTGGCGAATCAGTCTGGCAAGTCTTCTGGAGACCTCCAGGGTGACGTTCTTTTCGAGGATCCGCTTGTCGTAACCTACCCCACCAGGATCCTTGCCGCCGTGTCCCGGATCGAGGACAATGCGCCTCACCCCAAGGGCCAGTTGCGTGGCCAAGGAGCCCTTCGGAATGGGGCCTTCTGGTTTTACGATGTTGCCTTGGAGGGGGCTCTTTGATGAGCGCTTCCTGGGGATTCCGTTGATGTCCAGGACAATCCGAAAGGGGTTCTTTAAGGAAAAGATATTGAACTTATCAAGGGATTTGATGTCCAAGACCACCCGCACCGTGTCCCGTGTGTATCGGGCTGCCCGTGCATTGCTCAGAAGGTCATCCCCAATGGGTACCATGGGTTTCAAGGTGTCCCCCGTACGGGCCTTGTCGACGTCGATGTAGAGCCGTTGAGGCTTTCCGATTGCCGGATCTTTTTTCAACAGGCGATGGGTATAGGGCACCTCCTTGTCCACATCGATGACTACCCGCGTATAGCTCGGATTCGACCAGAACCGCAGGTTCGTCACCTCGGCCAGGTGGCTTTCCACCTGATGGGGGTGGTTCTGCACCAAGGGCTGTTCCTTGACCTCTGGCAAGGGCTTGTACTCTGACGCGCCCTTTTCGGCCTGGAGACGGGTGGCCGGGCTCTCCTGGTGACCGGCCTCCGCCCCTTGGCTCATATGCAAGTCGGTAATCGCTTCTCTCGCCTTGACCCGGTATTGACTCTTTGGAAAACGTCTTAACAATCGGACGTAATAATCCAACGCCTCCTGCCTGTCATGGGAGACAGACGAAACCTTGTACAGCTCAGAATAAAGGCGTCCCACCATATAGAGGGCGTCATCGGCCCTCCCGCCGCTCGGTTGGGCGGTATAGACCGATCTAAAGCTCTTGATGCACAAAAGCCACTCATGTCGATCCTTTTGCTTTTCGGGATCCTGCTTTAGTTTCTCAAAACTCGACACCGCCTGGCGATACTCATATTCAAGGCTACGGGCGCCACTGGCAGGATGGGCCAAAGCAACAAACAACGGCAAGACAAGTAACGGCATGAATCGCTGCCAATTCCCACCCTGTTGAACCATTACAGCAACTCCTTTAGCGCATGCAGCTGGTTCAATGCTTCAAGGGGTGTCATCGTGTCGACATCTAGTTCCCCTAACCTATGGATAACCCTTTGATCCAGAGGGTTAAACAGCGTTAGCTGAGCACCTGGCGAGGTCTCCATAGTCCTCTTGGAATGGGCCAGCTGAGGAAACCCTACCCCATTTAGTTCCCCGGCTTCTATGTTCTTTAATATCTCCTTGGCCCTCTCAAGCACTTCTGCCGGAATACCGGCCAGGCGCCCCACCTGGATCCCGTAGCTTCGGTTCGTGGCCCCGTCCACCAATTTTCTCAGGAAGATGACCTCTTCGTTCCACTCTTTGACAGCCACATTGCAATTCTTCACCCTGGGCTTGGTGGCGGCCAAGTCCGTCAACTCGTGATAATGGGTGGCAAAAAGGGTTTTGATCCCCTTCCCTTGCCAGTCATGGAGGTACTCGGCCACAGCCCACGCAATACTCAGCCCGTCAAAGGTGCTCGTACCCCTTCCGATTTCGTCCAGAATGACTAGGCTTTTTTCAGTGGCGCTGTTCAGGATGTTGGCGGTCTCCTGCATCTCAACCATAAATGTACTCTGGCCCTGGGCTAGGCTATCGGACGCGCCAACGCGGGTGAAGATGCGATCCACCATGCCCACGGATGCCTCTTGTGCCGGCACAAACGATCCCATCTGGGCCATGAGGACGATGAGGGCCACTTGGCGCAGGACGGTTGACTTGCCGGCCATGTTAGGTCCTGTAATGATCAGTAACTGCCGGGAGACGTTGTCCATTTCAATGGTGTTCGGCACGAACCGCTCTGCTGTCATCAACTTCTCAACGACCGGATGACGACTCTCCTTTAACCAAAGGCTGCCATCTTCATGGACCACCGGCTTTGTGTAGCCATTCCGGTCGGCAAGTTCCGCCAGGGCAACCAGGACATCCGCCTGGGAGACGAGGTCAGCCACCTTGGCGATGCGCCGGCTGTGCTGAGCCACTTCCTGGCGTATCGAGCAAAACAGCTCATACTCTAACTGGGCCCGCTTGTCTTCAGCGCCAAGCACCTTGGCTTCATAGGTCTTGAGGTCCTCGGTAATGTAACGTTCTCCGTTAACCAAGGTTTGCTTGCGCACATAGTGGGCTGGCACGGCCTTTATATGGGTTCT
>Ga0180433_10004271_pt1 | contig 20181 bp, 12 predicted proteins | sample SS_ome_8_FD_132980 | JGI IMG/M metagenome (GOLD analysis project Ga0180433, IMG submission 132980) | Hypersaline lake sediment archaeal communities from the Salton Sea, California, USA - SS_1_D_1 metaG | ecosystem: Environmental > Aquatic > Non-marine Saline and Alkaline > Hypersaline >... | reverse complement strand
GAATATAACAACAGTAATCTTCGAGAAATCATTTTTAAAAATTATCGTATTGTTTATTTAATTAAGGAGGAACAGCTTGAGATCATTTCTGTAATACATGGAAGCCGCAAACTATATCTATAAATATAAATCATATTACGAATATTGATTTGCTATTCAGTTTTAAAATTAAAATTTCTTTTAAACAATGATTTAATATCCTATTATATCAAATTAATAAAGTGAGATATCAAATGGAAAAGCATGTAGGGAAAAAGAGGCTTCGAGGAGCCATCCCAAAAATAGGAATTCGACCAACCATAGATGGAAGGGAAGAAGGCGTTCGAGAATCGCTTGAAGACCAAACAATGGGAATGGCTCGATCTTTAGCGGACTTTCTTACGAAAAAACTACGACATCCAAATGGGATGGAAGTAGAATGCGTCATAGCGGACACGACAATTGGTGGAGTCGCTCAATCAGCAGAATGTGCGGAAAAATTCATAAAGGAAAATGTTGGGTTATCAATCACCGTAACTCCGTGTTGGTGTTATGGGAGTGAAACCATGGACATGGATCCCTTGATCCCAAAAGCCGTGTGGGGATTTAATGGCACTGAACGACCTGGAGCTGTATATCTAGCAGCAGTATTGGCGGCGCATACTCAGAAGGGGCTTCCAGCATTTGGCATTTACGGACAAGATGTGCAAGATGCTGATGACACGACAATTCCGGACGATGTGAAAGAAAAACTCTTGCGATTCTCGAAAGCGGGACTTGCCGTAGCGTGGATGAAAGGCAAGTCGTACTTGTCTATTGGTAGTGTTTCCATGGGTATTGCCGGGTCCATTGTGGCTGAAGAATATTTCCAAGATTATTTAGGGATGCGTAATGAATACGTCGATATGTCGGAATTGATCCGAAGAATTAACGAAGGGATTTACGATAAAGATGAGTTCGAAAGAGCTTTAAAATGGGTAAAAGAAAAATGCAAGGAGGGAAAAGACGAGAATCCTCCAGAAGCCCAGAGATCCCGGGAACAAAAGGATAAAGAATGGGAAACAATCTTGAAAATGGCAATGATCAGTCGGGATATAATGATTGGCAATTCAAGGTTAAAAGAACTTGGATTCGGCGAAGAATCGTTGGGTCATAACGCAATCGTAGCAGGTTTCCAAGGTCAACGCCAATGGACAGATTTCATGCCTAATGGAGACTTTTTAGAATCGATCTTAAACTCATCGTTTGATTGGAACGGGATTAGACAATCTTACATAATGGCAACTGAAAATGATGCTCTCAATGGAATAGCAATGCTTTTTGGACATTTATTGACAAATACATCTCAAATCTTTGCTGATGTACGGACTTACTGGAGTCCCGCTGCCGTTAAACGAGTCACAGGAAAAGAGCTAACGGGAAGAGCCAAAGATGGGATAATTCACTTGATAAATTCTGGAGCTGCCACTATGGATGGGACGGGACAACAAGAAATTGATGGTAAACCTGCGTTGAAACCATTCTGGGAAATCACCGAAGACGAAATGGAGAAATGCTTGTCTGCGACTAAATGGGATCCAGTGATTTACGAATACTTCAGGGGTGGTGGGTTTTCTTCCAACTTCTTGACTAGAGGGGAAATGCCTATGACAATGTCAAGGGTGAATATCGTGAAAGGTTTGGGATTGGTCCTGCAATTGGCTGAGGGGTGGGCTGTTGATATCGATCCAAAAACACACGAGATTCTAGACGAGCGGACTAATAACACATGGCCGACCACTTGGTTCGTCCCTCGACTTAATGGTGAGGGTGCCTTTACTAGCGTTTACGAAGTCATGAATAATTGGGGCGCAAACCATGCGGCGATTTGCTATGGACACGTAGGGGCTGATTTTATCACGCTGGCTTCAATGCTAAGAATACCTGTATTTATGCATAATGTAGTCGATGAAAAGATATACAGGCCAAGCGCGTGGAATAGTTTCGGGACAAAAACTTTAGAAGGCGCAGATTTTAGGGCGTGCGCTACTTTCGGCCCTCTCTATAAATAATTTATAATTTTAATAAACGACTACCGTGAAATATAGTAATAATTTCAATGTACTCCGTCTTGATTCTGTGGATTATTCGATAATTTTGGAAGATAATTTCTCTTACTGAAAGACTATTAACTTCAGGTACGATTCTACCCATATTAGGGAACCCTTTTAATGTTTGAACAGTCTCATACAATTTCTTACTAAAAAGAGTAGCATAACTCTTGGAATCTCGAGCTATATAATCATAAATGTCATTTAAGTCTTCTAAAGAACGATCAGTCCATTCTATTCGAACGATTTTTCTATGATTTCTTTCGCTTTTTCGTTTGATACGGTCTTACCTTCTTCAGCATCCTTTAAACCACGTATGATCTTTTCTCTAGCATATAAATGATACATTATATCCTCTAATGTAATATCATCGGGGAGTCCCTTTATCATTTGCATTACATTCTCTTTTTCGGTTGCCATGATATTTACCTTAAAAATATTATAGTCCTAAGATATATAGAATCATGGACTCTTATAATTTTTTGGTAATTATGGATCTCTCTATAAATTAGCATCAATAATACTAATAAGATCGCATATTATTTTTTAATCCTTAAATATAATGAAAACATATCTCATTTTATTGATAAATATCGTACTGAGATAAGAAAATGAATGAAACAAAAGAAAAACAAGAAAAGGTGTGAAATGTGAGTAGTAAGAAAATTCCTGTTATTCTGGACACCGATATAGGAGTGGATATTGATGATACATGGGCCTTGGGCTTATTATTGAAGTGTCCCGAAATAGATGTGAAATTAATTACAACAGCATCAGACGATACCACGGTAAAAGCAAGGCTTGTTGCGAAATTTCTCGAAATTGCAGGTCGTACGGATATTCCTATAGGGATTGGTCCTTCAGAAAATCGGAGAAAAGGGAAACAATATCGTTGGATTGAAGATTATGAATTATCGCATTATCCAGGATCTGTCCATGAAAACGGTATAGAGGTTCTTTGTTCCACGATAATGGATTCTCCTGATCCCGTAACGCTCATTGCCATTGGCCCTTTAGGAACCGTGGCAGGGGCCCTTAAAATGAATCCCAAGATTACAGAGAATGCTCGATTTGTAGGGATGCATGGAAGCGTCCGAATAGGATACCTAGATTCATCTACTCCACACCCCGAATATAACGTGATGCGTGATGTTCAAGCGTGTAGAGACGTGTTTCAAGCGCCATGGGAGAAAACCATTACTCCGTTGGATACTTGTGGAAATATCGTGCTATCAGGTGAACATTTCGAACGCATCATGAATTGCGATAACACCATTGTCAAATTAATCAAGGAAAATTTTGAGATATGGGCTAAGAAAAATAGAGTTACCAAATTGATCACTGAGGAGAAAAAATCATCGATTTTATTTGACACGGTGGCGATTTACCTCGGTTTCTCTGAAGAGTTGCTTAATATTGAAGAATTAATAATTGAAGTTGATGATAAAGGAGTCACCAAGATAAGTGAAAAAGGAAACAATATTCGTTGTGCAACTTCTTGGAAAGATGTTCAAGCTTTTAAAGATCTGATTGTTAATCGATTAGTTAATTAAAATCTTTAAAGAGGAAAGATTACAAAATTTATTCCTTTCTTCTTAATCGTCTCCAATCTTTATTTAATCGGACAAATACTTTCTTTTGAATCATTGAAAGTTCGACCACATCGCTTGTACTATCCCGCCATTTTTGCAATCTTTTTTTCATGTCCTCGAGAACTGCCTGATATTTTCCATCGTCAATAAGGTTAGTCATCTCATAAGGATCTACCTTTAAATCATAAAGCTCGTCCTTATCATTATCATTCCAAACGTATTTATATCGGTCCGTTACTATTAATCGAGCCAAGTAATTACTCATGTGTCCATGGGTTTCACATATTAGATCGTCTCTCCAATGTTCCAAACTTTCTGGATTTTGAGCACATAAAGGTAAGAGGCTCTGTCCATCAACAGAATTATTAAATGAGAGTCCTGCTGCATCTACAATGGTGCATGGAATATCCATATTACTTACTAATTTCTCAGATACTTGATTCGGGGGGATCATCTTTGGGAATCTAATTGCCATGGGGATTCTCATGAGTTCCTCCGGCATATAAAAGGATTTATCGAAATGTCCTCCATGGGAAGCCACGCAATCGCCGTGATCAGTTGACCAAATTATTAATGTATTTTCTTTTAATCCCAGTTCATCTAATTTATTAATAATTAATCCTCCTGCTTCATCTACAAGGGTTTGTTGGGCGTAATTGTATTGTAATACTTTTTGCCATTCGGACCACGGGAGGGGACTTGGTTGTATTAATTTTCCATCTTTGCTAATGAGATAATTTAATTCTGTTTTATATGACTCAGGTTTATTTTTTAAATCATCTCTAAAGTTGGGATATTCAGGGATGTCGTCAGGATTATACAGTTTTAAATATTCTTCCGTAGCAATGAAAGGTTGATGAGGGTCCCAAAAATCTACTCTGAGGTGAAAGGGATGTTGAGTGGGATCTTCAGCTAATTCTTGCAATTTCTCACATGCAAGATGGGCCAAGAAAAAAGCCTCATGTGTTTCTTTTGGAGTTTTAATCGTTCCGATTGAATGCGAAGCAGACCAGTCCCAGGTTGGGGTATATAATTCATTTTCTTTTATTCCATAATGAGCAGTTATATCCTTTTCTGGTTCCCAGAAAAGTTTTTCAACGAAGAAACTGATAGGGGGAAGATTGAATTTCTTGATATACTCAAGATATTCTTGTTTAGTGTAGGGATTTCCATAACTAGGATAACTAAAACTCGAAGGATCACAATGATGTTTATGAGCGGTGTGCTTTCCTGCATGCCATTTACCAAAATAAAAATTTCTATATCCATTTTCTCCCAGAATATCCAGATATAAGTCTCTATCATATGGAAAATTTGAATCATTCCAGATTTCTCCATGATTGTGTGGAAATAAACCTGTTAACATAGATCGTCTCGCAGGGCCACATAAAGGAGAGGCACAATAAGCACGAGTAAATTCTACACCGTCTTTTCCTAGTTTTTCAAAATTTGGTCTTAGGATTTTTGGTCCTCCACTCATTTCTCCGTGTCCATAATATGCTTGATGGTCATTGAGTAAAAAAACAATATTGGGTTGTTTTTTTTTTTCGTTCACAACTATCACATTATTATTTTATAAAATTAATCTAATTCTAAAAATAATTGAGACTCTTCACGAATAATAATTATTTTCGAGATAGTTATTTCAACTCCAGAATCGTTTTGGATTAAAAAAATACCTGATTGCTCGACTTCATTCAAATGGACACGAATTGTTCGCGTATTTGCGTCACCTATTGAATTCAGCCTGATTGATTTAATCTCCAGCTCTCCATGTACTACGGAAAGTGTAAATGATAATTTTCCTTCTGCAATTTTTTGGGATGCACGTCCCCATGCGTTGTTAGTAATGAAAAAGGTAGAAAAATCCTTATTGTTAACCTTGGGACCGAATTCTAATTGTTTTATTTCCTTTACATAACTTAAACCTGTAAGAGCATGTAATAAAGTCCAAGATGATAAAGCCCTTACATAATGATCACCACATTCCACCTCGTTCCACGGATTTCGTCTAGATCCATCATATCTTTTGCGAACTGCTTGAATAATCTTTAATGCCTCAGGTATTTGTCGTGTATAACAGCAAAGTGCCGCAACTTCATATTCGATTCCCGTCCAGACTTCATTGCTGTATAGAGTCGGTTCTTCAAGTTCCTCACCCTTTGGCCATGAGCAATTTAACATGCCTGGATCCGTTGCTGAAGCAAAGATCCTAAATTGTTGGATCCCCTCAAGAGTTTCTTTGTAATTGTATTTTACTATCGATTCAACTGCTTTATTTACATGATCAGGGGGAAGAATATAGCCATAACCCATGTAAAACGCCCACCATTGCCCTATGAGCTGATCAGAATGGCAACCTATTCCATATTGATGTTGTTTATATTTTTCTTTATCATATATCTGGATGTAATATTCCCCATTCCAACATTCCTGGTCTAATATTTGCTTTCCTGATTCGTAGATTGATTTGAACTTCTCAGGCCAGTCAGGAATGTTCAATTTCTTAGAAATTTTTTCGCAAGTTAGAAGTGTTGTTAAATATAGAGAACCGATAAAACTATTAATCCCATATATAGTACAGTCGTATGTGTTCGGTTGATCTGAATAAATGACGCCTTTTTGTTCTTTATCGTAATTTTCGAAAATATAGTTCATTAATCGATTGATCATCGGCCAGGTCCTTTTAAGAAATTCAAGATCTCCAGTTATGAGGAAATCTCGATAAATTTTAAGAATTGTCCCAAACATTCCATCAATTGCGGGACCTATTAAATCCCAATCTCCTCCCTTAAGTAATTGTGGTAAGTATAGAGGGACAACAGAACGGTGAGGTAGATATCCAGATTCGTGCTGCATTTTAAATTCCGTTTCACGCATGGTTCGTTCAAGAGAAGGAAATAAATGAGATAAGGTAAATTCATAATTCCATACATGAGTACAGTCCAAGGGACAACATCCACCTGAAGATAGGTGAGTCGATGCACCATGACACCCTTCGAATCCATGAAAAGAGCCATCTCTCATCCAAAAACACGAGGGTGTTCTGATAGTTGACATTGTTGCTGTAATGCTCGTTATGACTTCTGGCGGAAGAGTTGTTGAGAACATGATCTCATGAAACTGTTTGGTCTTTTCTTCTAGATACTGCAAATTCTTCTGGACATATTTGATCACATCTAAAGAAGTCTTAAACCACTCATTATACATGTTTCCAATCCAAAATTCCGTGTTTTTACCAGGTATCTGAGAATTGTCGATTACCCAATCCACGACGCGGTTTGGAAAACTCCAGGTTAAAAAGAACTTTACACTCATATTCTCCCCAGGATTCAGAGTCTTCCTCAAACCAAGACTTCCCGTCCAAGTGTGACCTACTGGACTGATTTCCTCGGAGTCTGGTTTCGAGAAATGTCCATCCTTCGAAAAATGATTCCAAAAATCTTTTAAATTGCTCCACTGAGTTGTTAACATCGCATCTGGTTGATCAATTGCGAAGGTTAAATTTCCATACCTTCTCTCAGTTTTCAAAACAGTCTTTGTTGTCATGTAAAGAGCATTCCAATCTCCTATTTTTCTATGATCATTTCCATTTCCCGCAAATAGTAAACTTTCCGTTCCCCTAAATACTTTCAGTCCGTCCCAACCTATAAAATTGAGCATATTTCCAGCTAAACTTACCTCACAAGGACTATTAGAAGTGTTTTTTACTTGAAAATGAAATATTATTATTGGTAATCCTGAGTTTTTAGGATCTAAAGGAATGAATGGAGTATATGTTGTTAAGGTGATATCGACTGGTAGAGAACGATCTTTAAATTCTAATGAAGCAATCGGATATTCTCCACTATATTGAATTTCTTCAATTCCTGGAAGGATTTTAAACATTTCTTTAGCTGCAATTCCGACCTTATGATCGCTTACCGACTCCGCAGGTATAAAGTCAGGATTTTCGTGAACCTTAGGGCAAATTAACGCCTTACAAACTGACGATTCATCTGGCATTCCTACTTTTTTCGTCCAAACACCGAAAAAACTATTTGGAACGAATGCATTATGTTTCACTGTATTAGTAATTTGCCATTGTTTTAAGAGACCATCTCCGCCAATTGAAATTGTTCCAGTGCCAATTCCTCCGAGAGGCAATGCTGCAGCCCTTAGACTTTTTCCGCTTAGAGATAAAATTCCATGTGGTTTCATGTTCTGTTCAAATTTTTCGATTTTATTATACTTTATTCAATATTATTATTTTTGTTTAAATTAAGGAAATTTAAAAGGTTTTGGGATAGTTATTCAAGCACTAAAACAGAAAGTGAATGCTTTGGAAACGATATCTTAAAATTTTCACCAGACACATCTACTTCAAACTCTCTAGGGATTACTGTTTTAGGATTCTCAAAGCTATTATAAGACTTTAAACTTTCCGCGGTTAAGATCGTTCCTGAGGAAGATTTAACATCAAAATCAGGAATTGTAATTTCACATATTAAATCTTCAAGAGCTCGATTTACGACAAATAGGTAAACTCCGTTATCGCCTGCTTTAACTGCTGCTACATCTAACGCTAAAGCAGTTGTGTCTTCTAAATTTGGACAATCTTTTTGAGTTAATATTGAAGAACCTCCAACACAAACTTTATACATTTGATATACAAAATATGTAGACCGTAAAAGAACGCCTCTATCATCTGCATAAACAATACCTCTTGTATTAACCATAGGAGAATAATTTGCCATCGAAATGTTTGCTGCTTTCCGTAGGATAATGTTCAAAAATCCTGCAGTGTAGAGTGCGTGAGCTAAATCATAATCTTCAGGGATTTTATTTCTTTCATTCACATCCGTCGTCCATGGACTATGAATCCATCCATATTCATTCCATTCAGTGATTGCAATTTGAATCAAATCATCTCTTCCGATTCGTTTACTTGCGTTTTGAATCAATTTAATTGTTTGATTCAATTTTCGCTCTACTTTCTTCAATCCTAAAGAAGCATCTAGGTGAGATATTCTTTCGTCGGGATCTCCTATTTGAAGGTAATGATGCCAGGCGAAGGCATCTATTTCTCTTGCAAGATCATCGATCGAAAGCTGTTGCTTGTTCCATCTCCGATAAAGGGGGGGATCTCCTCCTACGGTGACAAACTTAAGTGAAGCATCGGATTTTTTCATGGCTTTAATGAATTCAAGTGCGTCCCTTCCATAATCCTCACCATCTTTGTAATATCCAATTTGCCACGTGCCCCAAACTTCATTTCCTATCATCCACCATTTAACATTCAAGGGTTCTGGATGCCCCGCTTTTGCGCGAAGTTCTGCTTCTGGACCAGTAACGTCATTACAATAACGAACCCAAGCAGCAGCTTCTTCTGGTGTAGGATTTTCCTCACTCTTTCCGATACCCACGCAAATCATGGGTTCGGCACCAATTCGTCGACAATGTTCGACAAACTCAGTCGTTCCAAAATGATGACTTTCAAATTCATCCCAATGGGGATTTTTGCGAGCCACACGTTCGTTTTTAGGCCCAGCACCCCATTTCCAATGATATCCGCTGGCATAATTACCACCAGGCCAGCGCAACACCGGAACTTCAAGATCTTTCAATGCTTTTTCGACATCTAAGCGATATCCATCTGAATCAGAATGAGGGGATTCCTCTTCATAAATTCCACCATAAATTTGGCGAGGAAAATGTTCAATGAACTGCCCTAAGACGAAAGGATTAATCTCTCCTATATATTCGCTCAAATTTATTTGTATTGATGATTCCTGTTCAACCATTTTTATTATTTAATGTATAATATTTCTGTTTGTATCATTATTATTGACTTTTAAATTTTGTTAGGTTAGTATTAACACCAATTGAGTATATCAAGGTAGATAAAGTTATCACAAAAGTAATTAATATTGAATAATTCAATATGATGACTATGAAACCAAATGTATATCTAACTTCAAATGTATTTTTAGAAATCTCAAATAACGAGAAAATTAGCAAAAATATTCGAAACACGATAAAAAAATTGTGGGATAAACTAAGTACCATCTCAAATTTGAATTACTTTGATGACAGGTTCCCAGATGAAGCTCAATTAAGGAAAGACCTTGAAAATTATGACCCAGAAATTATAGGGTGCCATCTTAGCCATCCAATATCAAAGGATTTATTGAAGAAATCCAAAATCTTTGCAATTGCAACATCTACAGCAGGGTATAATCATGTTCAAAGAACAGAAAAAGACAATGTTCTAATAACGCACACGCCGGGAGTTCTTCATCAAACGGTTGCTGATTACACTGTTGCTTTGATAATAGCAAATCTTAGAAATTTGATTGATCTTCATAATTATTTTTGGAATGAAAAATGGACCTCAGAGGATAAATGGGATCTTGACCAGAGCTTATCTTCTGTAATTAATAATAAAACGATAGGAATAGTTGGATTAGGTGAAATAGGGGTTGAATTACTTAAAAGATTAGATCCATGGGGGTTAAAAATCCAATATTTTGACATAAATAGACGAAAAGATATTGAAAAAACATATCCTGATCTTGAGTATAAAGAAGATATAAAGGATATATTCAAGGAAGCCGATGTAATATCACTTCATATTCCACTAAATCAGCATACAGAAAAACTAATTAATCGAGATTTACTAAAATTAATGAAAAAAAACGCACTTCTAGTAAACACAGCAAGGGGAGGCATTATTGACTTAGAAGCCCTTTTAACCTTGTTAGAAAATAGAGAGATAGAAATTAATATCTCTTTCGATGTATATCCCCAAGAACCTATAGGTTTCAAATCTCTGGAAAGATTCAAAAAGATAAAAGCAGAACAGCCAAACATTCGAATGGTTTTAATGCCCCACAACGCGTCTGCTGATGCTGATACTCGCGGAAAGATGGTATGTCTATTTTTAGACAATATTATAAAGATTATTGAATCCTCGAAGATCGACGACTTGAAGGATGTCTATATCATCCCTGAACAAAAGAAAAAACTAACGAGTCATGAATGGAAGATCTATAATTATTGGGATAAAAAAGTTGGCGAATAATTCAATACAAGAAATCTTATGATTAATCATTAAATTCATAATAAGTGTATAGTGTACACTTAAATAGAATTAGAACATATTTCATTTTATTACTTACTATTATAACGAGATAACGAAATGAATGAAACAATTGACACTCAGAAAGTAGGTCGAAAAATTCCGCGTAAGCAAGCCCTTACATATGGCCTCATGTATGGCTCAAACAACCTTAATAGTCTTCCACGGGGCATGTATTTAACCACCTATCTTTTTGATGTGTTTAAATTACAGCTTGAACTATTTTTACTAGCAAACTTATTGTTCATGGTTTACAACGTGTTGAATAATGTTTTTTTTAGCGTATATGCGGACAAGCCTCGACACAAGTCAGGACGTCGCATTCCGTACATTAGATTTGGTTCGTTATTCATGATAGTGACAAATATCCTAATCTGGTTTCCATGGCCTGGAACTGAACCTGGTAATGCTAATTTAGGAGTAATAATGAAGTTCATACAGTATATCGTATATCTCTTCGTGTGGGATACTGTGTGGACTGTAGTTTCAATATCTTTCGCATCTTTGATTCCAGAAATAACAGAATCGGAATCAGAAAGAGCTAAGATATCAGTAATAAATACGATCTCAACCGCAATAGGTGGCATGTCAGTTGTAGTTTTACCTATGATATGGAATTCAGGACTTGATACATTCAGGATTTTCATGGCTGTTAGCAATATAATAATTGCTCTCTGTTTTTTTGTTGGATCATTTATATTAAAGGAAAGACCTGAATTATACAAATCCTCTTACAAGGATGCAAGTACCATGGATGTTCTCAAGCAGTTTCTCGGATTATATAAAAGTAAAGCGTTCTTGAGTGCAACAATTTTCGTTTTCTCTACAACAATGATGATGTCGTTTAATAATACATTTCCTGTATTAATTGGATATGGCCTGGGATGGCCAAAGTACGGTGAATATGTGGTGCTTTTTATGTTTTACACGTTTAGTTATGGAATGATTCCAGTGTTATTTCGCATGGTGAAATCCAAACCGGTTGATAGAGTCATAATGACTATTATAAAATACGGATTGGTTTTTATAGGAGTATTTTTTATATTGATGATAATCACGGATTTTTCTGGGTTCCTTTACCTGATCTTGGCTTTTGGTGGAGCAATGTTAATGGTTGGATTGTATAAAAATATTATCACAGGCAATGTCATTGATCAAGATGAACTTGAGACTGGAGAGAGACGAGAAGCGTTAATCATTGGAGCATCGTCTTTAGTTCTTATCCCGATGGAGCAGATTGTCGGGAGTATCGTGGCTGTTGTACTGATCGTTGTTGGATACGATGAAAATTTGGGATTCAACCAAGGATCATCGGTGTTAACAGGAATAAGAATTTTAACCTTCTCTATTATTTTCATTGGCGCTTTATGTACTCTAATTTCCATAAAGCTTTATCCGTTTAAAGATGAGGCGTTAGTTAAATTAAAGAAAGATGTAATGGAATTACACGCAAAAAAGGAAGCAGGCGCTACTGCGAATCAAGAATCAATTTCCAAATCTGTTGAATAAAAAGAAAATACTATTAAGATACTATCACCAACTATTAAAATACTTATAATTTAATTTATAATCAGAATTGAATTCTAAAATACTATATCATGAATGAAAGCGATTATATCTTACCAGATCCACTTTCCATGTCTGATGGAACTAAGGTTACCAGTACTGATATGTGGTATAACCAGCGTAGACCAGAGATTCTCGAACTTTTTGAAAAATATGTTTATGGAAGAATACCAGATAAACTAATTGATATTACATTTGTGATAACTTCAGTTGAAAATCACGCACTTGAAGGAAAAGCGACACGTAAAGAAGTGTCCGCCATCGTAAAATGTCCAAATGGAGAAATAACGTTACACATATTAATTTTCTTGCCAAATAATCAAGAAAAACCCGTAGCTACATTTCTTGGCATGAATTTTTATGGAAATCATACAGTTCTTTCTGATTTTAAAATCACCATGTCAAAGCAATGGATACCTTTGAGATCGGGTTTCAGCTCAAAACATCGAGCTATTGAAAAATCTCGAGGTAGGGCATCAGATCGATGGAATGTTGAACGGATTATTGAAAGAGGTTATGCCATTGCTACGATTTATTGTGGAGATATTGATCCTGATTTTGATGATAATTTTAAAAATGGTGTACATCCTCTATTTTATAAGCAGGGACAAGAAAAACCAGAAGCAGATGAGTGGGGATCCATTAGTGCTTGGGCTTGGGGTTTAAGTCGAGTAATGGATTATTTTGAAACAGATGATAACATTGACCATAAGCGTGTTGCTGTTCTTGGCCATTCTCGTTTAGGCAAAACGGCAATGTGGGCTGGAGCGCTGGATCAACGCTTTTCTATAATCATCTCCAATAATTCCGGGTGTGGTGGCGCCGCTCTATCGCGTAGACGAACTGGTGAAACGGTAAAAAATATTAACGAGTTTTTTCCACATTGGTTCTGCACAAATTTTAAGAAATTTAACGACAAAGAAGATGAACTACCTGTTGACCAGCACATGTTAGTTACTCTTATGGCTCCTCGTCCCGTCTATATAGCTAGTGCAGAAGAAGATCTCTGGTCAGATCCCCTTGGTGAATTTTTAACTGCGAAGCACGCAGATCTGGTTTATAAACTCTTAGGAACTGATGGACTTGCTACAGATAATATTCCAGAACTTAACGCACCAATAATGAGTACGATTGGATATCACATTCGGTCAGGAGGTCATAATATTTCAATCTATGACTGGGAACGGTATATGGATTTTGCGGATCTCCATTTTTCAAACATCTAATTTTATTTAGTCATGAAATTGATAAGATTTACGAATAAGAGTAGAAGAAGCTTTTTTTTGTTTTTTAAAGCTTATTAATAATAAAAGCGTATTTTAGAATTAATTAAGTTAAAATAAAGGAGTTTATGGATTAAAAATGACTAATCTTAGAGATTCAAACACGACAAATGACTGGGAAAACAGCGAAATGATAGGTCAAAATAAAGAACCCTCTCATAATACTCTCGTGCCATATCCTAGCATTGAATCAGTTCTTAAAAGATTTAAAAATTCGCCATATTATCAATCGTTAAATGGAAAATGGAAGTTTCATTGGGTTAAAAAGCCTGAAGATAGGCCAAAGAACTTTTATAAAGACAATTTTGATGTATCTAGTTGGAATGATATACCCGTTCCCAGTAATTGGCAATTAGAGGATTATGGTATCCCAATTTATACAAATTACACATATCCTTATAGTATTAATACAAAAGAGATACCGCACATTGACCATCAATATAATCCTGTTGGATCTTATAGGAAAGAATTTACAATCCCTAACGAATGGAAAGATCGGGAAGTTTTCATTGATTTTGATGGAGTGCAATCTGCATTTTACTTATGGATTAATGGAGAACGAGTCGGTTATAGTCAAGGAAGCATGACTCCTGCCGAGTTTAACATCACTAAATATTTAAAACAGGATAATAATACTGTTGCTGTTGAAGTTTATCGATGGTCTGATGGCAGTTATTTGGAAGATCAAGACACGTGGAGATTAAGTGGGATATATCGGGATGTTTATTTATTTTCAACACCAAAAGTGCATGTTCGTGATTTTTTTGTATATTGCAATCTTGATGAGCATTATAGAGATGCCGAGTTACATGTTAATGTAAAGATCTCTAATTATTCAAGTGAATTAATAGAAAGCAATAGAATTGACCTGTTTTTGGTGGATAAGGATAGCAATCTAATGGAAATTATACCAATTATTTCTTCAGAAATACCATCTATTAAGCCAGGTGGTGAAATTCAGCTAAAGCTAGGAACGAATATTGAGAATCCTAGAAAGTGGTCCGCTGAAATTCCATTTCTTTATGACTTTGTCATAACATTAAAGAACTCAAAAGAAGAAATAATTGAAGTAGAACATTGTAAATTTGGATTCAAGAAAGTTGAATTTAGTTCAAAAGGAGAAATACTTATAAATGGAAAATCCATTATTTTCAAAGGCGTTAATCGTCACGATCATGATCCTGATCATGGGAGAGCCGTACCTTTCGAAAGAATGATTGAAGATATTAAAATATTAAAACAAAATAACATCAATGCGGTTAGGACAAGTCATTATCCCAATCATCCAGCATGGTATTATCTATGCGACGAATATGGTATTTATGTAATGGATGAATGTAATTTGGAAGCGCATGGGTTGCGAGATATACTGCCAAAAAGTGATCCTAAATGGACTGATGCGTGTATAGATCGCATGATTAGCGTGGTCGAAAGAGACAAGAATCATCCTTGTATATTCATGTGGTCGCTGGGAAATGAAGCAGGAACTGGCGAAAATCTTGTAAAAATGAAAAATTCAGTAGTAGGAATTGATCCAACAAGAAAAATTCATTATGAAGGTGATGATGAGCTTGCGTACTCTGATGTATATAGCTGCATGTATCCTCCAATAAGAGATCTAGTTAAATTAGGAGAGCTCCAACCATTAAAGATTAAATTTCCAATAAGAAAGACGCTTACCCCTGAGAAATATAAAGGTATGCCAATAATTTTATGTGAATATTCATATTCTCCTGGTAATAGTACAGGATTTTTACAAGAATACATGGATGTCTTTGAGAAGTATGATAATATAGTTGGTGGCTTCATTTGGGATTATATCGATAAGGGTTTGCGAAAAATTGATAATGATGGTAAAGAATTCTGGGCTTATGGTGGAGATTATGGTGATAAACCAAATGATGTGAATGTCTGTATTAATGGTATAATAATGCCTGATCGTAAACCTCAACCCGCACTCTATGAAGTGAAAAAAGTATACCAAAACATCAAAGTATATCCAGTTGATCTCTCTATAGGAAAGGTTAACATACATAATAAATATAATTTCCGTAAATTAGGTTTTGTAGAGCTCCTATGGGAGTTAACTGCTAATGGAGCTCTCATCCAAGATGGAAAAATAACAAAACTCTCGTTAGAACCAGAAACTCAACAAGAAATTTTAATTCCTATCGTTAAAAATGATTTAAATCTAAATAAAGAATACTTCCTTACGATAAAATTTGCATTAAAAGAAAATTTATTATGGGCGCAAAAGGGATATGTTGTAGCTTGGGATCAATTTAAAATGCCTTTTGGAGAATTATCACAGCCTAAACTTGACATCCAATCAATGTTTCCATTGGAAGTAAATAATTTACCTAATAGTATTGATGTAATAGGGAAGAGCTTTACAGTTTCCATCGGAAAGAGTAGTGGAGCCATTGAATCGTTTGTTTATGATGGAATTAAGGTTCTTGATACGCCTCTAATACCAAACTTTTCTCGAGTATATACCGATAACGACCTAGGTGCGGAATATTTCTCTCATACTCCAAGAAAAAAGAGTAATTGGAAAAAAGCAACTGAACAACGAAAAGTAATTGAAACGAAAATAGATCAAGTAGAACCTCATCTAGTGAATATTAAAGCAATATCTGAGGTGCAGAATGGTCTTACGAACTATGAAAGCACATATAGGATCTATGGAAATGGAGAAATTATTGTAGAGAATAATTTCACGCCAAGTAAAAATATGATCAAATTCGGAATGCAAATGAGTATTCCTGATCAATACAACAAGATTACTTGGTATGGACGGGGCCCTCATGAAAATTATTGGGACCGTAAGACAGGAGCTCCTGTTGGACTATATTCCTGTTCTGTTGATGAATTTAAATTTGATTATGTCCGACCGCAAGAAAATGGAAATAGATGTGACATCCGTTGGATTACTTTTACCAATGAAAATGGTTTGGGGGTTGCTGCTATAGGATTACCTCTGATTAGCGTAAGTGCTTGGCCTTATACCGAAGAAGATTTAGAGAATGCCGAACATGTCAATGAATTACCAAAAAGAGAGGACATTACAATAAATCTTGATTACAAACAGAGAGGCGTTGGAACAGGCTTACAGCTTGATGCATTCAAAGGAACTCCAACAATCAAAAAATATAGATTAAAAAAAAATAAATCCTATAAATACAGCTTTAAGCTTAAAGCAGTTAATCAAGATTCAATTAAAATTTGAATTAATATTTATTAAGGATTAAATTGAGGTTAAAATGAGACAGACCTTAAGACCAGAAAGCATTTACAATGATATTGCAAGGGGAAAATTAAACAATGTAGAAGCTGTCGAGTTATTAACTTCATTAATTCAAGAAAGCGAAGATGCAACATTACGCGCTGAATATATTGAACTATTTAAAAAAATAGACTATAAATCGGACACTATTTTTGAAATTCTTGAAAATTGTTTAATTTCTGATGAAAATACTTATGTTAGAAACGCAGCTGCTACTATTATAATCGGGGGTTACTTGAAAGAAGGTTTAAATGCATTAAAATGGACAATCCAACATGAAAAATCACCTTTAGTATTACAAACAATTTGTAATTCTAATGAAGCTATCACTAATAATGAATTATACGGGGAAAGAACTAATTGGTTTGAAAAATTTGCTTTAGAGCTGGGAATTGTTCCAGAAGAAGCACGATATATTTTAGATTTGGAAGCGCTTTTTACCAAGAACAATGAAAATCACGAAATTAATGCGAATACTTTTAAATTTTACATGTCTATTAGCGAAATTCAAGAGGAAGGTTCTTGGTTTGAAGTTTATGATAAAAATATAATAGCGTTAAAATTTAACTTTTTTAATTGGAGTTATATAAAGGAAAACATGGACGTAATCCCTACGTTACTTCGTTTTAAACATACCAGTCGTTTTTTTAGGACTATTAAGAAGTATTTCTTTAATTTCATTCATTCATTTGAAATTCCAAATTCAATAAATAATCTAAAATTTCTTAAATACTTGGATTTGAGTAGTAATAAACTTCAAACAATACCAGAATCAATTTGCTCTCTTACGTCTTTAGAACAGTTAGATATAAGTCATAATAAAATCCGAGAAATTCCTGAATCTATCCACTCGCTCACATCCCTCAAAAGCTTGGATATCAGTCATAATAGGATTGAAAAAAAATCCGACTCATTAGAATATCTATCCAAATTCTTGACAGAATTAATAATATAAAAGATATATTCTTGGAAATAACATTTTAAAGAATAAAAACGAATTAATTACCATTCATTTTAATTATATTAAGAGAGGAAATACATGACAGAAGAAAAGAAGATGATAAACGGTGGCGATGTTTTGATAGAATGCTTACTTAAGGAGAATGTCAAGTACATGTTTGGAATTCCTGGCGGGCAATTTATGACAATGTATGATGCCATTTATCGGTGGGGGAGAGAAAAGGGAATAAATACCATAATGTTTAGGCACGAACAAGCAGCAGCACATGCCGCAGATGCATGGGCAAGAGTAACAAATACTCCAGGGATATGTTTTGGAACCGTTGGTCCAGGAGCTACTCACCTTGTTCCGGGTATTGGAGCCGCATGGAGCGATAATATCCCGATTGTCGCAATTGTCCCTCAAGTTAATGCTTCGTTAGATGACTCGTTTACTTTACAAGGGAATCTCGATCAAGTCGCCTTGTTTAAACCTATTACAAAATACCAAAGAAGCGTCCGTGATATAGAAAGAATCCCTGATGCCGTTCAAAAATGTTTTAGGGAGGCAACTGGAGGGCGTCCCAGACCTGTATTATTAGAAATTAATGTAGATGCGTTTAGTAGTGAGATTGAAGAGGGAACGCTCCCCATTCTTGGAGCGGAAAGATATAGGGCGTTTAATAAACCAGCAGTTGATCAAGAGTCAATCAAAAAAGCATTTGATATATTACAAAATGCCGAAAAACCATTAATTGTCTCTGGTGGAGGAGTGGCACGAGCAGGAGCTTGGAATGAATTACAAGAACTTGCTGAATACATGCAGATTCCAGTAATAACTTCAATAATGGGAGTTGGTACCTTAACAAGTAATTCTAGATGTTTAATTGGTGCAACGCCAGCTGGGGCAGGAATGCAAGCAGTGATGCAATCTGATGTAGTATTAGCTCTTGGGTGTAAATTTTCTTTCACGATGGTTCATGGTGTTGAACCCTTTTGGAAAGCTAACCAGAAGTTAATACAGGTTGATATTGATCCCTCAATCATTGGACGAGCCAAACCAGTCACTCTAGGCATTATAGGAGATTGTCAAATGTTTTTGAAGCAGCTCTTAGAAGAAGTGAAGAAAACTGAAGAGGTCCAAAATAGTGAGTGGTTAGAAAAGCTTGTCATGGGAAGGGAAAGGTATGTAAAAACCACGATTAAAAAAAGCTCTAAGGATAAAGTTCCGATTATGCCACAAAGGCTAATTAAAGACGTGTTCGAATTCATGGATGATGATGCAATAGTAATAGTTGATGGCGGAGATATAGCTGCTTTTGCTGTGGAACAAATAGATCTTCATAAACCTCGTCCACCTCTTTCAACTCTCCAAGCAATAGGTATGGGCCATTTAGGCACAGCAGTACCATACGGAATTGGAGCAAAACTCGCAAAACCCGATAAACAAGTCATTGCTATAGCAGGGGATGGTAGTTTCATGATTAACATCCAAGACTTAGAGACTGCTGCTAGATTAGGATTGAAAAACCTGATTTTTATTGTTGGAAATAACTCCGCATGGGGAATGATAAAGTCTGGAATAAAACTCATGATGAAAGGACGCTATATCGACTGTGATTTCCCAGACTTTGATTTTGGTAAATGTGCTGAAGGATTTGGTTGCTATGGAGAAGAAGTTACAGATCCTAACGAGCTAAAACCAGCCCTCGAAAGAGCTAAAAATTCTAACAAACCAGCAGTGTTGGATGTGAAGATTCAATTTGCCATCCCAGATGTTACAAAATTAATGGGGGCTGCTCTATAATCTAATGTCTGGTAATGATAGATATCTTGAAGGAAAAGGAGCGCTGATTACTGGAGGAGCGTCTGGATTTGGAAGAGGTGCTGCTTACGCATTAGCAGAAAAGGGGGCAGATATAGTATTAGTCGATATAAACGAAGAACTCTTAGAAGAAACCTCCAAGAAAGTGGCTCAAAAAACAGGGAGAAAAGTAATACCGATTGTATGCGATGTTTCGAAGTCCGATCAGGTGAAATCAATGGCAACACAAGCGTATGAGGAATTAGATAATGTTTTTGTTGTATTTAATAATGCAGGGATCGCAGATCAATCTCTACGACCAATAACAAAAGTAAAGGAGGTAAACTGGGATAGAGTTATGGATGTGAACTTGAAAGGTCAGTGGCTTGTCATGAACTCCTTGTGGCGAAAAATGAAGAAACAACCGTTTGAACCTCTTGCAGGAAAAGTGATTTGTACTTCTTCATTAGGAGCTTTTACTTTATCACCTGTACTTCCAGCCTATTGCATATCAAAAGTTGG
>Ga0180433_10004269_pt1 | contig 20190 bp, 20 predicted proteins | sample SS_ome_8_FD_132980 | JGI IMG/M metagenome (GOLD analysis project Ga0180433, IMG submission 132980) | Hypersaline lake sediment archaeal communities from the Salton Sea, California, USA - SS_1_D_1 metaG | ecosystem: Environmental > Aquatic > Non-marine Saline and Alkaline > Hypersaline >... | reverse complement strand
GTACGAGAGGTAAAAAATCTTATAGAACGGCTTGCCATTATGTGCCCGGATAAAGTGATAGAAACTAAAGATATACCCTTCCCTTACAATACGCAAAAGATTGAGGATAAAAATTTCAGGGATTTTTCTTCCTTCCAGACCCTTAAAGAGGCTAGAGAGAGCTTAGAGAGGTTATTTATTTCCAAAAAATTGGAACAGTACGGAGGCAATATCAGTAAGACTGCTGAGGCTATTGGCGTAGAAAGAAGCAACCTTCACAAAAAGATGAAAATATACGGTTTAAGCTGAACAATAAGTGCCATACCTTATCAATACATTATGTTATTTATTTATCTGCATGCCCTTTATTTTCAGCCTTACCTTTTTCACCATTCAATATTTCGTATATAATTGACCAAAGGTGTTCTTTGCCCCGACCTGTTTTTGACGAAAATGTAATAAATTGATTAATATTTTTAATTGCAAGGCTATTGGAGATAAGACTTAGCCGACGAGCCGTTTCACTCTTTGATAATTTATCGATCTTCGTAATTACAATAATTATTTTTATCTGAACAGCCTTTAGCCACATTATGAGATCTATGTCTTTTTCCTGTAAACCTCTCCTTACATCTATAATTACAACAACAGCCTTCAAGCTGGATCTATTTTTGAGGTAATTCTCAATCAAACTTTTCCACTTGCTCTTCATTTCCAATGGAACGCTCGCATAACCATAACCAGGAAGATCTGCAAAATAAATGTCTTTTTCAATAGAATAAAAATTAATGGATCTGGTTTTTCCTGGTTTGGAGCTAATTTGGGCAAGAGCTCGGCGATTTACAAGGGTATTTATAAGGGAGGATTTTCCTACATTTGACCTTCCTACAAAGGCAATTTCCGGTTTATCAGGGGCTGGAAATTGTTCCGCCCTAAAAGCACTCGTTAAAAAGGAAACATCCATTTATCTAATGATATTATAGGCAGTTTTTTGTTTACGTCTATTTTTATCTATGATTAAGAAAATTTTCAATTCTGTTAAGTCCTTCAGTTATATTTTCCAGGGAGTTAGCATAGGAAAATCGTAGGTAGCCTTCTGCATTTCCCCCAAAATCTATTCCAGGCGCAACAGCCACGCCGGCCTTTTCAAGTATTTCAAATGATAGATCATAGGAGTTTGGAGAAAAATGCCTTGCCCTTGCAAGAACATAAAAAGCCCCCGCTGGATCAACAGCTACGCCGAATCCAATTTCTTTTAATCTCTTGAGTATATAGCCCCTTCTTGTATTATAGGTTTTTCTCATGTTTTCCATATCTGGCTTTGCATTTTTTAATGCTGCTATGGCAGCCCATTGAGAGATGCTTGTGGCTGAAATAAAGAAATTTTGTTGCATTTTTTGAATAGGCCTGACGAATTCAGGTGGGGCTATGATATAGCCGAGTCGCCAACCAGTCATTGCATAGGCCTTAGAAAAACCGTTTAAAATAAATGCCTTATTGGTATATTCTAACATCGAGTGCTCTTTACCTTCATATACAAGGCCATGATATATTTCATCAGAAATAATATATATTCCGAGATCGGCTATGGCCTGCATCTTACCAGGGGGTAGAAGGTTGCCTGTTGGATTTGACGGGGAATTAATCATTACTGCCTTTGTTTTTTTGTAGATCACCTTGGCAATGTCCTCCGGCCTATACTGAAATCCATCCTCTTCCTTGGTTTTTATGTGTGAACACCTTCCACCGACATAATTTACTATATTGGGATAACAGGGATAACAAGGATCAGAAAGAATAATCTCCTCACCTTGCTCTAAAAGGGCAGAAAAAATTAATAACATGCCTGGTGATGTGCCAGAGGTTACTATGACCTGTTCCTCATCTATTTGAACCCCGTAAGACTCTGTGTAGTGCTTACAGATGGCCTCTCTTAGCTCTGGAATACCGAGGCTATGTGTATAGTGTGTTTTGCCGGCCTTTATTGCCTGCATTGCAGCATCTCTAATGCACTGAGGGGTATAAAAATCCGGCTCACCTATCTCAAGGTGAATGATATTCCTTCCTTCTCGTTCGAGGCTGTTGGCTTTTTCAAGCACATCCATAACGATGAAGGAGCGTATTTGTTGAGATCTTTTTGAGGCTTCCATATCTTTGATTTACCTCCTATCTCATCATTAAATAACCTTGTTTAATGGGTATTCTATTATACCCTTTGCTCCTTTTTCTATAAGCTGAGGAATTAACTCTCTTACCTTTTCTCGGTTTATCATAACCTCAACCGAAAACCACTCCGACTGCAGAAGGTTGGCTACTGTTGGAGAAGTTATGCTCGGAAGTACATTTATAATTTCCTTCAATTTTTGTTCGGGTACATTCATTTTTAAACCTACCATATTTTCTGCCTTTAATGCACCATTAAGGAGTAAAACAATTTGCTCAATCTTGCGCCTTTTCCAAGGGTCTTCCCATGAATTTTTATTGGCTATTAGTATAGTATTTGATTGCATTAATTCATGAATGATTTTTAAACCGTGCGCCTTTATAGTATTGCCTGTCTCTGTTACCTCAACCACGGCGTCTGCTAATCCAGTTACGACCTTTGCCTCCGTTGTACCCCAGGAAAATGAGACATTAACGTCTATTCCCCTTTGAGCAAAATATTTTTTTGTAAAATGCACCATCTCTGTCGCGATTTTTTTACCATTCAGATCGGATAACTCTTTGATGTCGGAATCACTCGCTACGGCCAAAACCCATCTGGCAGGGCTCTGGCTAACCTTGGAATATATCAGGTCAGCAACTGTTACAACATCTGACTCATTCTCCTCAGTCCAATCTTTTCCGGTTAGCCCTGCGTCAATATTCCCGTTTTCAACATGAACAGATATTTCTTGCGCCCTTAAAAGGGAGCACCTTATCTCACTATCATTGATTTCGGGAAAATAGTTTCTATTAGTTGAAGAAATTTTCCAGCCGGATTTTTCGAATAATCTTAGGGTTGCTCCTTCCAGACTTCCCTTTGGTATGCCGAGTTTAAGCAAGTTCATTTTTTATACACCTCATCAGGGTTAAATATTTTTTCACCCACTAGTACTTTTTCACCATTCCTCTCAATCTTGTTATGAAAACAACTTTCGTATCCAAGGTGACATGCGGCCCCTCCGACCTGCTCTATCTTTATAAGGATGGTATCATAATCACAGTCGACGAAAACCTCTTTTACAATTTGTATATTACCGGATGTCTCACCTTTATGCCAAATTTCTTTACGAGAGCGGCTCCAATAATGTGCCTCTCTGGTTTTAAGGGTTAGCAACCATGAATCTTCGTTCATGTATGCCAGCATCAAAACCCTACCTGTTTTGTAGTCTTGCGCAATTGCCGGCAAGAGACCATCGCCTTTTTTAAAATCTAATTTGATCATATCATAATACCCCGATACTTTTTATACAAGTACATCAAAAGTTTGTTAGTATAACAAAAAAAGTAAAATATTCATATGAAAAAGATATAAAATTGTCCATGGTGATTTTGAAATTTATCTATACTAAAAACCTTAAATAGTGATATATATTTTCGTGGTATAGTATAAAAGGAGGAGGCCATGGTAGACCCAATAGTAAGCGAAACTAATTTCAGTAGCTTGGAACTGTTAACTCGTGGAAAAGTCAGGGATATTTACAACGTGGGGAATAACCTGCTTATAGTTGCTACAGATCGTATATCGGCATTTGATGTAATTATGGATGATCCTGTCCCGGATAAGGGAAAGATCCTCACCAAGATATCTATTTACTGGTTTATAAAACTCTCCCCCATTATCGCAAATCATTTAATAAGTATTAATCCGGATGAATATCCCGATGAATGTAGCCCTTATAGAGAATTCCTCATAGGAAGGAGTATGCTTGTACAAAAGGCTAAACCCTTACCAGTAGAATGTGTTGTCAGGGGCTATATCTCCGGGTCTGGTTGGCTTGAATACAAAAAAACCGGAGGTATTTCAGGCGTACCCTTGCCGGAAGGCCTGGAAGAGTCATCTAAATTGGTGGAACCGATATTTACCCCATCCACTAAAGGTGAGCCCGGGACACATGACGAAAATATTTCTTATGATGAAGTGGTGAAACTTACAGATGCGAAAACCGCGAGAGTAATAAAGGATACAAGCCTAAGGCTTTACGAGGAAGGCAGAGACATGGCAATAAAAAGTGGAATTATTATTGCTGATACCAAATTCGAGTTTGGCATTGTTAATGACAACATTATACTCATTGATGAGGTATTGACGCCTGATTCATCAAGATTCTGGCCGGCTGATGAATATAAGGCAGGCGGCCCTCAGAAAAGCTTTGATAAACAATTCTTAAGGGATTACCTGAACGGGCTTAACTGGAGTAAACAGCCACCACCACCTAGGCTACCAGCAGAGATAATTCAGGTTACGAGAGAAAAATATCTGGAGGTCCTCAAAAGGTTAACAGGCGAAGGGATCTGACAGTTATATCTTTTATCTATTAAAACACCTTTAAGCGGAAAAGTTTCTACCATGAGGCCTTTAGTCTCTTTTTTAATACCTGTATACAATGAAGAACGGTATATTGGTAAATGTATTGATTCATTACTTGTTCAGACAGTGACTGATTTTGAGGTTATTATAGTAGATGACGGATCTACAGACAATACACAGGCAATCTTGAAAAATTATACTGATAAGCGCATCAGTGTTTACAGGCAGAATAATTCCGGACGTGCACATGCAAGGAATACGGCTCTTCACTTAAGCAGGGGGAAATATATAGGGTTACAGGATGCAGATGATTGGTCAGAGCCTGATCGCTTAGAAAGACAATTGTATCTGGCTGAAAAAGCGCATGGCAAGCCAGTTGTAGGGTCAGGTTTAATATTGCATTTTGGGGGGAATGTAAGGGCTAAAACAAAAAGGGTGCCAGAGGAAAATGAGAGGATTAGAAAAATTATGGGGCGGCGATTATTTAGACAGGCCTTTAATACCTTCACAATGGTAAGTTTAAGACAAAAAATAATTGATGTTGGGGGTTGGCGCACCAAGTTTAAGATTGCCGGAGAAGATGGTGACTTATTGAGCAGGCTTTACGAAGAAAAGGATGTTATTTTTTTAAACTCTCCCAGGCCCCTATACCACTACGTTCTTAACGAAGGTAGCGTTACTAATAAATTTAGGATAACTATACCTCAACAGATGTTTATGCGATATTGTGAGAGGGCCAGGAGAAGAGGTGATAATGAGCCGGAAAATTATGAAGAATATAGGTGTATTATGAATAAAGGAAACTCGAGTAAATACTTTTATAATATAGAATATTTTCTAAGATGGTTAAGGCTTTATTTTAGAAAATATTAACATAAGAGTTGTATACGCTTTAAAATTACCTATTAATTCCTTAAGGCCATGTTTAGCTAATTTATATAATAATTTACGCATACTGAACAAATTGCCAGCCATGTATTCTAAACTCAATCATGCTTAAAATATGTTGAATCAGCAAAACAAAAGAATACTTTTTGTGTCCCCCTTCTTTTATCCCGAGTTCATATCTACTGGCAAATATAATACCTTTTTAGTCCAAAAATTTGTTGAGAAAGGTTATGAATTAACAGTGGTATGCTCTTACCCTTTCTATCCTGCTTGGCACCCTAAATTTACTGATGAGACCCTTGTAGGTGTTAAGATAATTCGAGGAGGATTAAAAATTAGTTACCCCAAATCAGCAGTTTTCAGGCGCTTGCTTTTAGAATTATGGTTTACTTTCTATTTTTTTAGAGCATCAAAAAATATCAATGCGTCTATAGATATTGTCGTTGCAATCTGCCCGCCTGTTTTTTTTACATATTTTGTGGGTCTGTTTTTCAGAAAAAGTAAAAAAATTGTCATAGTTCACGACCTTTTGGGGGTTATGTCAAGATCTTCTAATGGCTTCTCGAGATTATTTGTAGCCTTTATAATGAAGCGCTTAGAGTCATTCTTGCTTCGACGCTTTGATAAAGTAGTATGCTTATCTGAATCAATGCGAAGGGTTGGGTTGAACCAATATGGTCTAAAAAAAGACACGTGCGAGGTCTATTATCCCTTCACGACTATCGAAAAAGATAAAAATGATTATAGCTTATTAACTGATTATTTCTCCACGGGATTTACTCACTTAGTTTATTCCGGGGCTCTCGGGGAAAAACAAAGTCCGAGGGAGCTATATAAATTTTTTACTGAAATCAGCGAGCTTAGAAAAAATGTTTACTGCCACATATTTTCTAGTGGTCCAATATTTGATGAACTTAAACGACTTAATAGAAATGAGAAAATTAGATTCCATGGTTTGGTAGCTGAAAATCACCTCTATGATCTTTATGCCTGCTCCGATATTCAAGTTTTGCCACAGGCCCAAGGTATCGGTGCCGGGGCCTTTCCTTCAAAACTTCCCAATTTGATTGCTGCCGGGGTACCTATTTTAGCTATTTGTGATAAAGACAGTGAAGTAGAAGAAATAATTAAGATGGCTGGTGCAGGTAAATCTGTATCATGCTGGGATACACGACAATTGTTAGAGGCATTTGATTTATTATTGGAAAATGATGGGGAAAGGCAACGAGCTATTAGGAGGAATAGGGCTAGAAAATTTATTGCTGCCAAATTTGATATTAATAAATTGCTTGCTTCAATAATAGGGGAGTAATTTCTTTGGCTTATTATATGTTTGGTAGGAGATAATTTAATGCTTAAGCACTTTAGGCCGTCTTTGAGAGAATCAAGCCCTTTACTTATTATTGGCCTGCGCCTTTTAGATGGGGTGTTGGTTGTAGTGATGCTTTATTTGTTGGTCATTATCTATATAGGTGAGTGGACAGAGCGCTATGAATTATTGGGCCTTCTTGCCTTTATTATGAGTATGCTAATATTTCATTATATGGGCTTATATAATCCTTGGCGTGGCCAGGGGTATGTTAATGAGTTTAAGATTATAATGTCATCATGGTTGATTATGATGTGTTTAATCTTTTTTCTCCTGTTCGTTTTTAAGGTATCGGAAAGATATTCTCGTTTTGTGCTTATGGTCTGGCTGATTTCTACGCCACTACTTCATTTTATTTTTCACGCAGCAGCCCGCAAAATTCTTCGTGTTGTCAGAAGCCAGGGAAAAAACCAAAGGTCAGCCGTAATTGTCGGCTGTGGTGACCTTGGCTTATCTTTGGCAAGATATATAGAAAAAATTTCCTGGTCTGGTATCAGGGTTCTTGGATTTTTTGATGATTATAAGGCAACCGAGGACCTTATATACATTGATACTAAAAGACAAAAGATTTTGGGTGTAGTATCTGATCTAAGAAATTATCTGGAAAATAACACCGTTGATTTTGTTTATATAACTTTACCCATGGGGGCTGAAAAGAAAATTTATGAAATTTTAAATACCTGCCGCACCAAGGGTGCTAGAATTTACTTTGTTCCAGATCTTTATGTTTTCCATCTTTTAAACGGACAGGTTCAAAGCTTGGGCGAGGTTATGCTGATTGCTTTCAATCCAGATTCTATAAAAAAACGCTTTTTTGACGTCTTTTTTTCGCTGCTTATTATTTTGCTTAGCCTACCTTTGATCCTTATCATTTCTATAATTATCAAACTTCAGGACGGGGGTCCTATATTTTATCGCCACCGCCGCATTACAGTGACTGGAAAAGAATTCCACTGTCTTAAATTCAGGACTATGCATGTGGATTCGGACAGTAAGCTTAAAGAAATACTGGAAAACGACCCAAAGGCATACGAGGAATGGAGGAAAAACTTCAAGCTTAAAAATGATCCCAGGGTTACATTTATTGGTCGTTTTTTGCGAAAAACCAGTTTAGATGAATTGCCCCAATTTATAAATGTTTTAAAAGGACAGATGAGTGTTGTTGGTGCAAGACCTATTGTCTATGAGGAACTTTATGATTATTATAAGGATGTTGCGCCGATTTATTGTTCAATCAAGCCGGGTATAACAGGTCCATGGCAGGTGGATAAGAGAAGTGATACGGAAAGTTACGATAAAAGGGTGGAGCTAGATAAATGGTATGTATTGAATAATAGTTTCTGGCTTGATATGAAGATAATTTTTAAAACTCTCTGGTGTATTATAAAAGGAAAAGGAGCTTATTAAAGACAAGCTTCGAATAATTACTGTTTTTTCGTATTTTTTTAATTAATACGCATATAGAGAAAGTATCTTTGATATCTGACACTGGTAGAATATTGTAATAGAATTTCTATTTTTAATGCTTATTGAGAGCTCGGTCTTCTTTTTGTCAATATAAATTGATGGTAATATATTGATACAAAATTAAGATTTTGTTTTTATGGCAAAGAGGAATTAAGCTGATAAATTCTAGTTAGTGTAGTGTTTTAAAAGTTATAACTCTTTTTTTTAACATAGGCTAAAGGAGATAGGAAAGTGAGGAGGAAATATAAAATAGACCTTAATTCTGATGTAGGAGAAAGCTTTGGCGCTTATAAAATAGGTCTTGATGAAGAAGTAATACCATTGATAACATCAGCAAATATTGCCTGCGGTTTTCACGCAGGAGATCCCCATACCATGAGACATACAATTTCATTGGCGAAAAGCAGCGGAACTGCCATAGGCGCTCACCCTGGCTTGCCGGATTTAATGGGTTTTGGCAGAAGGTATATGGATGTCACCGTAGAGGAGGTTAAAGATTATTTTACATATCAGATTGGATCGCTTCAGGCATTTGCTGCTTCACAGGGGAAAAGACTTCAACATGTAAAGGCCCATGGAGCCCTTTATAATATGGCGGTTAAGGATGTAAAAATCTGGGAAGCAATGGCAGAGGCAGTATCCATGATAGACAAAAGCCTTATCTTAATAGTATTAGCTGGGCTCAACAGGGCTGACCTGAAAGAAATGGGAAAGAAATATGGAATTAGAGTAGCATTTGAATTCTTCGCAGACAGGGAATATAATCATGACGGCTCTCTTCTCTCCAGGAAAGAGCCGGGGGCAGTGATTAAAGATCACCAAAAAGCGGCGGAAAGGGTAAAAAGAATGATAACTGAGGGAAAAGTCTCAATCAAAGATGGGACCGAGATCGAGCTTATGGGCGACACTGTCTGTGTGCATGGCGATAATCCTGCTGCGGTTAATCTTGTGAAACAAATAAGAAAAACCCTCTCCGAGTCAAAAATAGATATTGTTTCAATGGGTGAATTTCTTTAAGGGTAACAATGTGTTACAATAAACCTGTATACAGAATAATGGGCGATCGATCCTTGATTGTAGAGATGGGTGACAGGATCAGCCGTGAAATAAACAGGAGGGTAAGCGCTCTTACGCTTTTTCTCGAAGAGAATCCAGTTGATGGCATAATAGATATTGTGCCTGCATACCGGTCTATTCTCATCATTTATGAACCCTTAAAAACAGATTCAAGAAAGCTTAAAAAGGGAATAGATGACATGCAGGAAGAGGTTATGTCAATTCACCTGCCTGAGCCAGTGACTATAGAGGTGCCGGTTGTCTATGGAGGCAAGTATGGGCCTGATCTTGAGTGGGTGGCTCAGTACCATAAGATTACACCTGAAGAGGTAATAAGGCTGCATGCTGCAACTATCTATCATGTGTACATGATTGGTTTTACGCCCGGCTTCCCTTATATGGGAGAATTGCCTGAGAGCCTTGATACCCCGAGAAAAGAAACCCCGAGAACAGCAATTCCTGAAGGTTCAGTTGGTATTGCTCAAAGGCAGACAGGGATTTATCCCGTGGTAAGCCCCGGGGGATGGCAGATAATCGGACGGAGCCCCCTGAACTTATTTAACCCGGATCAGGATCCCCCCGCTTTACTGAAAGCGGGTGACAAGGTTAAGTTTTCACAAATAGATGAAGAGGATTTCAGGTATTGGAGAAAATAGAGACACTGGAAATACTGTCCCCTGGTATTCTTACCACAGTGCAGGATATTGGCAGGTTTGGTTTCGGGCGATATGGAGTAGCTTCAAGCGGTGCAGTGGATACATTTTCTCTGAGGGTAGGAAATATCCTTGTGAAAAACCATGAGAATGAGGCATGCCTGGAAACAACATTATTCGGGTTAAAGATCAGGATCATTACGGATACAGCCATTGCCATCACTGGTGCTGATTTTAACCCACATATCAATGATGATAAACCTCTAAAGATGTGGAGAACCCATGTGCTTAAAAACGGAGATATTATATCCTTTAGGGGGCTTAAAAGCGGCTGCCGCTCCTACCTGGCAATACAAGGAGGGATATCTGTTCCTGCTGTTATGGAGAGTAAATCTACAAACCTGCCCTCAAGTTTCGGGGGCCTTGAAGGGAGGCCCCTCAAAAAAGGTGATATTATTTATTCAGGTGGCAAAGGTGGAAATATAGCTTATAAGGAAAGATCATTTCCTATTGAATGGGAGCCTCAATACGGAAAAGAATGGACTCTTAGGATAATATTTGGTCCTCAGGATGACCAATTCAGCGAAAAGAGCAAAAACGTTTTTATTAAATCGGTTTATAATGTAAGCCCGAAGGCAGACCGTACAGGCATAAGACTGACCGGGACAGTTGTTGAGAGAATGCCTGAAAAAGGGGAGTCGATAATCTCTGAAGGGGTTATCTCTGGTGCTATTCAGATACCCGGTGACGGACAGCCTATTATAATATTAGGCGAGACAGTTACAGGGGGCTACAGAAAGATCGCCACAGTGATTTCAGCAGATCTCCCCTTGCTTGGACAGTTAAAACCTGGTGATGAGGTGAGGTTTAAACAGGTATCTTTAGATGAGGCATATAAGGCACTGCAAGGTATTGAGGATAAGATAAAGAGGTTTAAGTACGGTTTATCTTAAGATGTGGCGAATTCTTCATTGAGCTTATCAGATATAAACATATGGCCTGGTGAATGAGTTATGCAGATATCAGGCCTCGCATTTAAAACGGCTTCCTGGGGGGTTACCCCGCAGGCCCAATAGACAGGTGTTTCTTCGCTTTTAATCTCTACTGCATCACCAAAATCCGGCTTGGATAGGTCTTTTATGCCTATTTCCTGCGGGCTTCCTATATGCACTGGTGAGCCGTGGACAGATGGGTAACGGGCAGTTATCTGTACTGCCTTGACAATTTTTTCAGCAGGAATTGGCCGCATGGTCACTATAAGTGGACCATTAAAGATTCCCCCGTCTCTGCACCTTATGTTTGTAATATACATAGGCACGTTTTTTCCCTCCTCGATATGCCGCACAGGTATTTGGGACCTTAACAGGGCCTCCTCGAAGGTAAAGCTGCATCCAAGGAAGAATGTTACAAAATCGTCTTGCCAGATTTCCTTTATGTCTTCTCTCTTATCTGTTAGTTTTCCTTTACAGAAGACATTATATTTAGGGACGTCGCTACGAATATCCGAGTCAGGCGCAAGGAAATTTGTTTCATATATTCCTGGTTCTAATACATCCAGTACAGGGCATGGCTTTGGATTTCTCTGGGCAAATAAAAAAAAGTCGAATGCATACCTGAGCGGCAGGATGTAAACATTCGCCTGGGCATAACCCATACCAAGACCTGCTGTAGGTTTATTATATTCTCCACTCCTTATAAGCAGCCGCAATTCTTTAGGGGAAAGTTCCCTGATATCCTTGTCCATACTATTAAATCCCCAGGAAGGCCTTTTTTACGACATCGCTGTCGAGCAGCTCTTGGCCTTTACCTTCGAGTACAATTCGGCCTGTTTGGAGGACGTATCCCCGATCAGAAAATTCCAGGGCCTCTCGTACATTCTGCTCAACTATCAATATTGTCATGCCCTGTTCCATTAACTTTTTAACCGTATCCAGAACCTCGTCAACCAGACGTGGTGCAAGACCCAGTGAAGGTTCATCCAGCATAAGGATTTTGGGATTGGACATCAATCCACGGCCAATAGCCACCATTTGCTGTTCACCACCGGACAGGGTAGATGCCGCCTGAGTTCTCCGCTCCTTCAATCGGGGGAAAAGGTTGTAAACAAATTGCAGATTGTCTCCAATGCGATTTCCATCATTCAAGGTGTATGCGCCTAACAGGAGATTTTCTTCAACCGACATGGGACTGAATAGCATTCTTTCCTCAGGTACATATATAATACCCATAGATACAATTTTTTCTGTATTAAGATTGTTGATCTCTTTTCCATTAAACAGTATTGATCCGTCAAAGATATTCACCGTTCCCATAATAGCCTTGAGAAGTGTGGATTTTCCTGCCCCATTGGCCCCTACTACGCAAACTGTCTCTCCTGAGTTCACTTTTATTGAAACTCCCTGAATAACAGGCAGGCCAGAGTACCGAACCTTTATATCTTTTACATCAAAAAATGAATTATCCATAAGCTACCTTAACTCTGCCGAATGTTCCTGGACATAGCGTTCCCCTAAATACGCCTTTATAACATCTGGGTTATTGGAGATGTCTTCTGGATTTCCCTCGGCGATTTTTTTCCCGGAGTCTATAACGATAACCCGATCGCTGACATTCATAACCAATTCCATCACATGCTCTATAAGCATAACTGTAATTGCAAGTTTATTGTGGATGCTCCGTATGGTGCCCATTATCTCCTCGATCTCTGATGAATTTAGACCCGCTGCCACCTCGTCTAACAGCAATATTTTTGGCTGTGTGCCCACCGCAGTGGCCATAGTAACACGTTTTTGAGCAGCCACCGGTATCTCTCTTAGAAGATAATCAGATAGATTTTCCAGCTTGAATTCCTTCAGTATCTCTTTCGCCTTTACTTTTGCGGCTAAGGTGGAACTCGTGCGCATAAAGCAGCCAACCATTACATTTTCTAAGACACTCAGATCTCCAGAGGCTGCATACACCTGGAAGGTGCGCGCCATGCCAAGTCTCGCAACCTCGTGAGATTTAAGTTCTGTAATATCTTTTCCGTCAAAGATAATCTGTCCTGAGCTGATGGGGTGCAATCCCGCAACACAGTTGAACAGCGTTGTCTTTCCAGCCCCATTTGGCCCGATTATACCGATTAAATCACCCTTTTCAACCTGGAAGGAAATATTGTCATTAGCAGTCAGCCCGCCAAAGTTTTTTGTCAGGTTATGGACTTCCAGAAGCGCCATTATTTTGCCTTCCTCCTTCTTACCTTTTCAACAATGCCCCATATGCCGCGAGGTTCTGCGGCCGATACCAGCATTATTATTGCCCCGTAAATAATCAAATCAATCCCAACCAGCCCTGCCTGGGCACCTAACCATTCTTTCAGGTAGCTCTTCATTGGTATCAAAATCCCTGCCCCAATAATAGGCCCCCATAGAGACCCTGCCCCTCCAAGCATAGCCATAAGGGCTATGAGTATAGATATATCGAGACTCATGGTGTCTTCCGGCTCTATATTTTTAATATAGCAGGCATGAAATGAGCCGACTACGCTGACAAAGGCAGTGGCAATGGCATAGGTTTTTATCTTTGCCCAGTGTACATTAATGCCCAGTGATTGAGCCACCTCTTCATTGTCTTTAATAGACCTGAGCTGAAACCCCAGCCGTGACTTTCTAAACCAGTTTACATATAGTATCCCAATGAAAAAGAAGACAAGAATCACATAATAATAATATATGTCTTCTTTGAAAATTAAATGTAAAAAGTCAGGGGGGTTGTATTTGACCGGAGATATCTCGAGCCCACGGGCAGCGCCTACAAAATCCCACACCTCAAACAGGTCTTTCAGCACTAATGAAGCGGCAATAGTTGCAATAGCAAAATAATGTCCCTTAAGTCTGAATAATGGATAACCAAGCATAAACGACCATATTACGGCAAAGCACACACCTATAGGCATGGAAACCCAGAATGGGATATTCCATCGTATAAGCATTACAGCAGTAGTAAAGGCGCCTATCCCTACATATTGGGCCTTACCCAGATCTACCTGACCGCCGTATCCCCCAATTGTGTTCCAACCCATACCATACAGCGAAAACATAAAGAACTGTATCATTGTCGCCATTGCAAATGCAGAGTGTGGAAATAGTGGAAAAATCAAAAACAGAAACACAAATATACCTGCAACAGTCAAATCTATCCTGGGAAAATCTGAAAAATCAAAAGCGTTTTTTAGCGTTTCCATCCAAACAATCCTCTCGGCCGGAATACAACAATAAGAAAATATGCCAGATAAACCCACATGTACTTTAATGAGGTCATAGGCACATTTGACATCCAGTCAGAATCAAAGGCATAGGTAAAGAAATCCCAGATTCCAGGGATCTCAGTGATAATACCAACCACCAAACCAGCAAAAAATGCCCCCGACACACTGCCAAAACCTCCAAGGGCAACTATGGCAAAGGCTATCATGGTGAAGAGAAGCCCCATAAAGGGATTAACAGACCAGAAATTGACCAGCAAGGCGCCTGCCACTGTAACTGTTCCGCCGCCAATTCCCCAGGCAAGGGCATTCATCTTTTCAGTGGCGATTCCCATGTATCTTGCCCCCTGGGCATTAAGTGAAGTTGCAGTAAGGGCCTTCCCGATTTTTGTCCTATTCATCAGAAGCCAAACGCTCAGAAAGGCAATGACAGAGAGTCCTGCTGCAGCAAGCTTAGTTGCCGGCGCAATTACTCCCATGCCGAATTCAACGCTTTTCCCTACAAGAACGCCGCTGTGAATCGCCCTGTCCTCTGCGCCAAAGAAAAGGAGTGCAAGATTCCTCAGAAATATCATCAGTCCGAATGTTCCAAGTAGTTGGGCTACCATAGGACCCCTGAGCAAAAGCTTAACAAACCCTGCATAGCAGATTACACCTAATAAAAATCCTACTATTCCTGCAACAGGCAGGGAGAGTAATGGGTCCATTCCAGTTGCCTGGGCTGTTAAAAGGCCGGTGTACATACCTACCATTAGAAATTCACCATGGGCAAAATTTACAATCTCCATTACCCCGAAGATTATAGTCAGACCAAGTGCCATCAATGCCAGCACCATACCTATAAGCAAGCCGGCAGAGATCGATCCAACAAGAATATCCATAAAAAATTCCTTTTTTTGGAGAAGTAGAATATTAATTTGCACGAGATCTTTCTGTGTATTTTCAGGGAAAAATTTCGTGCATAAAGATTTTTACAATATTTATGACTACTAACCTAGTCAAGATGAAGCCGTTTAGACCGAAGGCTGAAGGGGTTCTAAAAACAGGATTGACACACTTTGGTAAAAAAAGGAGATTCTTGCACCAAACATTGCATCAAAATGTGTATTATTCATATTTTCCTAATTCCGCCTATGGTGGGACTTCAGCCTTCGGTCTAATAACATAGTTATTTACCAATATTTACTTTACCACTTAAAAGGATAGATCATGTCCGCAGTAGATACGTCAAAGGGATATACAATCTCAAGAGACAGTTCGCCGTCTTTTTTCTGGTATTGACCAATAAGACCTGATCCGAGTACGTTCTGGCCAAGCTCGTCTCCAGATGTCGAGAACTGAATGCCGGCCCAAGGCACTACAAGTTGCTCTCCTGGAATGCGGATAGTGTTAGCGGCCTTTTGAATATCTGCAGGTTTTGCAGAACCTGCTTTTTCCAGAATAGCCACCCATGTCTGGAGACCAGTGAATGCCCTGGCAGATGCCCCTCCAAGGTCATTTCCCGTCTTGTTTTTATAAAGGGCATTAACCTGACCGGACACCTTTTTGATGCTCGCCACCTTAGGGAGAAACACAGTTCTTGTTAAAATCCCCACAATATTATCCCCAAGAGCGCTTCGGAATTCAGGCTTTTCAAACCCTGCATCCTGTCCCCACATAATCTTTGGGGTTGCCTTCTGTGCATTTAATGTCTTAACCAATAGAATAGCGTCTGAGGTATAAGACGCGAAGAGCATTGCATCAGGCCTGGCCGCCTTTAATGACCGTACCTCGCTTGAAAGATCCGGGGCCTTGGCTGCGTAAAGAAGGGATTTTTTCAGCTTGAAGCCATATTCTTTAGCGAAGTATTCTATTAACTGGGCTACATGGGAGCCCCATTCTGTCTTTTCGCACGCTGATGCAATGATTTTGAGATCATCTTTGGGTACTGCACTTACTCCCCGGACCTTGCCCTCAGTTAGCCCCTTCAGGAGCTCAAAAAGGTCTTTGGTAAACCACTTGTCGTGGGGTGTTGTTCTCCAGAACCATTTAAAGCCCCTCTGTGTTAATGCCGGCGAGGTGGAGGAACCATTTATCATCGGCACACCATACTGCTCACATACGGCGCTTACAGTCTTTGTGACAGAGCTGTGATAGCATCCTAATATACCATTAACCTTATCATCAAGAATAAGTTTTTTGGCAAGGTCTGCCCCAAGGGTAGGATTGGCCTCATGGTCTTTAAAAATAAGCTCAATCTTTGCGCCGCCCAGGCTCTGAATCCCTGCATTTTTTGCCATATCCATGTCTATGTCTGCCATGACATTGTTTGCAATATCAGCTGCAAGTTCTGCGCCGGCCCTGAGTTCGCGGCCTGCAGCAGCAGCACCACCAGTCAAGGGATAGATGACACCAATTTTAACAACCTTAGAATTAGCCATAACCGGGCTTACAATGATATTAAGGAAAGCTGTAAGGCAGATCGTAAATGTTAATAAAAATATCTTTTTCATTTTCTCCTCCTTTTAGTAAATTTACCCAAAAAATATGGAATCCTTGCCCCCAAAAGCTATAAAATTATTTAAAAAATCTGGTTAATTGTTAATACGCTTTAGTTTTTATGTGTCAACAATAACACACATTATATCCATAACATTTGTGCGGGTTGGTCCGGTTATAAAAAGGTTTCCCAGAGATTTGAAGAATGAATTTGAGTCATTATTTTCTAAAAACTTGTAAGGATTTAAATTTTTATTTAAGGCCTTCCTGCATGTTGTGCCGTCAACTATAGCCCCTGCTGCATCAGTAGGGCCGTCAGTCCCATCTGTGCCCGCACTGATAAAAGAGATCTTTTCCCAGCCATCTATTGCAATGGCAAATGAAAGCGCTAACTCTTGGTTTCTTCCTCCCCTGCCGTTTCCCTTAATTGTTACTGTAGTTTCCCCACCGGCCAATATAGAAGCTGGCGGGGTTATGGGCAGATTTGCTTTAAAAATCTCCTTCCCAATTGCTGCTAAAAACTTTCCAGCCTCTTTTGCCTCCCCCTCAACCTGGGATGATATAATTATTGTATTATACCCTAGAGACATAGCCTCTTCCTTGGCCGCTAATAGAGCAGATCTGTTGCTTCCCACTATAATGTTTTGAGTCTTTGAGAATATCTTATCTCCGGTTTTTGGAGTTTCAGGTATATCACCCTTTGCACCTCGCTCAAAATGTTCAACGATAGCCTCAGGCAGTTTTTTGACTAGATTATATCTATCAATTATATCGATGCAATCGCTGTATGTATTCTCATCCGCTACTGTTGGTCCGGAGGCTATTATATCCAGTCTATCACCAACAACATCTGATAGAATCAAAGATAGTAGGGTTGCTGGATATGAAACCTTTGCAAGCCCTCCTCCCTTGCTAAGCGAAAGATGTTTTCTAACTGCATTTATTTCATTAATAGTTGCGCCGCATTCAAGAAGGAGCCTCGTTGTTTCTTGTTTCTGATTAAGGTTAATTGTACTCTGGGGAGCTGGCAGAAGGGCACTACCCCCACCAGATAGTGCACATATAATAAGATCGTCTTCTGTGAAATCCTCTATTTTCTTGATGATTTTTTCCGCTGCCTTAAGCCCTGATTCATCTGGAATAGGGTGGCCTGCCTCCATGATATTTGTTTTATTCAGCGGCATACCATAGCCATATTTTACCACAATTAAACCTTCGGTAAGGTAATCTCCTAGTATATTTTCTATGGCCCTAGCCATTGGGGCAGTTCCTTTTCCCGCACCTATCAGTAGAATGCGTTTAAAACTGTTAAGGTCATAATGTTTTTCGCCTGCATATAATACATTTTCTTCTCGTCTGACGTATCTTAGAACAGCATTCTCGGGATCTACCGCATTAACGCCTTTCTTAAAAATAGATTCTAAGGAAATTTTTTGCATCTTTGCCAATTTTACACCTTCAGGTTGTTAAATTTTTCTCCTTATCCATATCCAAATCAATATTGTCTTTTCGGCCAGGGGTATAATCGAATAACCATTAAAGGGACAGACTAAATCAATTTTCCCTATCGCCGGAGATAAACTCTTCAGTTCTTTTGTATGCCTCGGAATCAGTAAGCTGTGTCGGTGGATGTTTCATGAAATATGAAGAGGGTGAGTATAGAATGCCGCCCTTTCCCCTGTCAAGTGCAAGCTTGCAGCATCTTATGGCGTCAATTACAACACCTGCCGAATTAGGAGAATCTTCTACAGACAGGCGTAACTCAAGATTCATTGGTATGCTCCCAAAAATTTTACCTTCCATACGTATAAAGCTTACCTTATTATCCTTTTGCCATGCCACCCAGTCGCTGGGGCCTATATGAATATCTTCTTCGTCAAGCCGATTTTCAAGAAGCTGTGACTGGACAGCCTCTGTTTTTGATTCTCTTTTTGACTTTAAACGATTCTGGTCCAGCATGTTTAAAAAATCCGTATTGCCGCCGGTATTTAACTGGTATGTTCGCTCTAATTTAACACCTCTTTTCCTAAAAATATCAATCAGGACCCTATGGATAATTGTAGCCCCAATCTGCGATTTAATGTCATCGCCTATAATAGGTAGATTTTTTTCCTCAAAACGTTTTGCCCATTCAGAATTACTGGCAATAAACACAGGCATGTTATTTATAAGACCAACGTTTGCCTCTACCGCACAATCGGCATAGAATTTTACCCCATTTTCAGAACCCACAGGAAGATAGTTCAAAAGCATATCCGCCTTAGAGTCTTTGAGAATGGAAACTATATCCTCTTTATCAGGTTCTTTTTCATCTGACTGAAGAAAGGTATATTTTTTATCATAATTTTTCATGTGGCCGGCAATACCATCTAAAACCTTTCCCATATGTACCTTTACGCCGGTTTTAGGGACTTCTCTGTATATATCCTTGGTGCAATTGGGCTGCTGGAAAATAGCCTCAGATATATCTTTGTTTACCTTTCTTTTATCTATATCGAATGCTGCTACTATCTCGATGTCTTGAGGTTGATAACCCCCCAATTCATAATGCATTAATCCGATGTGTTCTTTGTCCTCTTTATTGCGATAATATTCAATGCCCTGGATAAGGGAGCTTGAGCAATTTCCAACACCAGCAATAGCTATCCTGATTTTATCCATTATTTTTCCTCCACTTATAACATTGAGTATCACACCTCACATTTTTTAGCTTTGCTATTGCTAAAATTAAAAAAACTATACGAGTTATTTATATATTTAATAATGGTTCTGAAATCTCAGAATTTTCCTGTGGCCATTCCGCCGTATTAAGCATATTTTTCTAAATCATAACTCTTTATCCTGTGTTAAAATTTTTTAATGATCTTATCTGACTATGTGAAAAGATGATATAAACAATTACCTTCTCTATTCTGTATATCATAATCCTCATTTTGTTATTCACTTTTTACTATTTTGTCAACAGTAATGCTCATACTTTGGCCACATTCCGCATAAAGTAAAAACCCCAAATAGTGTTATTTTATTTAACATTATCCTTGAAATGGCTGGATAAATCAGCCCACCTGTAGCTGGGTTCTAATGTATAGAGATAACCTTGTTATGAATAGAGGCATGTTAAGATAAATATTTCTTTAGGGTATTAACAAACTTAAAGATATCTCTTTCCTCTGTATCAAAGGAGGTCATCCATCGAACTTCATTTTTATTTTCATCCCAGACATAGAAAAAATACTCTTGCTGCAAAGGCTCTATGATTTCCTTTGGTATAATGGAAAATACTGCATTGATTTGAACGGGTTGTGATAGCTTTATGGTTGGAATCTTTATTATCTCTTTTGCCAAAATTTGTGCAAGGTCATTTGATCTTTGGGCGTTACATAGCCAGAGATCATTAGAGAGCATCGCTTCAAACTGTGCGGAAATGAAGCGCATTTTTGAGTGTAATTGCATGCCTTGTTTGCGGATATATTTAAAGTCTATTGAGAACATTTTATTAAAGAATACAACAGCTTCTCCAAACATCATCCCATTTTTTGTCCCC
>Ga0180433_10004267_pt1 | contig 20197 bp, 21 predicted proteins | sample SS_ome_8_FD_132980 | JGI IMG/M metagenome (GOLD analysis project Ga0180433, IMG submission 132980) | Hypersaline lake sediment archaeal communities from the Salton Sea, California, USA - SS_1_D_1 metaG | ecosystem: Environmental > Aquatic > Non-marine Saline and Alkaline > Hypersaline >... | reverse complement strand
TCGGAAGGAGGGCAAACTAAAATGCTAACACATTTTTCCTACGGAGAGTTTAATATGGGATATACGGCTCACTTCGTTCGCCCAAAGAATTGCTTCGCAATTCCTTCGCATATCCCTAATATTAAAGAGTTCACAAAAGAGCGACAAGGAGAAGGAGGGAAAAAATAAATAAAATGGATTTGCAAACATTTGTTGCTTTGGATTCTATAAGTGTTGCTTTGATGCTGTGGGCGATTGCTTTTGGATTTTGGGCTTATATGAAATATAAGAAATAAAAAACAAAAATAACCAGAACCCCTAAGGGGCTGGCTGAATCTTGTAGTGGATGATTGCAACCCAGACAAAGTTTGTACTCAAGATAGGATATGTATCTACTGAGATCACAAACTTGTCAATGCAAAATCCATTGATCTGTTTCTCAAGGTCTTCCAGAGTGTCAGCTGTGATCGGTTTGATCTGGCTTCTCCAGAATTTGCCATTTTGGTTAGTTTCCATTTTTAATACCTCCTTTCAATTCGTTTGAAAGTGATGAAAACATTTCTGGCGTGATTTTATTCAGTTTTATCCTAGGTGTTTTTGATTCTTGAAACTTAGTGAGGTCTTGGATATCAATGGATATCCCTAATCTTTCTTTTGTGTATCCTGCATATTCTTGTGAAAGCTCACACCCTATTGAATTCCTCTTTAAATCAGATGCCACTTTCATTGTTGTGCCTGTGCCTGAAAAAGGATCAAGAATAGTATTGCCTTCTTTTGTATAAAGGGTGATTAAACGTTTTGGAATTTCTTCTGGAAATGGAGCAGGGTGATTTTCTCTTGGTCTAACTGGTGCAATAAACCAAGTGTTATATCTCCAACATTCAGGCACATCTTTATTTACAAAGGTATTAGTATTAAGAGCTTGTTTCTGAAAGATGATGATTGGCTCATAAGTCATTGCTAATTTACCAAATCGATTGAAATATGATTTATTAGATTGTGAAATTAAATATCTTGATTTTGTGGGAGTAGTTTTAATCCAGTTGATTTTCTCTCTGATTTTAAATCCCATATCTTTTGCAATAATGCAGTGAAGTTCATCAATATGATTTTTATCTGTTGAAGAAACATTTAGAGCAAATTTCCCTGTTGGTTTTAAAATTCTAAATATTTCATACAGCCAATTATGTGTGAATTCTTCATAATCTCTTAATCTTAAGTTTTCTTTGAAAACTCCATAATCCTTCCCAACATTATACGGTGGAGAAGTAACTACAAGATCAATGGAGTTGTTATGGATTGTCTTTAATGTATCCTTACAATCTCCGATTAATAATTTATGATTCATTTTAGAACTGAAAATTTAAGCGAAGATTTAAAAAAAGGAAAGGCGTCAAAATGACGCCTAAAACGTAAATTTTCAAGTCCAGATTCAATGATGAAATCCTCTTGTTCAGCAGTGAGTTCTTCTAATCCATGTCGTTGAACTCGTTCTGAACTTCTTCTGAACTCTGGATTGGTTGGAATACACATGCGTTTCGCTCGTTCCTTAAAACTTCGATGAGAGCTTTCTTGCTTGTGTAAAGCCAATTTCCGTTGATGCAGATCTTGCAACCCGCACCTTTTTTGGTTTTCAAAAAAGTCGCTTTCAATTTTCCTGTTACCTCCTTTCACCTGTATGAAATCGAATAAAAAGCGAAGGGGAAGAAGGGCTTCCTTCTGTCCCAAAAGATAAAGATATTCTTCTCTTGAATTGACCGCCCCTAAGAGCTTCTCAATCAAGTCGAGCTTTTGTTTAATTGTATTTTTTTCCATGTCCGCGCCTGAGATACGAGAGGACATTATTATTTTGCTGAGACCGAGATGGCGAGAGCCCTCCTGGTTGAAGGCTTACATGAACTGGAATGACTGACCCGTTCTCGTGAAACAATATCAGAGTGAGACCTCGATGTTGGTGAACAGAGCTGACTGGCTGGAAGGAATGAAGGTTTATGGAAAATATTAAGTTCCTGCGTATCTCCAGTGGCTTGGAAAAAAATTGTAACAAGAGCGATGATGAGAAGATGTGGTGAGGTCTCTAGAAAAAGGGGGAGAATAAACGATTTAGAGCGTCCTGGAGAGACTTTTATAATGTTCCCTATAAGATTTACTCAAAGCCTTCTAATCGCTTCTTAGAGCGTTTTCTGGGGGAAATTCTCATGAAACCGTTCTGGAACCACACAAGGCCACTAATACCAAAAGATTTATAAAGTAGTGATTACCAACATTGGTAATTATTAGTAATTAAAAAATGACCAACAAAGAAATCGTCGAAAGTTTATTGAAGGATTGCCCTCAAGGATTAACAATTCAAGATATATCAAATAAAACGGGTTTCGCAAGGAACACTGTAAAAGTTATTTTAGCAGAATTGTCTGGAAATAATTTAATAGAAATAAGAGAAGTCGGTCAAGCAAAGCTTCATTATTGGAGGAAAGAAGAGTGAAATTCATTGATAGATATCTTTCACGGCAACATAGGAATAATGAGCTACATAAATTCTGCAGGGAGATTGATAGTTATAGGAATGAAGGACATTCTTTGAGAGACGCATATGAATTTGTCAAGAAAAAATATCACATACAAAATAATAAAGAGAGTCCTATAAATAAGAAACTCTTCGGAGGAAAAGAGTGTCGAATGGAGAGAGTAGTATGACTAAGTTAGAAACCATAAGAGAAAACCCTTTTATTGTATCAACGATTATCTTAGCAATAATTATTGTCTTCCTCTTTGTAATGTCTTTAATCGAACAAAAGAATACTCTCATCGCCCCCCAATGTAATTGTGAAGTTGATCTATGTAATGTCATTTCAGGGACTCCTGCATGGATCTCTAATGGAAGGATTCTTGACTATGGTTATAAAGGTAATTTGAGTGTTGATAAATTAATCGAAAACAATTTGGAGTTCTATTACAAAGAAGGATGTGGTTATTGTTCTGCACAAATTCAATCATTTGATAAATGGGAGGAATACCAAAATAGTGGTCTAACAAAAAAATGCTAACTGAAATAAGTCTTTTTCAAAAAGAGCCTTGGATAGCTATCTCTGGCTTTTTATTTTTAATGTGGGCAATTACAATCTGGAGATTGGATTACCGAATACGAGAAACAAAAAAATTAAAGAGATATATTGTGGAGGAATTAAAATAAGTGAATTCAAAATATTTATTAGATTTTTATCATATGTCGGAGTTTTCTTTTTGGGAAAACTTTATGGAAATAGGATAATTAATCATATAATAAAATTCATTGATTCAATAAATAAATGGGTAACTAACTAAAATGGGAGAAATATTAGGAACAGATATTGGCATTTCAATGCCTTCATGGAACATCTTTCAAGGAACATCTGGATGGACCTTCACACTAATTGCAATTATGATTGTAATTTTAATTATGGGGGCTGTTGCATTCTGGATGTTGTATTCCTGGAGAATCTTCAGATATAGAATAGTTGTTTTTGAAAACCTCGGAGGGAGAGGGTTTCAACCAGTTTTCAGAGATCGTGCCAGATTGGTTAAACTTGGGGATGGTGGAGAAGAGATACTATTTTTAAAGAAGAAAAAAGTCTATAGAACTGCATATGGCAAAAAGATGGGCAAAAACACATTTTGGTTTGCAATTGGGCAAGATGGTTATTGGTACAATGTTGTTTTAGGTGATGTTGACGCTAAAAGAGGTATGCTTGATATTGAACCTATTGATAGAGATATGAGATATATGCACGTTGCAATTAGAAAGAATATTACAGATAGATATAAAAGCAAGAAAATTGTAACTGCTGCATCTGTCGTCGTCGGAGGGATGATTTTAATGGTAATCATTATGTTAGTTGGAAATTGGTTTATTTTAGACAAGATTGCAGATGTGGCATCTTCATCTTCTAAAACAGTCGATGCTGCGAATAAAGTAGTTGAAACAACTCAGCAAGTTATAGCATCATTAAATAATCTTCAAGGAGGTTCTGGAATTAGATGAAATGTTTTTAGAAGTTATTGGTCTGACTTTACTAATCCTTGGAGGGATAATTTTTTTCATGATCCTCTTTGATATGAGGAAATTAAATAAATTGAGGAGGCATTATAACGATGAGAAAGACCTTAGCAAAAAGGGAGAACTCTATGCAGGAGAAGCCAGAGCAAAAAGAACACCTTTTGAAGATAGAAGCCTTAGAGAAGAGCAACAAGGAGATGAGGGAAGAAGTGATGGTGTTACGAGACTTACAGAATCTGAGAGACGAGAGTTACTTTCGACAGCAGATACTTCTCCAACTAGAGAGAATCGCAAATGCAAACGAAAGACAGGCAAAAGCCCTAGAGGAATCCTTGGAAGAATCAGAAGATGAAGAAGAATAAAAAATAATTTAAGTTTAAAAAAAAGCTTTTATCTTTTTCTTTTTTTAACCCTTCTCTTTCTAGTTGGCTTTTTCTTTCTAGACCTTTTTCTTTTAGGCATATTTTTAACCTCCAATAATTTAATTTAATGAATCTAATATTTCTTTTTCAAGTCTCTAATAGTCACTCCTTTCTTCTCCATTTCTCTAATCTTACATGCTGTTAGAGGTGTGTTTTCTGGTCTTATTTTCTTCTTGTCGTAAAAGATTTTTGTTTTTTTCATTTTGATATGAATATAAAAGTTGGGTCTTTCTTGGATGCCATTTTGGTTTCCCCCAAGCAACCCAATAAAATTGATTAAAGTGAACTTCCACTGCCAATATCCATCTTCTTATATTGAGTCCATAACAATCCTAAGATTCCAAGGATCAATACAACTGCTGCTATCAAAAGAATAGTGGGAATTTTGTTACCAATGTTATCAACTCCAGAAGTGAAGTTAGTAATCATTCTATCCCCTGTTCCTTCTGTTGGTTTATGGGTCCAATCGTAAATAATCTTGATTCCTGTAGTATAGTTCAAAGTTCTTCCTGCTGTACCAACAATTGTTCCCGCTGACCCTGCAGTATAGTTTCCAGAACCAATGATTTCTGTTCCATTCCAAATACGGATAACAGTAAAGCCACCAAAGCCTGTAGTTGATGCTTTAGCTACAGTATAAGTTGTTCCATTAACTGCCGTCAATGTTTCATTTGTGACCCTCACACCAGCAATTGCTGTTGAAATGTCATCATCTACAGTTGCAACGTTTTGAACAACCACGAATGCTACAATAGTCGTAATGATTAATGCAGCAACACCTATCGCTAAACTCATAACTAATCCTTTTTCTACCATTTTCTTACCTTAGAGAACTTTTAAAGTTCTCCTCCACCGCCCATGTTCATCTTCTTATATTGAGTCCATAACAATCCTAAGATTCCAAGGATCAATACAACTGCTGCTATCAAAAGAACAGTTGGGATCTTACTGCTAACATTGTCTACTCCTGAGGTAAAGTTAGAAATTAATCTTGTAGTTGCATTTGCTTCTGCTGAACTTGAAGTTAACAAGTTTGCATCGTTAAGCGTACTTACTATAACAAAGGCAATGATTACTGCAATCACTAATGCAGCAACTCCCATAACTAAACCTTGGATTAGACCTTCTCCCTTTTTCTTTTTGAGCATGGTCTTGTCCGTTAAAAAGGTTCTCATCTGTTTGTACCTCCTTTCATCTCTATGTAAAATTTATGGTCTTGTACCATAAACACATGCACAAAAATGTATTTAAAAAGAGTAGTAACAGCGTTACCGGATTAAACTTCACTTCTATTCTTATCCAAAAATAGCCATAAGCCAGAAAGCATTGTCATAATAACAATTATGACTAGCCATTCTAATTGGACTAATCCAACTACTAATGTTAATGGTAGTGCAATGATTAATGTTACTATCGACGACAAAGTTGCCCATACAGGACTATCAATGTAAACACTTCTTCTTTTTTGAGCCATAATTCCACCCAGAAATATCATACACCAAATAAAGAAGAGAAACATTGGAATAAATATATTTATAGATTCTTGTGTTTGAACTAAAACCTGATCTATACCTGCAGTGTAATTTGGGACATTATAAAGGTATGACATTTTAATCTGGGTTCCTCCCAACCCATGTTTTATACATGTATCTTATTCCAATATAGACTAAGAAAGCACTTAATGTCGTTATAAATATTCCAAGAGCATTTGACCCACCAAAGAGTTTAGTTTTTACTAAAGAAAAAATGCTACTTATTGAAGAGACTAATTCACTTAAACCTCCCTTAAATTGTGCACCGCCTTCCATAACCTCATCTCCGGATTGTATCGTACTCAAATAGAATGCTTCAGAACTTTCATTTACATTTTCAGTCCAACCAGATGTTCCCAATCTTGTTGTAAGATTTGATCCTAAATCAGAAATCAAGGGTTCATCACTAATAGTCACCTGTGCATCGTTGTCTAGTGCATATCCAATTGTATAACTAACAATAGCAATTGTAAATAATGTAACCATTATTAATGATCCTATAAATTTTATCTCTCCCATTTTAGTTTCTATTTACCGATTTAATTAACACTATGATTATTGCAATAATTATCCATAATACCGTTGCTCCTGCTCCCCAGTAACCTGAACTAGATACTAAGTTAAGTGCTATACTTGTTATGATTCCAAGGATTATAAAGAATCCTGTTATTACTGGCTGACTTGATGCACCCATACCAACTATTGTCAATAATAGAACTAAGGAAATAAAAACCATGCTCGCTCCATAAATAGTTGCAGGAGATTCCCATAAGCTTATAACAACCTCTGCTTTTTGAGTTCCTGCATCATAAACCTTTATAGTTACACTACTATTCCCAAAACTATTTGGAATAGTACAAGTAAGAGTACCACTAGAGCTTGTTAATGAATCAGTACATACGCTAGTGTTCCCTAAACCATCTATTAAATAGCCATTAAGTTGAACATCCCTCGCCTCTCCAGTTGGGATGGTATAATTTAGTACAAATAATCTATTTGACAAATCCCAGGATTTAGTAAAAGAAAAATCATCTAACATTGTATAATCGCCTGGAGCAACATGGCTTAATGTTTCACTAAGATCAATAGTACAATCTCCAGTTGCAACATTATCACAATAAGCTATGATATTATTAAAGGTGGCTAGGATTGTTCCTTCTTGAACTACGAGGATGTTATAAATGGCATCACTTAATTCAAAATGACCAATTGTTTCTCCATTGGAATCTGTTTTTGGAATTTCTACAGTTTTAAATATTCCTTCAGAGACATATTTTCTTTGTATCTGAATAAGAACGTTACTTATTGGAAGTAAACTTGCATCTTTATAACTTATTTTGAATTCTTGGGAATTAGTTTCATCTAAATCGTATAGGTTTATTGACGTGTTAAAATCACTTGAATTTATTCTTTCTTGCTGTTTATGATAAAATTCGGAAGCATAATCATCTGCGTCATATTTTAATTGTAAATCTAGATTATAACTCTCCCCGCTTGCAAGATTATCATTTAAACAAAGCCTTATTGGATTAATTTCACCATAAGATGTGCTATAGTTTTGTATTTGATTGCCATCCAAATTATATAATATAATATTTAATTCTACACTTAAGTTATAATAAGTTTCATTTAAATGGTTTTGATTTTTTTCATCTAATATTGTGAAATTATATAAATTGTGGGAATAGGATGAACAATTATCAATTTGCAAAACGTTAACTGTTTGGTTGTATTGACTTGAATTATAATAATTATTTGTTCCATTATTAAGAATAAAGTTAAAATAAAAAGTATTATTTTTCTGTGAAGTGTAGTCAGGTATTGCTAATGTCTTTGAGAAAACATAGTCCCCAGAACTTCCTGTTTTTGTTGTACTATACGCTGTCCCATCATAGTATAGATATGCCAATGAGTTTGGAAAAAGGGTTTCATTATAAGTTACATCAATTGAAAATGCTTCTGAGTTTCCAGTAAGAGTATCTGAGTTATAAGAAATATTTTCTTGATATAAAATATATCTCCATCTTGCTGTAACCTCCTCTTGTACATTATTTCCAAAAGTGTCATTTGCATATATAATAAATGTATACTCTCCCCATGGAAGATTAATAGTTGCATTATTTCCGCATACAACTGTTACATTAGCAGTTCCATTATTATACCAACAATCATCTAAATGAGTGTCAGAAGTTGACCAATTTAGATCTATTGAGATATTTGTTGAATTAGTATAATCCGTCTCATATATTGCAGAGTCAATTGGATATAAGATATTTATAACCGGGTCTGTATTATCAATTATAAAGTATCTTGTAGTTGCTATTGTTGTTTGGGTTTTATTATCAACAGCTGAACAAGTCCAATTGTGATCTCCATCTATTAATGTTTTTGTAAAAATGTAATCTGAATTATTTAAACCACTTGAGTTTGTTTGATTCAATGAACCATCTATATATAAAGAGACGCTTGTTAAATTAGAATCATCTGAAGCAGTGCAATTGAATGTAAATGTTTGAGATGTTGTATTATAATTATCTGAAGGAGAGTTTAGAGTTACTACGGGTTGATTGTCTCCTTGATCTCCATAACCGAGTGCATTTCCATCATTCCATAGAATACTTATTTCATTGGAAGTTAAAGTCCTGTTCCATATCCCGACTTCATCAATGTCTCCTTCAAATAATTCTCCAGAACCTCCCCCTATAACATAATTAACACCACATTGAAATGTATCTGAAAAAGCAATATCTGTCGCAATGACTGCCCCATCAATATAAAAATCAAGAGTATCATCTGAATTATATATTAAAGTGATCATATTCCATGAATCATCATTTAGTCTTCCTGATTCATTTTCTGTCCTTATTTCACTTGTTCCTCTTTTTCAGAAAACTAAATCCCCTTCATCATCCATATACCAAGCCCAACATCCTGAACCAGCACCACTTCCTCCACCTATAAATCCATCATAGTAATCAATAGTAGAATCAGGATATACCCACATATTTATAGTAAATGGTGCATCTGTAAAATTTGCTGTATCTCCGATATCAACATAATCGCTTCCATCAAAACTAAAAGAGTTATTTAATTTGCCTGCAACTCCTCTTGTAGCTCCTTGGTTTGTACCATCATTCCCATTATGAACATCAATAACGTCGCCAGCGGTTCCATTTAGAGAATAGTATGCTACTAAATCAGTATTTAGATCAGTAATCCATTTAGCATGTTTTTCAATTTTTTTACCAACTAATGTCCATTGACCATCAACATATTCGTTTTTATCAACATAAACTTGCAGACCGATTCTAATGTCCCCTTTAGGGATAGTGGTTGAATCATATTGAAGCCATTTCTTTTCTTTATGAGATCCTGCTAAGACCTCTTCACAATAAATCATTTCTCCTTTTGATTTTAAATTCTCATCACAAACTAACTCATAATCGTTTACAGTAACATCTCCCCAATATACAAAATTGTAATCCTTTTGTATTTCCTTTCCGGTTTTCATATCAATAAAATAAACTTTGCCAAGCCCATCTTCGTATGTATCAGCAAAATTGAAATCATAATACATAACAACTTGATTTCCTTGACCAACCCTTTTTATTTCATTAACTGATTTGTGACTTTTTAATTCTGCTTCCCCTATTTTTGAACCAAGACCAAAGAGATTAGTAAATTCGACCTTAAGATCGTTATTTAAATATGTAAGTTTATTATCCCATTCCATAGCAGAAACTAAACTAATTTGAGCTAATACTAATATCAAAAAAACAAAAATGGTTGATTGTAGACCCCTTTCTAAACGTCTTTTTCTTGGAGATTTACTTATCATTTTATCATACAAAATCTCCTTCTTTAATTCCTGAGAACATTATTATCCCTGATAAGAATACAACAAGAGTGAGAATCATTGGTTGATGTAGTATTAACCATGAAAGTAAGACGTGTTCTCTTGCAATAGTGGATATATCGTCGATGTCTTCATAAATATCCTCATATACATTGCTGATAAATATACTAGCGAAGATCATTAGAATTGCCATTAAGAAGAATAGCGGAATCATGACTCGGCTCATTGTAGTTTTATAAGCAACTGCAAGCCCAAACAATCCAAAGAATGCCACAAAATAAGATATACCTGTGATCCAAGTGAAGGCTTGGATAGTTGTGTCCAATGGATCAAGAGTGTAACCTGCGACCTCTGTCATGTTTGCCCCACCTAGCTCCCCAATATTCTTTATTTCAGGAACAACTATGTCCATACCATAATTAATCACAGAACTGCCGATTACAAAAAATAGACCAAGTGCAAGAACTATAGCTACAAGTATAAAAAAAAGTAGGAAAATGCCAAAACTTCCTGGCTGCATTTCTCTTATTTGACCTTTCATTTTTTTTGTTTTTCAGGTTTAATTTTTAGTTCTTTTAAACTCATATGGTATCCTTGAGTTCTTGTTAATAATTCAGTTATTTTAGGCATGCCTTTTCGGAAATCCTTTTCATCCATAAGCCCTGCTTTAAATCTTTTTGTCATTGCATCCTTCATATCATCTGCAAACCTTGGGTGAACTCTCTTATTTGGACTTCCTCTTACCATAATCTCTCATTTATTAGCCCCCTTTCAATATATTCTTTTAATTTTTTATCCTGGAAAATATTGTAAAATAAAAATATGAACCAAATGATTAGCATTGGAAGAGCTAATGCCATCATAACATAAAATATTTTGTAAAGTAGGTCTCCTAATAGTGTTGTCCCAAGATATGCTAAAGATAGATTTGATCCTGTAAATACAATAGACATCAATAACAAATATGCTACCACATACAAAATAGGTCTAAGGTATTTTAGTTTACTAATGCCAATCAGATTTCCATAATCATCTTCCTTGTTTCCACTTGGGATTTTTGGAATGACTATTAAACTAATAATAAAGAGGAAAATGAGAATGAAGAGCATTCCGAAAGATAGAAAAGTCCTTTGTAGATTAAACTCAAATCCTGTTCCAGTTATCTCAAAATTCAATCTTTCAGTAGATACATCGCCTCCCTTATCTCCCTTAGTTGTGTAATAACCAACTCCAATGCTATCTGTATCACAATAAGTATAATTATAATCAACACCGTTCTTTGTCATGCCAATATTAAATGTTTGTATTGTCCCATTAGGATTCTGAACAGTTGTTAAGTTAACATATGTGCAATCATCACAAAATTGGTATAATGATATGCATTCTCCTTGTTTAAATGTGCCGAGATCAGATGCAGAAACCAGACTAATTAAGAAGATTCCGACGATAAACAACGAGAATATCTTGTTCATTTTAACTTGGAACTATCCCCTCCTTTACATTTGTATAATATTTACAACTTGGAGGAATTATTATTTTTCCTGCTTCTTCTGTCCAGCAATTTGAAGGTGGTGGTGACCCTGTTCCGTAAACTATTGCACTTGTTTCATTGTCACTATAAGTCGTACCACTATATGTTGCATTTATGAATAAATCATATGTTCCATCTGCTTTGTCTGGCATGGTTACATTAACAACCCAATCTGTTCCATTGTGTGCGAATTGATCCCCTTCTCCTTCATAGTAAACCCTCGCCTGAAGATGATCAAGATAATGATTATTTCCTCCAGATATATGTTCAACTCTAACCCTAAAATTATCGTTTGAAAACTCTGAGCTATTCCATGTTCTCCCCCATGTATCAGTTGAATTTCCAAATGTCTTGATTGTATCAGTAGTTCCATATACAGTATTTTGTTTATTTTGAGAGGTATAGCTTGTTCCTCCGTCCCAAGATAGTTCCACTTCGAGGATATAGTCTTGACCATAATCTCCACTTGTTTCAGAAAAAATCTCAATTCCTTTAATACCTGCCCCTTCTGGCACATTTAAACTAAAATTATAAGCATCACTCATATGCCCTATTGAACTTTCATATGCTCTTGAATCATCACTTGAATAAACTCTCTCAAAACTCGACCATTGAGTATAATCATCTTCGTTAGCAGTTGGATCTTTTTTCCCTGTATTTTCGGTTGTGGTTTTTGTTTTAATTGTCGCTTCACTCCCTCCAATAAACACACTCTCGATTGTAACTCCTGTTGTTATAGGTGTTGAGTCTCTGAATAAATCAAAAGCAAGAGTTTCACTTGAGGCATTACTTGTTGTTAAATTAGTTGATGTTGTTGGATAGGAAATATTAAGCGAATCTGCTAATGCTTTTACTGAAAAACTATTATAGTGAATTCCATCCCCATCCGTATAAACGTAGTAAAGTGTTTCAATAACTTTATTTGTAGAGGGATTCATAGATTGAGCTACACTTATAAATGAATCAGCAACTTCTTGCCTTACATCCCAATTTACCCAATCAGAAGAATTTGCTCTATACCCCTTCCCTGCAATAGTATATGCAGATTGATATAATATAAAAACTTCATTTGCTTCTGTAACTATTATATCTGGATTATAAGAATCATCTGAATCTATTTCTGCACAAGACCATGTTGTTAAATCAGAAGTTGTTCCATTACAATATTGTAAGTCTCCTCCAAAAATCCCTGCTAAATGAATATTATCATTATCATCTATTGCTATTGAAACACCAACCCCCAAAGTACCTGATCCACTTCCTAAATTATCATTTACACTATTTCTACTCGCCCAAGAATCAGCGTTTGTCATTATATCTAAATCATCTGTTAATGCCTCAGAGATAACAATATACACATTATTATCATTATCTACTTCAATATCGCATTGAGCTGAATTATCAGAACTAACTAACAAAGCATCATTTAGACTAGATGAATTCATATAGTAAACATCATCGTCATTATCTATAACACACCAATGAACAACATTACTTGAATCAACTACTGCTGATAAAGAACCATCAAAACCATCAACATCGTCTTCAACTGCTGTTGGACCTGTCCATGAACTTCCTGCATCTGTGGACTTGTACATATCAACATCATATCCTTCCATATAGTAAATATATAAATCATCATTTGGAGAACACACTATCCCTGCTTGTGTGATAGTTCCAGCGTGAATTTCTTTTGAACTCCATGTTGCCCCACTATCACTAGACCAAGCATACCACAGATCGCTATCCCCTCCTTCATAAGCAACATTAAATCCTCCTGTACTATTTATACAAATGTTTTCGTTTTCTCCATATGCCGACGCTATTGAACTTCCATCTGCATCTATCACAACGCTTCCACTTCCTGCGTATAATGTAAACTCAGTCATACCACTCACATTTATTCTCATCTTCTTCTCGAATTTATCTTTTCCTTCCTTAGAAACCAAAACATATCCTGATCCTGTATCACTACACCACTTCTCATTCAAACCTTCATCGCTAATGTCTTTTTGAATTACATTAGACCAATCAGTTTCTTTAAATTGTCCTCTTGCATCTTCTTCAATAAATTTTGGATTAATATTTTCTGAATTACATAAAGCCATATCCCACTCATAACTTCCTGCTGTTAATGAATTAGGGTGTTCATGCAGAGTTATCTCGATAATATCTTCATCTACTTCTTGTATATCAACTTCAACTTCTTGTTTTTCATCCTCTTTAATATTAAAAGACCAACCTGTTCCTGATTCCCCTATGTAACCTTCTTGTATCTCTCCTAACTTTGCTTGGTTTATTTCACCTTGTAAATAATCAGAACTACTCTTTGAAGAAAAAAACTCATACTCTCTTGCATTTAAAAAACATATTGCTAATATTGTTGCTAAAACCAAACTTCCAATAATTATCTTCTTTTTTTTTGTTGGTTTTGATAATAATTGCGTTCTCATTATATCTCCTCGATTATAAAATAATCACTTGCATTTACATACATCTTCCAACAATTTGCACCATTGCAAAATGTTGTGTAACTTACATTAGTAACATTATAATTATTCATTCCTAGATTTGCTGTGTTATCGTCGTCGAAAACATAACTCTCAACATCATCTTCTGTTAAATTTGTGTCTGTATCAGGAGAAGGATTTGTTGAATTATAATATCCATAAGGATTATCTATTCCATAATAATTATCATCTAATAATCCAGTTAAGTCTGCTTCAGCGTCGTAGAATATTGTTCTTGCATATGTTTCATTCCAAGATGAATTTCCTGAACCAATAGAAGCGTATAAAGTATCTGCGTAGGTCTTATTAAATAATGCAGTTGTTGAGTTCCAATATGCAAAACCATCTATCTCTGTTTTTAGATAATATAATGATTGATTGCTAGTCCATAATGGTTCTGTTATTTCTGCATATAATGTATTTGCATAACTTTCATTCCAACTTGAATTACCACCAGCTTGAGCATCAACATAATTCTTCATACTTGTATTAGCGTTTCCAATCTCAGTATCTGTTTCAGCCGAAGTGTAATAGTCACTCTTATCTGCGCTCCAATTTCCAACAGAAGCTACAAGATTATCTACATAAGTCGTTGTTGCATATGCTAATCCAATGACCCAATCATAAATTTCGTCTGCTAAACTAAAATGTGTTGTATCTCCATTACTAGGTGTTGCATGAGGTATTCCTGTAATGTTATCCCATGATTGAAGTCTGTATAATGTGTTTGCATAACTCTCATTCCAACTTGAATTACCACCAGCTTGAGCATCAACATAATTTTTCATACTTGTATTTGCATTCTCAATCGCTGTATTCATTTCTGTCGTGGTTGAGTAACTTGACTGATTTCCAGACCATAGAGGATCTGTTTCTGTTTCTATATAAGAGGGAATTGTAGTCGAATTATAGTATCCGTATGGATTTGATTTTAAATAATAATCATCAATATTAAAATCAGATGAATTATAGTAACCCCTATTCTCTATATCTGTTATCGTGTAATACAAACTTTGGTTAGAACTCCATAATGGATCTGTTTCACTTCCTCCCAACGGATCGTATAATGTATCAGCGTAAGTCTTATTCCACTCGTCGCCGTAATTCACTGGAGCGTAATTGTCATCTAGTAAAGCTGTAAGATCTCCTTCTGAATCATAATATTGATCGTCTAGAGCATCATGATCTAAGACAAGGTTATCATATGTGCCACTAACCTCTCCTCCAAAGGTATCTATCAATTCAATATAAAGTGTATTTGCATGAGACTCATTCCACGAGGAGTTTCCTCCTGATTGTTCATCTACATAATTCTTCATAGATGTATTTGCATTACCTATTGCTGTATTCATAGAAGCTGTTGTTGAATAATCATTAATATCGAAATCAGATGAGTTATAATATCCAAAACCTAGTATGTCTGTCTTGTTGTAGTAATCTGTTCCAAATGTTGTAGAGTTGTAGTAACTATAAGGATTTGATAGAGGGTAATAATCGTTTATATCGAAACTTGATATGTTATAAAATCCAAAGGGATTAGACTTCAGATAGTAATTGTTAATATTGAAATCCGATAAATTGTAATATCCAAAGTTTTCAATATCTGTTTTGTTATAATAGGAGTTCCCTAGTGTTGTGATGTTGTAATATTCATATGGGTTAGATAAGGGATAATAGTCACTGATGTCAAAGTTAGAGGCGTTATAGTATCCAAAGCCAAATATCTGTGCTGTGGTAGAATAGTCTGAAATATCAAAGTCTGAAGAATTGTAATAACTAAACGCTTCTATCTGGGATGATGTATAATATAAGCTCTGATTAGATGACCATAGAGGATCAGACTCACTTCCACCAATAGGATCATACAAGGTATCTGCATAGGTTTTATTCCAATTATCTCCATAATTAATTGGTGCGTATAATGTATCTGCGTGACTTTCATTCCACGAGGAGTTACCGCTTGAAACAGAATCAACATAATTCTTCATACTGGTATTCGCATTGACTATTGCAGTGTTCATCTGTGCTGTCGTGGAATAATCGCCTATAGTAAAATCAGTTGAATTATAATAACCAAAATTAAGTAACTCTGAAAGTGTTACCCAATTATAAATATCTGTATTTAGATCAGAATGTTGTGCAGAAGTTAGATGATAATATTGATCTGTTGTTCCCCCTTGAATACTTAATAAATCATTATGGTCAAAAACTGTTCCATTAGAAATTGTAATTGAATTCGTTGTTGATTCTGAAGGAAAACCAAAAGAAGAAATAGTATTTAAGCTAAGAATAACTGCTAAAATAAAAATCAAGATTAATTTTTTCATCTTCTTCTAAATAGACCCATAGGGCTCATCGGAGGTTTATTTCTCTGAGGGATTTGTGAAGATCCAAGTGATTCATTAAAGTGGCTATGTTGTCTCAATGTTCTTCTTTCTGCCCCATATAGTGCTCTTAAATAAGTGGAATGAACAGCATCCTGAATTTCACGGATCAGCAATTCAAATCTTTTGTATTTGTTTTTCATCAATTGCTCCTTAATCTTTTGGAATTCAGTTTCTATCTTATCCTCAATATCTTTTATGAATTCTGCCTTTATTTTCTGCTCATCAATATCAGTTCTGCCTATGGTTTCATATGCAAACCTTCTCAAATCAACTTTTCTCTGTATCCTTTCTTTAAATATGTTTTTGCATTCTTCAAAGGTTGGTGTTTGGAAAATTGATTCTGATTCCATAAATACAACATCTGCAAGAGATACTGAAAAATCTTCCATCTTTTTGTTTATAGTTTCTTCATCATAATTTGATAAGAGTGTGTTTTTGTTTAAATAAAAACAAATTGTATTCATGAACATATGAACTCCATATTCACTGAGAATAACATACTCTTTCTTTTCAGGTTTTACCCACTTTGTTCCTGCAACATTTCCTTGATCGTCATAAAACTCCTTTAAAATCTCGCTCCTTAATAAATGCTCAATCAAATCTAACTCCTCTCCAAGATTGATCTGATCATGAACCCAACTTCTTTGTTGTTCTCTTAATTGCATTGCCTGCATTTCCATTCCAGGTTGTCCTTGATTAATCTTCTGTTGTTCTAAATCCAATGCCTGTCTTTCCTTTTCGATCATCATTCTTTCTGTTTCATTCATATTCTCTTCCTCCTGGCTGTTTGTATTTCAGATATTTCTCCAATACTTCCAAGACTAAATTTAGATTTTTGAACTAGTGTTGCAGGCTTCTTTGTCTTACTTGTTTTACCAAGCCTAAAGCCTTTAGGAATTGGAAGATTTGTAACAGGTTTTCCAGATGCTGTTCTAACGTCAAATGTTCTTGCTAATGTTCCTGTTGTTACAGATACTCCTTTTTGAAAGACATCAGATAAAGAACCAGTGGCAACAACAAGCCTTTTTCTCTTGCCATCAACATAACGGTAGATTCCTGCTTCATAAATACCTCTGTCTTCTTTTGTCTTTTTGGAAGGTTTTGATCTTGGAAACATTGGAGGGGTTCTAGGTCTTATAATAGACATTGGAACAAAAGGTATGAATGTTGTTTGAACCAATTTAGTTCTCAAACTCAAAAGACTTCTTTGACGTGTTAATTGCTTTTGAAGTTGGACTTGTTTATATCCTTGAGAAATTCTATTTGCAGAAGGTTGAACTAATTTGGTTTGACCTTTTTGTTTTGATTCCTGCTTTTGTTTAGTTGACAATCTCTGTAAAGATTTTGATGGAGAAAATTGCGTTGTTCTTGTTTTTCCAACAACTCTATTTAACTGCACTGTCTTATAAGAGGATATTGAAGACAACTTTACATCAGATCCAGAAACCTGTGGCTTCAGCAATGAAGGTTCAGTAACTTGTTCAACTTTTGTTAGACTAATTTGTTCAACTTTTGTTGGACTAATTTGTTCAACTTTTGTTGGACTAATTTGTTCAACTTTTGTTGGACTAATACTCTTCATAGATACATCTTTTATTAAAACTTCTTCAGCTGAAAATGTCGAAGATAAAGGAGTTGTTGTCCTTGAAGTTATTACACCTGCAGAGAGTCCTGATTTAGTTGATTGTAATGCCTTTAAACTTGCATCTGCTTTTAATCCAGCACCTCCTTTTGCAATGAAGTCTAACTCTTTACTTGATATTTGTTTTATTAAACCAAGTGATAATGCTGAACCTCTTTGACTTCCTGTTGCTCCTCCAATTGCTGTTATCCGTTTACTCTTAATTCCTCCGCTAATAGTTTTATAAACATCAGAAGTCACCTTTCCACTTGATTCTATTGTAAAGACCTGACCTCCACTAGCAGAAGAAAGTGTTTTAAGATCCCTCAAACGTTCTACACCACCTAAATCTTTAACCAACTTACTTTTCTTTAACCCAGAAATTGAGATGTCTCCAGCAACAAAACCTTTAGAACTTTCAGAGATCGGTGTTAAAGAAGGGAATCTATAAACATCCTTTTTCATAGCACCAATGATTGCAGTTCTTCCAACAGATACTTTATCTTTTTGCTTAATGATATTTGTAAGACCAAAAGCAACACCCTTATATCCTTTATCAGTTGCAAACTCCATTCTAGTCATTAATAGATCGCCTCTATATGCCTGACTAACACCCCCGAATGTTACACGAGATACAGAACCAAAAGAAACAGCAGGCGTTAATGGAACTGTTCCAGTCATAAATTGTTTTTCTGGAAATCTCTTTTCAATATTAAACCTTCCTATGAAATCTAAAACTGGTTGAACTAACATTGTATATTGTTTACTTTCTTTTATGGCAACAACACCCTTACTAGTCTTCTCTATTCCTGGAAGAAGATATTGACCATAATAGAGATTCTCCTTTGATTTGCTAACCAGCCCTCTTTGACCCTCTGCCTCTACTCCAAGAACTCTCGCTCCTTTTCTAAATTCAGATCTTTCATCAGACGTAGCCTCTCTTAATATTTGACCTGCTTCATTTGTAACATAAACCTTAGTTACTGGAATAACCTGTCCATCAGGTGCATTATAAGTATCAACTTGTTTTTCAATTATGTATTTTTCATGTTGGTCAACCTTCATAGATAAAGAGGGCAATATTGCAGATGATTGTGGAGTCGTAGTTGTCTTCTTTAATAATTGTTTTGTTGCTTCTTCTCTGGTTGTTTTTAATTCAATTTGAGATGTTGGTGTGCCAATAGGTGCAACAACCTGACCTGTTCTAATATCTTTTATTCCTTGCTTTGTTGATTGGAGATATTGTGACTTTTCTCTGTTCTCTGCCAACACTGATCTAGCTTGTTCTGGTGTAAAAGATTGTTGTCTTACTTCTCCTTCCTGGGCCAATATTATTGCCTCGCTCTTTGAAAAACCCTGACGTTGATACATCTCTTGTTGAACTTGATCAACTGAAACGACTTTTGAAGCCTCCTGTTGCTTTTTTAATGTTTGTCTCTCAAGTTCTTGAACACTAACTCCCTGTTCCTTAGCTGTCCGAGATCTTGCGATTTGAATCTGTGTTTCACGACTGACTTTATCAGTATAATTTTGAATTTCAGTTTGAGAGTATCCCTGGCGACTCATTTTTTCATAAAGATTTATTGTTGTATTTAACGACATAATCCTATTTGCAATTTTACTCATCTCACCTTTTACATCAGCACCGTAAAACTGCTTTTCACCTAAAGCATCATGAGCTTGAATTAACTCCTCACGTTTAGATTTTAAGCTAGAAATAGCAGTATTTATCTTTTCTTGTTCAGGATTAACTTGTGTTGTAGATGTCTGAGGAACAATAGTATATTCTTGAACGGCAGATTTAGAAATATAAGAACCAGCCCTAAACCTTCCAGTAGACCTTGCTGTTTGTTGCAAACCCCCTGATCCAAATCTAGGCATTTATATTTTTCTCCTAAAGTTTAGTGAGTAACACTGTTACACGCTTTACAATTTAGAAAACCCTAAACTTTATAAAGATTACTCCTTTAGCAGTAGTGAATGGAAAAGGATACTTTAGGATCAGTAAGTGAATGGAATGAAGGTAACTTCAAAAATTTAAGGTTGCATGAGGCTCAAGAGCTAATCAATATAGGCAAAATAAATCCTTTTGATTTGAGTGAAGATGGAACAGCTTGGCATTTTCAAGTATGGAAATCAGGAATTGATATATTATATGGAGAAGGACAGAGTAAATATGGCAATGATGAAATAGAAGAAATAGATCAAATCCAAGAACTGATAGATACTCTTATAAAAATGAAACCCCCATTTAGAGCACTAATCCAACAAAACTTTTCAGGTAAACAATCCAAATTTATACCTTTAAAAGAAAATCAAAATA
>Ga0180433_10004265_pt1 | contig 20199 bp, 18 predicted proteins | sample SS_ome_8_FD_132980 | JGI IMG/M metagenome (GOLD analysis project Ga0180433, IMG submission 132980) | Hypersaline lake sediment archaeal communities from the Salton Sea, California, USA - SS_1_D_1 metaG | ecosystem: Environmental > Aquatic > Non-marine Saline and Alkaline > Hypersaline >... | reverse complement strand
TCAAATGTTTGGGGGGTAAAATCATATTTTTTTTCTTCAGGAGTTTCGTGCAGTTGTATTAAATCTATACTTTCCATTTCTTTTTTACCTTTTTAATTCCAAATTTACACCTTGAAGGGTGTGATGTATTTTTTTTAAGAGTTTCTCTATAAGTTAAACAAAAATATGCGAATTATTGTAGCTTTTGTATTTTTATGCTGTTTATCCATCCAAGTGAAATGAATGTGGTCCACAAGTTGCTCAAGCCATAACTCATGAGTGGTAGTGGTATGCCAACGATTGGCAGTAGGCCGGTTACCATAAGCATATTAACAAAAGCTGAAAGAAATATATGCGCAACAATGCCGACCGCAAAAAGTTGCACAAAGGGCTCATGTATGCGTGTTATAATCCAAAAAATTCTTACAAACAAAAGAAAATATAAAAGAATCACCAACAATGCTCCTAAAAAACCAAATTCTTCACACAGCACAGAAAAGATAAAGTCGGTTCTACTTTCGGGCAAAAATAGCAGTCGATTTTGGGTACCTTTTAAAAATCCTCTTCCTTTTAAGCCTCCAGATCCAATTGATATATGTGATTGTTCTATTTGATATCGCTCTTTTTTGCTTTCTCCATACCCTAAAAAGACAGAGACTCGTCTTTTTTGATATGGTTTTAGCAGTTGCCAGCTGAGTGGAGCACATATGATTGCTATGAGCATGGTATATAAGAAAAATTTTTTCCCGATGCCAGCAAGCCATACAATGATAAGTCCAGAAAATAAAATGATTAATGCGGTTCCCAGGTCCGGTTGCTTTTGGATCAGCATGGTGCTTATGGCAAGGGTGATGAGTATCGGGATAAAATCTCTAAACGAAAATGAAAAGCTTTCTTTTTGTGTGCGCAAAAAATAGACTGCAAATGCTGGGAAAAAGAGCTTTGCAAGCTCTGAGGGCTGCCATTTGAAAAATGCGAGGTTAATCCATCTTTGCGCCCCCATGCCGATACTTCCCTTTATGATGGTGAATACGAGAAATCCTATGATGACAAAATAAAGAAAGTAGCCAAATCGCATTAGCTGCCTATGATCGATCAGGCTGAAAAAGAGGTAGAGAAGTACGCCTGAAATGATGCCAAAAAGCTGTTTTTTAAAGAAAATGGATAATGGTTTTCCGGTTTGGTACGTTGCGCTGAATATAAATACGAGCCCAAGTAGCGCAAGCGATAATGTGAGTAAAAGGCTTATCCAGTCAAACTTTTTGAAGAATCGCTTTTCTATGATAAACATATTTTTCTTTGATTTTAGATTAATAACAGTATACCCTCTATTCTTAAAATATAGTTGGATAAAATTGTTGTGACAACTATATTTGCCAAAAGGCCGATTTGAAAAGCTGTATTTTTGGAAAATATCGGCATTTTAAGCAGAAAAACCTTTTAAAAACTTAATTTGTGCTGTATAATAAGGCTTATACTTGCAGTTTTTTCAGGATTTTTATTTTTTTAAGAGATAATTTGAGAGGTGATTATGAAAAAGAATATTTTCGCGTTTTTATTTTTTGTTCCTATTGTCTTTTGTTCACATACACATTGTAGCGGTAGAGTGTTTTTTAATAGGCCAATTACTCCAGGTCCCCAAGGGGATCAAAAGGAAACGAGAACTATTATTTGTTGCACAGGAAGAATTATAGTTGTTAAAAATGAGAGTGTGGAGACGAAAAGCAAAAAAAAAAATAAAAAGTCGTTGCACAGAGTAGCTTCAAGCCCAGATGTTGCAGGATAGGTATTTATTTTTTTTTAATGGTAGGTGTAGGGGGTATGCATAGTGTTTAAATGTTTCCGTTCAAAGATATTAAAACTTTTATTTATTTGTTTACTACTTCCCGTTTCTCGGTCAGCGCAAGCTGGAGAGTTGTTGAATGCTTTTTTGTATTCTCTTTGTGGAAGTGTTGGTTTGTTGACAACTTATTTTACTGTGTTGGTGTGTAAAAAGTGTAAAATTTGTCCTGAAAAAAGTAACTTTGTAAAAAGACCGAAACCCACTATAAAAAAGTTTTCTCAAGCACCGACATTTGAACAGTGGAAGCTGGAATGTGAAAAATTACCTCGATATGAAGATGCTCGTTCTCGTGATCGGTACAAGTACACGACGTTAAAAGGGTGTGAATTTAAAAGAGCGATAAAAGCATTGATTGATGTGTCTGGTGTGTTGCGCAAGAGTTCTTTTGTTGATAGTGCCTGTTGGGTGGATGGAAAAGCTCCATCGGATGAATATTTTAATTGCAATGTAGATCTTGACGATTTAAAAGAGCCGCCCGGGGGGTTTGTGCAAAAAATTGTTACCGATGCTGACACCAGGACATATGTGCATGCAGATCTTCACGCGGATATACAATCGCTCAATGAGTATTTACAAGAACTTTATCAGGAAGGTGCTTTTGATAATAATTTCAAAATAACAGATCCAAATACGTACCTTGTTTTTTTAGGGGACTATTCTGATCGAGGGTATTATGGCGCAGAGGTAATTTATACGCTTGCACGTTTAAAGGCTGCAAACCCTGATAATGTTATTTTGTTGCGAGGCAACCATGAATCTTTACAGATAAATATTCAGTATGGGCTTATTGGTGATGTTTCGCATCGAGGTACTCCTGGCGAGTTGCAAGTAAAATTTGGTCTAAAAAAAGATGAGCTGTCTGATATGGCGGGGATCATAAATGCATTTTATAACTTATTGCCTTCAGCAGTGTACTTAGGTGCTGCACCTGAGACAGAGGGTGATTATACCGATTATGCGTTACTTTGTCATGGCGGTTTGGAGCCTCGATTTAATCCGAAAGGCCTTCTTGCTGATAAAAGAAAGGTGCTCTACCAGTGGATTAATGATTTAAATATTGATTGGTTATACAAGGAACTTTCAAGGAAACTAGAGAGGTTGCGTGATGTTGGTAAAGTTGATGTTCTCGGTTTTAGATGGAATGATTTTGATATGTTAGCAGATTCGATGAAATTCAATGCTTCTAGGGGGGCAGGATACATCTTTGGAAAAACAATCACCAATGAACTATTTAAAGCTTGCTCATCTGAAAAAAACAAGTATCGCGTTACTTGCATGTTGAGGGGCCATCAACATGGTGAAGAGATGATGGACAGAATGAAAGAGCATCATGGGTTGTATAACGCATGGTCTGAAAATCAATGGTCAGGAAAAGAGGGGGATGTGGTTTCTTTTAAAGGTCAAACTCCAGTCTGGACTCTTAATACATCTCCTTGTTCGGTATATGGCCAAGGGTATGGGTATGACTATGATACTTATGCCATTCTGAAAATGAATGGAACACACGATAATTGGCAGTTAGAACCACACAACATAAAAAAGCTTTTGTCAGATTTTTGCTAACAATTTTTCGAATTCTATAATTTTAAAGAATCCAAAGATTGTATAAGATTTGTTAGCGCTTTTTTTAGTTTGTTCAATTCCTCTTTAGAAAGTTTTTCAATAAGTGCGTCTGCTTGTTTTTTGTTTAATTCCAACGTTCCTGCGCAAAGATATAAGATGCCAAATGATTTAAGTAGACTTGCACGTTCCTTTTTTATTCTTACTTTTTCTTGAGGAGTTTTAACTGCAGGCACGGATGGCTCTTTTTTGTCTTTAGGGAGTTGTTTGATAACTGGTATTATGAGCCTTGCAAACGCTGCAATATTTTTAGCAAGTTTTTCAATTTCCTCATCATCTAAAATGTCTAGTGCATCATTTGTTTTTGCAAGGTCAAAAGCCATTGGCTTGACTACTTCAAATAGCTTTTTTGTTTCGGCTTGAATGTCTTGCTTGATATTAGCGCGCAAAAAGAAAAACGAGTACAGTAAAAAAACTGATAAGACAGTAAAAACAATTTTCTTTATTTTCATATTTTATCTCCTTTCTGTGTACACTGTAGCAAAAGGAGAATTTCTAGAGCAATAGTTTGTATTCTAATTCAAATCAGTTTTTGGCTGTATGATTATTTGCCATCGTTTGCGTTTTCTTTTTTTTAGTATTTTTTCTACGAGTGTTCCAATTATTCCTCCAAGTGTGGCCGAGGCCGTAATAATTGCACCAGGTATTAACATTGCGGTAGCAAAAACTTGTGTCGAGGATTTTCTTCTGACCAGCAGATGAGCGGCTTTTTTAATGCCGAGTTTAACAGCTGGAAAAAAAGATAGTGTTATGCCGGTGCATGTTCCAATGCGGCATCCAGTAAATATACGAGATGATGTACGTTTTTTGGTTTTCGTGACAGATGGTCTTTGAAGGGGGAGCAGATAATCGTACTCCTCTGGACATACTTCTACTACGTCTCCGTTTTCTATTTTCTTTTCACGTTCTGCAATTTTTTGTGCTTTTTCTTTTTCTATTATACTTTTTGCAGGTTCTGCTGAAGGATCCATGCTGAGACTTGAAGAGCACGGTATACAAGCAAAAGCGCAAACAAAGAGGGTAAATTTTTTTTTATTATTCATGGATTTGTTCCGATCGTACGTTGGTTAACAAAATAGTTTGTATTTTAGCTTTATTTACTCTACAAGAGCTTTGCTTTTTTGACAAGAACGGTTGATACTTTTTAAGTCTCACCCCACCAAGTTTGCTGCAGGATTATACGTGTTGATTGGAGTAGGACTTGGTAGAAGTTCGTATTGCTTATCAATTGGTAAAGGGCCGTTGTGATCAAAGGCAATTTTGAGATAATCATCTTCTAGATTTAAATTTTTTATTGTATGCCACATTGTTTTGTAAAGCGCTAGATAGAAGCTTGCTCTTTCCTGTTCGATCATTTGCCAGGTTGCTTTACCTACTTGTTGTATTTTCATCAGAATGTTCCAGCTTTCTTCACTGATGGTGTCATTTGCATTGTTTGCCTGAATAAATGAGCCGATTGCCAATTTTGGTATGTAATTAAAAAGATAGTCGAGAAAATTGAGTTTTTTGTGATTTTTTGGACACTTTTTATCTGTGTAAAACAGCTGGCCAATATATTGTTTTACATCGGTTATTGCCTGAGCAACAACGGTTCGTGCCTGATTTCTCATGTTGACGACGCTATCCTTAGCGTTGATAGTTAGTAAGAAATTGCCATTAACAATATGATCAACGGCATGAGTATACGTTTTTCCGTTTTTCAGATGTTCGTCATGATATTTCCAGAAGGACGCATGAAGGTGCAATTTTTCTTGCTCAGGGATGCTGTGAGGAGGTTTTTTTGACGGATCGAGCCTGGTTTGGGCAATATTTTGCCACCCTCGCCACAAAGCATCAAGGGATTGCAACGCAGCATCTTGTCCGTTCAGTGTGCAATAAGAGCGTTTGAAGGAGAAATAGATCAAATTTGCTATCAGTTGGGCTTCTTTTGGATAAACCAACAGATTGCCGTCGTAGTCGATAATGTAGTTATGCATCCACTCAATAGCCTGATTGTGATAGGGTCTGTCGTCTATTTGGAAACTTTTGTCTTCACTCGCGTGAATCTGAGATATGGTTGAAATGAGCATGATTGATAAGAAATAGACTGATTTTTGCATGGGATTCTCCTCGGCTTCGCCTTACTCTGCATCTTTAAGATGCGGAGCGAAAGGCGTGGCGCCCGCTCCTTCGACTAGCTCAGGATAAACTGTGCCCTTGGCGACTTGTCCACCGAAGCTTTAGCGAAGATGGAAGGCTGGGTTTACATTTATTTTCAATACTCTTTTATGCAAAATAATATTTTTTAAGACTTAAGTGAACGATTTTTAAGAAAAGATGAGAGAAAAGTGCGACTTGATGGCCCTAACGGGGTAAAAAAATGGTCGGGGCAGCCAGACTCGAACTGACAACCCCTCGCTCCCAAAGCGAGTGCGCTACCAATTGCGCCATGCCCCGATCCATGAATTTTTCAACGTAACCCAGATCAGAATCTGGGGTGAATGGTGGGAATCGAACCCACGACCACCAGAGCCACAATCTGGTGCTCTACCAACTGAGCTACATTCACCATCTATTACAGATCAACATTATACTCGTTTTGACCGGTAAATCAACCTTTTTAGTGAAGATTTTTTGCTTCGACTATTTCAAAAATTCCTTATTTCTGGTATAATCTTTACATATGCTGTATTTATTTACCCTATAGTTATAGTTTATCAAAATAGTTTGTGTATTCCTAGTTTTTATAGATTTTTTATTGTAATTATTTTTTAACAACTTTTATTGCGGAGAATATGGAAAAGGTTATCGTAAAAAAATGCTCAAAAAATATCCCTAAAAAACGATCAAAAAAATCTTTTGATCAAGGCTGGATAAAGGTTTTTGGAGCCAAAGAGCATAATTTAAAAAACATTAATGTTGATATTCCTAAAGGGAAATTGACCATCATTACCGGGCCATCCGGGTCAGGAAAAAGTTCCTTGGCCTTGGATATTCTTTTCACTGAAGGTAAACGTCGGTACATGGAATCATTGTCTTCCTATGCTCGGCAGTTTTTGGGAATAGCCAAAAAGCCGGATTTTGAAAAAATAGATGGTCTATGCCCGTCAATTGCAATTGAACAAAAAACGGTCAGCTCAAACCCCCGTTCAACAGTTGGGACTATTACAGAAATCTATGATTATTTGCGTGTACTTTATGCGCGGGTTGGTATTGTTCATTGTCCAAAATGTGGTTTGCGGATAAAGGCAGAGTCTCCTGAAGCCATTACGTCAGGGTTGCTTGCCAATTTTTTACAACAGTTTATTACCGTTGCGGCTCCTATAGCCCGTGAGAAAAAGGGTGAATTTACTAATGAGTTGCTCGAGCTTTTTAACGCAGGGTACTATCGCTTTGTGATTGATGATAAACGATATAAATTCCAATCAGAAGATGAGATTAAAAAAGTAAAACTGAAAAAAACATATAAGCATACTATTGATCTATTGATCGATGCTATCGAAGTAACAAAGCAGGAGCGATCTCGCTTGCAAGAGTCTGTAGAAAAAGCATTTAAATTAGCTGGCGGAAATTGCAAAATAATAGTAGGTGAAAAAGAACATTTGTATTCCTCAAGTCGGATGTGTGTCAAGTGTGTAAAATCTATACCTGAATTAGAGCCTCGCTGTTTTTCTTTTAACTCTCCGGTTGGCGCGTGTGATTCATGTAGTGGACTTGGATTTACTCATGAATGGCCATGGGATGACGATGATGATGATGAGTCGTGGAAATCGCAATACCCAAGTTTCTTTGCGCCAAAATATGCAAAAGAAAAAACGTGTCGAACTTGTTTTGGCAAACGATTAAATAAATATGCGTTGGTAGTAACGATTGGTGGAAAAAATATATATGATCTTTGTGATCTATCGATAAAAGATATGATTGTCTTTTTTGCGCAACTCAAGATGGGGCAGGCAGCAACCGTTATTGCGGGTGGATTGATTAAAGAGATTTCAAACCGTTTACAATTTTTATATGACGTTGGTCTTTCGTACCTTACCTTAAATCGTTCAGCACGAACACTTTCTGGAGGAGAAGGGCAACGAATTCGTTTGGCGACACAGATTGGTTCTGCTTTAAGTGGCGTATTGTATATTCTTGATGAACCAAGTATTGGGTTGCATCAGCGAGATAATGACCGATTAATAAATACATTAAAATATTTGCGTGACCAAGGAAATACTGTAGTTGTGGTAGAGCATGACATCGATACCATGAAGCAGTCAGATTATATCATTGACATGGGACCTGCGGCAGGGGTTTTGGGTGGTAAGGTAACCGCATTTGGAACCCCGCAAGAGGTTGCAGAGAACAAGAATTCTATAACTGGTGCATATCTGAGTGGAAGAAAAGAAATTGTAAGAAAAAATAAGATACGAAAACCAATTGGTCATTTGCAGCTTAAGTATGCGAACAAAAATAATCTACAAAATATACAGGTTGATTTTCCTTTAGGAGTTTTTTGTGGAATTTCTGGGGTATCTGGTTCTGGAAAAAGTACGTTGGTTATGCAGGAGTTGGTTCCTTCTGTAAAAATAGCCTTGGCTGGTAAAAAGTTTAGAGGAAGAAAAGTTACAGAAGATGCTGATTTACAAGGTGTTGATCAACTTGATAACATGGTTGTCATTGATCAAAGTCCAATAGGTAGAACGCCTCGATCTAATCCTGCGACCTATCTTGGTATTTTTAATGATATTCGAAAACTGTTTTCAAGCTTGCCAGAAAGTAATGCTCGAGGATATATGCCAGGAAGATTTAGTTTCAATGTTAAAGCAGGTAGATGTTTTGAGTGTAATGGTGATGGAATCATAAAAGTTGCAATGCATTTTTTACCAGAAGTGACCATGGTTTGTAAAGTGTGTCAAGGTAAACGATATAACCAAGAAACATTGCAGATCACCTATCGAGGAAAAAATATTTATGATGTTTTGCAGATGACTGCCTGGGAAGCAAAACAGTTTTTTACAGCGCACACTAGGATTGCAAAACGATTAGATCTTTTGTGTGAGGTTGGGCTTGACTATCTAAAACTTGGTCAACCGTCAACAACGCTCTCTGGCGGAGAAGCACAACGAATCAAATTGGTAAACGAACTTGCAAAACGAGGTAAAAATACACTTTATGTGTTGGACGAACCGACTACCGGATTGCATAACAGTGATATTGATAAACTGTTAGATGTTTTAAATGCATTGATTGAAAAGGGTAATTCTATGATCGTCATAGAGCATAATCTTGATGTGTTAAAAACGGTTGATTATCTGATTGATTTAGGTCCAGAAGGGGGCGATGAAGGCGGAACGATTGTTGCGCAAGGAACCCCTGCACAGGTAGCTAAATGCAAAAAAAGTTATACCGGTAGGTATCTGAAAAATATAATAAAATAAAAACAAACTTCCAAAAGTACCCTGTACATAAGGCAAAAGGTAGATATACTAAATACGATAAACTTTTAGTAAATACTTTTTAAGAGGTTTTGTATGAGGGCATTAGTGCAACGAGTAGTTTCCGCTTCGGTTACTGTGGACAATAAGCTTATATCTGAAATCGGTAGTGGCTTATTAGTCTTTCTTGGTATTAAAGCTGATGATACGCAAAGTGATCGAGATTATCTGATTAAAAAAATCCTGAATCTGAGAATTTTTTCCGACCAAGAAGATAAAATGAACAAAAGTATTGTCGATATTTCGGGCGAAATGCTGCTTGTCTCACAATTTACCTTGTATGGTGATTGCGCAAAGGGCAATCGGCCTTCGTTTGCCAAAGCGATGAAACCTGAACAGGCAAAACAGTGTTATGATGACTTTGTACAGACACTAAAGCAACAGTATCATGCGGTTAAAGAAGGAGTTTTTGCTGCACATATGCAGGTTGCGTTAGTGAATGACGGTCCGGTAACTATTTTAATTGAAAGCAAAAAATAATACTTTAACGAAAGGATTAAAAGATGAAAAAAATATTTTCCGCAATGCTATGTGTTATCTGCTTGAGTAGCTCTTTATATGCAACGGCGCCATGTGCAACAAGAGAAAACATTGATAAAAAAAAGGCAGTAATGGGTCGACGGTGTACGTGTGGTAAAACACTTTTTTATACTTTAGCAACTGCTGCTTCAGGATTTTGTATTTTTTTAGGATATAAATTTTACAAATCAATGATTGGTCAAAAAGAGTCGGTTAATATCAGGACGATGAGTAATGACGCTCTCACAAAAAGAATAGTAGGGTTAGAAAAAAAAGTTGAAGCGCTTAAAGAACCGGCAATGTTTAGCTGGAAATGGACTGTTGGTTCGTTAAAAAGTGTGGTTACCAGTTTTATATCTTCAGGCTTAGCTGGCATTGTGTTAAGTAAATTCCGTAATTTTTATAAATGTTATAACTGTTTTGATAACGTAACAGATTTTATTGCGGTACGGCTTGAAGGTGCTAATTTTATTGATGAATTGCTTTACAATGCTCAACTTTTTGATCATTTTTCTGTTATGTCTGAAGATGACTTGCAAAAAGGCAAAGAGAGATTTACCGTTTCTTTGAATAATTTTGTTGCATCAATAGAATACCTTGTTGCTTTTATGGAGTATAAAATTGATTCTTTCCAAGACACTGTTTTATCTGAAGAAGATATATTGCTTTCGAAACATCTATTTGACACAGTAAATACGTATTGTGCTCAAGTAGAAAATATCTTCTCAAATGGTGGACAGTTATTTGCTGTAACCTCGATTTTACGAGAAGATGTCATTCGATACATAGAAGGTTTTCGGGGCTTGGAAAATAGAGTTACTTGGATGTTAAAATAATAAAATATAATCTAAAAATTTATATAAGAGGCGGCCGTAATCAGGCCGCCTCTTGTGTTGTGTACTAAGAATCCAAACGGTCTTTAATTTTTTTATGCTTTTCTTTTATGTCTAGTTTTCTGAATGTATTTCTTGTTTGATATGCATTAAATGGTGCACGATCCGATTTATTAAGGTGATACGGGTCAAATCCTTTTTCGTGAAGTAGGTATTTGAAAATTGCATTGGATTTACTTTCTCCTGCACAATGGAGAGCTGTGTTTCCCCCTTCATCTGTTTGCTCAATATCAACGCCGTGTTTTTCATGTTGTTCTATGAGCCATTGTACAAGCGTCAAGCTTGAGCTTTTACAAGCGCAATGAAGAGGAATTCTTCCTAGACTATCTTTTTCTTCTAAACGAGTAGGATCTTCCATTATTGCTGTTTTTACATCATCAATGTTTCCTCTTTCGCATGCCGGATGTAGCGCAAGCCGTAAGCTTGATGTTTCTATAGGAGATTCTGAGCCATCATCTTCTGAGCATTTTGTGTACCCATCAATTACTGCGTCAATTTCTCCTTCACCTTCTTCCTCTTCCCCTTGAAAAATGTCTGCAAAAGTGAGTAACGATTCTGTGATGTTATGATGAAATTTTTTGCTTTTTGGTATAGCTATTGGTCTGCAAGGGATTTTGGGTTTTTTTGTTGGTTCATCTGAAAGCTCTTGTTCAATAAAACTTTCGATGTCATCGATTTCAGATGTTTCAGGTTTGCGCTTGCTCGAAGAAACTTTAGCGGAGGCGGACCTGTCCGAAGAAGCTTTAGCGGAGACGGACCTGTCCGAAGAAGCTTTAGCGGAGACGGATACTTTTCCTATAGCCTCTTGAAGAAGCTTTTCTTTTAACTTCTGTTGTGCTTCTTGAGCTTTTCGAAAGGCCCTTTGAAAGTTTATTCTTGCTTGTTCTGTGTTTTTACGTTCAGCAGCCATTTGTTCGTGTTTTTTCCCTATAGCCTCTTGAAGAAGCTTTTCTTTTAAATTTTTTTGTGCTTCTTGAGCTTTTCGAAAGGCCCTTTGAAAGTTTATTTCTGCTTGTTCTGTATTTTTACGTTCAGCAGACATTCGTTCTCTTAATGCTTTCATATCAGGTGGGGGGGCACTAGGTTTATTTGATCGTTTTTTTACAAAAAAAATAGTAAGTGCTGTTATTGCTATTACAACTGAACCAATGGTTGCCGCAATGATACCGTTTTTTTTGTTAAAGTATTTTGAAGTATTAAAACGCATACCATAGAGATTATGTGATAAAAAAATATTGAATGCTAGTGTTATGAACGTTAATTTTGAAAGTTTCATATCAACTCCTCTTTAGTTAAGAACACAAAAAATGGCAGGAGGTTCCTGCCACAAAATAAACGTTATGTTTTACGCCTTGCATGATATTTTGTAGCATGGCGTGAAAAATTTATTCTTCGTCTGATTCTGCAAGTATCTGACTCATTGGCTCTAAGAAGGTTTTTTCAACAAAATCTCTGATGATATCGGTTGCTTTTTGAAGATTTTCTACTTCTTTTTCTGTTGTTATTGTTTTTGCTAGTTCGTTTATTGTTTTTGTCCAACTGAGTATGAATGTCATACTGGTAATTGAATAAGCTTCGTCACGTTCACCGGCACTGATCAGATAAGCTAAAAGATCTTTTGATGTTTTTTCAATTCCTTGTGTGTTTTTAACGTTTGTTTCATCTACGAGACAATCAGATAAATAGATTTGCAATGCCTTTTCTATTTTTACTTCATATGCTTTAATTTTTTCTTGATCGTGTTTTTTTGCGATTGCGGTGAGCATCATTTGCATTTGATCAGAGTTGTCGACGGGTTGATTTTCCATTGCTAACAGGGTTGATGATGCTAATAAAACGCATAGAATTGAGCTTCTTTTGAACATTGTTTCTCCTAAAAAGTATAAAAGTGTTAAAGTTTTTTCTATGCTTGAATGTAAATAGTAATTTTTAATTGGTCAAGTTGTTTTATTATCAAGGTTGTTTCCTTAAAATGCAAAATTTTGATTTTTTTAAAAAGGTTGCTAAAGTAAAGGCGTGTTTGTAGGGTTTTTGAGGTGTTTTAAGAGGGACTTCTATGAAAAAAATATTACTGTTTTTTTGTGTATTTAGTTTTTTATCTCAGCCTTTGCTAAATGCAATGCAACGAAAAAAAACATTGGGATCAGAAAAGATGTCAAAGAAAGACCGCAAAAAGAAAAAAAAGCTATATAAATCCGTTGCAGAACATGAAAGAAGACGTGCAAGATTAGAAGAACTGATGGTCTTGAATCCAACAGAAGAGGGCACTTTTCATGAGTGTGAAGAAGAGATAGATGCAAACATGTTGGAGCGTGGAGATTGTTCCTCAGAAGGGGTGAGAGCTTTGCAAGAGAGTGAGGGGGAAATAAGTGCAGGTGTATCAGAGTGTTCAGACAGCGTATCTCGAAGGACATTGGCGCGAAGAAAAAGAGCTTCGAGGTGTTGTGTAGGCTTTCGAACAACAAAGTGCTTAGCCTGCTGCGTTATTTGTCTGGTTGCTTATTTCTTTACAAGTCTTGTTGTGTTTATGTGCGGAGGGTCAGGCATTTTGCAGCAAGGGCCTGTAGCAGCTTCATCTTCTTCAGGGCAGGTTTACACTTTTTTTAAAATTATTAGTTTATTTAATCTTTTTTTTAACCTTAACATTTCTTTATAATGTACCTTTATGTTTTTTATAGTGCCGTATCGGCCGGAGATTTTTCTTGTAAAGGTGTTTCTGGTATTGTCTCGGATGGAGTTTTATGGTTCGTCGATTGTTGTGTTTTGCGGGACAATTTCTGAAGATTTTTCAAAAATTGTACGTATTTTTCAAAAAATAGGCTCATTGCCTCAAGGCATTGTGTCACTCCTCTGTAGAAGTTAATAATGAGATCATTTATTGAAAGGGAAAGATCTCTTAGTTTTAGAGCAAATTTTTGAAAACTAAAATTAAATTTGTTTCCGATGACTTGTATAACAACGGGTCCTGCTCCAACAGTTACATGAGAATTTGATTCGTGGGAAATAGTGCTTTTGCAGCTGGCATCTGGGTGTGTTCCGACTATCTCTTTTATTTCTCTTATTGCTCGCTCACGTTTTTCCTCCATTAAACGTTCTCGTTGTGTTATCTGTTCGTTTTGGTCAGCAACAAATGCATTGATTCCCTTTAACGTTTTGCATCCAAAGACTGTGCCATTTCCTAAAAAACAACGAATAGCTATTCCGTCAATCACATTGTAACATTCACCTTCACTATCACAATATCTTCCACCATCAAAGTCTTTAAGAGAGTAAGCTGAGGAATAGTTATCCCTATAAAAATCATAATTGTTTCTGGTTACTACCATTGGCAACATACAAAAAAATAAAAGTATTCGAGCGAGGACATTTGTACGTAAGTTTGTCTGTTCAAGATGCGTTTTTTTTGTGTATAATCGTTGTTTCTTCGCACTGCTTTTTTTTCGTCTTCTATTTCCTCGTCTTATTTTTTTCAAAATATTAGTGTTTCTTCCTAATATGCCAAGGGCAGCTCTTTGTTTTCTCTTTGTTGCTTTTATTTGGCGGGCAACTTCCCCTTTTTTTATTCTTGGATTGGTCCTGTATCTTCCTCTTTCTAAAACTTTTTGACTGTTTTTTTTCTGGAATCTTCTTTTGTATGATTTTCTATGTATATTGTGCATACAGTGCAGGTCAAAAGATAAAAAAACAGAAGTTACTACGAGTGAGCTTAAAATAAAAAGGTTGTGTAGTTTTTTCATAGTAATTCCTTATTTATCCCCTTGCTTAACATCAATGACAAGATTACCGTTGACGGGGACATTTACGTTTGTATTAGAAATTACAATAGTAGCACAAGAGAAAACCCAATTAAAAAGCGAGCTAACAGTGCTTTTAATGCTGCCTTGCCCAGAGTCTTGTTCGGAAGTTGGATAGCAAACTGCTGCTTTTTTATTGTCGTTATCAAACTCGCAGCAACACCGGGTTGTTGGATTACAACAAAGAAAGGTCTTTTCTTGCTTGTCTGCACAGCTTCCCTCCTTCCCAAATTCTCCTAGTAGTGTGTGATTGGAGCATGCAGACACTCCAGAGCATGAGCAAGAGCTTACAGGTGCCTGAGATGAAAGTCTAACAAGAGTAAAAAAAACGATAGCAGCTGTCATTAACGGATTTTTTAGAGTTTTTAGTCCTAACATAAAAGGGAACTTTAGTATTTGATTATAATCCAATGCTTTATTTTTTCGTTCAAAATTGACTCTTTTTCTGGAGTATTGTTTTTTTGCAAGAATATTGTGTCGTATTCTTCTAGTTTTGCTCAAGCCTCGATGTTTTTTTCGATTTTTTGTATTTATTCTTAATTTTTGACGTTTTTCTATAAGACGAGTATATCGAGATCTTTCTTTATTTTTTATGCTTCGGGTATTCCGATATAAAACATGTGCCCTTTTTTTTCTTTTTTGCCTTCTATGGGTTCCTCTGTAATATCTTTTGTCTCCGCAATGCAAGTTGAAGCTGCTGAAAATAATAATTGTTAATAAATGTAATGCTAATGATCTGTGATATTTGCTCATTATATTTCCTTATAGTAAAAAGTGAATTTTTTGCTCGCTAGTATTTTCTATTACATAGCAAATTTTTGCAAGAAATTTAGCACCAAGTTGACCTTTTAAGATGTGAAAAAATATGAATCAAGAGAAAAAGAAAAAACTGACATCGTTGATGAGGAAGTATTTTGCAATGCGGACGAAATATCCTGATGCGATATAGAAAAAATGGTTGCTTTGTTTGAGTATGATCAAAAAAGGGCACCTGACTAATTTGTGTCAAAGCAAAATGAAAATGCCCTATTTTTCTCCAAGAGCCTCTGCTAAAAGGTACTTTGAGGGTGTTGCTTGTTCTGCGGTGCTATCTTGGAGGGCGCTTTTTTAGTTGCTGGATGATCATTGCTCAAAGATTGATTTTAAGATAAGCTTGTAACCATGGGTTTTTAAGGTAAAAATGAGAAAAATAGAAATATGAGATGAGCAAAGAGAAAAAGAAAAAACTGACGCCATTGATGATACAGTATTTTGCGATACGGGAAAAATATCCTGATGCGATACTGTTTTTTCAGGTGGGTGATTTTTACGAGATGTTTTTTGATGATGCCAAAAAAGCATCGGCTTTTTTGGGTATTGCGCTGACAAAGCGGGGAAACATCAATGGTGAGCCGATACCGCTGTGTGGTGTTCCGTTGCATGCGCTTGATCATTATCTGACAAAATTGGTAAAAGGTGGATTTAAGGTTGCAATTTGCGATCAGCTTGAAGAGCCCAAACCGGGCAAGGTTGTTGATCGTGGTGTAACACAGGTGCTTACGCCGGGGACATTGACCGATTCTAAATTGTTAGATGCAAAATCAGCGTCGTATCTTTTTTCATTTTTTCCTACAAAAGATAAATGGGGCCTTTTATTTGGAGAGCTGTTAACTGCGCAGTTATTTGCAACGGTTTTGCCGACCGATTCTACAAAAATGTTGGAATCTGAATTGTCAAGATTTTTCCCGGATGAAATTCTTTTGCCCCATGATAAATTAGGAAAGTCATTTCAGTCTCTATTTAAAAAAATGGGATATTTTACCTCTTTAGAACATCTTGATGTTTATGACCAAGAATGTACAAAGCAGATTAATGGCTGGATGGCACATCAGTTTAAAAATGAGACGGTTTCTGCAATTAAAGATCATGAATCTTTGTTGTATGCAATATACAATTTTTACAAGTATGTTGAAAAAAATCAGTGTGGTGCGCTGGAGCATTTTAAATCGTTGCATTTTTATGATCCGGAAGATTTTTTAATTTTAGATGCATCGACGCAAAAAAATCTTGAACTGATACACAATAATCAAGGTGGTGGTAGAAAAAATACTTTGTTTTATTTGCTCGATAAAGCGTGCACTTCTATGGGGTCACGCATGGTTAAAAAATGGGTTACGCGGCCGCTGGTCAAAAAAGAGGCGATTGAGCAACGATTAGATGTGGTTTCAAAGTTAGTAGACGATATTACGCTGAATCAAAAAATAAAAGAGCTTTTGGTGCAAATTGGTGACATTGAAAGAATTGTAGGACGGATGGCATTGCGTCGAGCAGCTATTTCTGATTATCTTGCGTTAGCACGAGCGCTAGAAATTATTCCGGAGTTAAAAGCGCTTTTGATCGCGCATGATGATATCATGTTGTTGCGTGTTATTGCGTCTTATTTAGTTGATTTTACCAATGTGCATAAATTGCTTTTGGCATCTTTAAATGATGATTCTTCAAAAGATTGGATCATAAAAAATGGATTTGATCAGCGGTTGGATCATCTGCGGACATTGGTGTTTGATGGCAATAAAAAAATTGTTGATTTAGAAAAAAAAGAGCAACGCGAGACAAAAATAAATTCTTTAAAAATTCGGTACAACAAAGTGCATGGGTATTACATCGAGGTGACAAAACCGAATCTGCATCTGGTTCCAGATACATACATGCGGCAACAAACATTGGTCAACAGAGAACGATTTACTACCATTGAGTTGCGCAATCTACAACAAGAGATGGTGCAGGCCAGTGCACAAATTGATCAGGTTGAAAAAGAAATTTTTGAGCACGTGAAAGATCAGGTGTATCAATATATTGCACCGTTGCGTAAAGTTGCACATGCGCTGGCTCATTTAGATGCGTTGCTTTCATTTTCTAATGTTGCGTATGATTTCGGGTACATTAGACCAGCGTTTAATGAAAATAGTAACATAATCATTGAACAAGGACGTCATCCGGTGGTTGAGTTTTGTCAAAACATTAATTTTATCCCCAACGATACGACATTGCATGACCAGCAATCATTGTTGATTATCACGGGTCCGAACATGGGTGGCAAGTCTACGTATCTGCGTCAAGTTGCGTTAATTTCTATTATGCCCAATGCGGATCATTTGTACCGGCAAAACAGTGCAATGTTGCACTGCTCGATAGAATTTTTACCCGCATCGGTTCTGGTGATAATTTGGCCGGCGGCAAAAGTACCTTCTTGGTGGAAATGGAAGAGACTGCATTAATTTGTAATCATGCAACACGCAAAAGTTTGGTTATTTTAGATGAAGTTGGTCGCGGGACAAGCACTTTTGATGGGCTTGCTATTGCCCAAGCAGTTGTTGAACATATTCACACAAAAATTGGTGCAAGATGTTTATTTGCGACACACTATCATGAATTGACACTACTAAAAGATTTTTTTCCGGCAATTCACAGTTATTACGCTTCAAGTAAAAAAACAAAAGACGGAATCATTTTTTTGTACAAGATTGTTGAAGGGGTGGCCGATGGTAGCTTTGGAATTGAGGTTGCGAAATTGGCACATTTGCCCAAAAACCTCATTGTCAGAGCAAAAGAGATCTTAAAAAATCATGTTGATGGTAATGCAAGTCAGATAAAACCTGCCAAAGTGTTGCATCATGATAACCAAGAACAAACATCGTTGAATGATTCGTGCAAATTAGAGGCAAAAGTTGCCAATTTACAAGTTGAACTGGAGAACGAAAAAAATAAGCTTGCAAGTTTGAAAAGCGTCGATTTTGATGATTTATCACCCAAAAAAGCTTTGGATCTGTTGTGGGAGATTAAAGAGCATTTGGGGTAAGTTAGGAGACCATAGTGTTCAGAACTAAAAAACAAATACTTACATTATTTCTTATTTTATTTTTTACAACGCAATGCACAACCATAAAGCCGATGAACAGTCGTTGCTCGCGAGTAAAGAATTGCTTAAAAAACACCCTTTGTAAAGTTGTTGGTTGTTTCAAATCAACGAAAAATTTTTGTTACAACACGTTCTGGGGTACGTGTTACATCATTGCTGGTGCATGTTCTTGTGCTTCACATACGAAGCTTTTTTATAAGCTTGCAAGGCGAAAGCTTACAGAAGGAGAAGAAGCAGAGGCGGTGCGTTATTTTAACGCGATCGAAGATTTTAGCACGGTCAAAGGTTTGCAAGAAATGTCTGGAGCGCTTCTGTACGGCGCTTGTGCGTGGGAAAACAAAGATCTCGCTACTACATTAGTGCACAAAGGGGCAGAGGTGAATTACAATGGCCCACACAAGGTTTATGGCTATTCAACATTGCACTGGGCCTGTGAACGTGGCTACACTCAGATAGTATCGGAGTTGATAGAAAAAGGCGCTCCCCTTGAGGCCAAAGATAATCGTGGCCTTACCCCTTTGCTTCTTGCGTACGATGTAGGGCATATAGAAATAGTGCGACTGCTTGTAGAAAATGGTGCCGATGCAGATGCTGTGGATAAGCGTGGCGATACAATTTTGAATCGAATTTGTTTTGATCGTGAGACTGACAGAGAATTAATCTTATTCTTTATAGAAAAAGGTGCTGACGTACATACCAGAGTTAGTAAGTGGATATCTAAAAGTGGTAAGCCTATTTTGCATTGGGCCTATGGTCACAATTGTCCAAAAATAGTGCGAGCACTTATAGAAAAAGGTGCTGATGTAGATGCCGGGGATGAAGATGGTTGGACACTCTTGGTTCGGGCCTGTTATTGCTTTGAAGGTGATACAGAGTTGATATCGTCTCTTATAGAAAAAGGCGCTGATGTAAATGCTAGGGATATAAATGGCGAGACGCCCTTTACTTTATCTGGTAAGTGGAAAGATGCATGGCTCGCGAGATATTTGATAGAACACGGGGCAGATATAACAGCAAGATGCGGGAAAGATGGAAAAACTGCCTTGGATGTAGCCCGTGAAGGTTTTGGTAACCCAGACACTGATAAGTTAAGAGCAGACATTGATAAGTTAAGAGCTTTGTTATCAGAAAAAGACACCGAAGAAGATCCCTTTGCTGGGTTCATTGATCTTGATATAGCTCATCATCAAATCAGGGATGCTGAGCGTAAAAAAGCTCAAAAGCCAGAAGTGAAGGAGTTTCTAGATGCTCTGTCAATGAAGGGGGGAGATTTTAGAGATGATGCCAATGTTGCAAAAGTTGTGAAAGAGATTAAAAACAAGAAGAATCCAAATCGGGCTAAGCACATGTTATTAGCCAACCTTGTTGATTTTGATAGAGAATATGGAGAGATTGGTGAAACAACGCTAAAACCATTGTTTAAAAACATTTGGTTTGATTATACATCATTTAAAGAAGGTGATTTTTTAAATCTCATACGTTTTGCAGCAAGACACAAAGTACAAGATGCAGATGGTTTGTATATAATCGAAGCATTTGAAAAAATTAAAACCCAAGATTTAAGCAATTGCTATGGTGAAAGCTTAGAAGTTGTTCTTTCACATATTTTTGAAACTGCATCTTCGCAAGATAGGCTACAAGAGTTCAAAAAGAAATGGCTTACTTTTGCGCAAAAACAAAAAAGGAAACTGTTGCATCGATCATTGGTAGACGTGTTGGTTTTACACCGAAATTTTGATCCATTACCGCCAGAAATAAAGAGCTTAATTTTGAGTTTTTCTGGGGTGTCTTTTGCTGGATTAGGAGCTGAAAAGAAAGAAGAGGCTCCGCAACGCATAATGGAAACCGATCAATATCCTTCTCCATTGGCCCCTTTGTTTGCCACTTTATCAGATTATGATACTGAAAAAGCTGGCACGGATGATGCAGGGTCCCCTAGGCAGCGATATAGCTTTAAAAGGGGCAAGCCAAGAAGGAAAATCAAAAAAGAGGTGTTTTTTGAGTAAAAAGGCGCTACGGAACAATCTTTATTGAGTTGAAATGTCCATGGCCCCCTCTGAAAGCATGTTTTGTGTTGCAACCGGGACATTGCCAATATGACTTGAAAAATAGGCTTTTTTACTAGACATAAATCATATTTTTGGTAAAATATAAGTATAGTCAGATTTTAATTTAATGATAAATAGGATAT
>Ga0180433_10004264_pt1 | contig 20199 bp, 32 predicted proteins | sample SS_ome_8_FD_132980 | JGI IMG/M metagenome (GOLD analysis project Ga0180433, IMG submission 132980) | Hypersaline lake sediment archaeal communities from the Salton Sea, California, USA - SS_1_D_1 metaG | ecosystem: Environmental > Aquatic > Non-marine Saline and Alkaline > Hypersaline >... | reverse complement strand
TCTTCTGCAACAGGCTCTTCCACTACGTCTTCGACAACTTCCTCTGCTTCGATTACATCGGTGATAACCGGTGCTTCTGGGGCAGATGGTGGAACGATGTCAATGACTGTGAATTCAAGATGCATACCGTCTGGTGAACGATTGCCAGCATCGTCGATATCGACGACATAAATCAAACAGTGAGCGTCTTCAGGAAGAGTCAGAGACCACTCCATGATGCTCATGTCCTCAATTTCGTGTACGGTTTCTACACCGTCTACAATGACGTGAAGCTCACGCAGCACAACGTCACTGGCACCCAATACTGGGAGACCAATTTTGTAGATGTAATTCATTAAATCCTCCGTGTTTGAAATGGACAAGATGGTAACTTTGTCTGGTTGAGGTAATTCCACAACCGGCTCCTCCGGTTCTGGCACCCCTGGTTGATTGCTCTTAAACGCCATCCAGATCAGTAAGGTCTGAACGATCAAGTGCAGAAGACAAGCAATTAAAACTAAAATCCACATAACACAATTATGTATGCGTAATAAGGACAACTAAAAAAATATGCATCCTTACTCTACTAAGCCACTATGATTAAACTATTGAAACTCACGACCGGAGAAGAGGTCATTGCGGATGTAGAAGAAGCGGAATCAAATGCTCTCGCCTTGAAAAACGCAGTACGTTTGGTGCTTTCACAAGAAGGCGTAGGCATGATGCCTTTTTCTCCTTTTACAAAATCCGACACAGTAAGTATCGACAACCAACATGTCATCTTTGCAGAAGAGCCAGATGATGAAGTTAAGAACGCTTACAACAGCAAATTTGGTTCAGGTCTGGTGGTAGCTCCTGCCGGTCTGAAAATTGATTGAACATGAGACATTTGCCGAATGTTTTGGATGAAGTCTTTGCCGAAATACCAGATGATTTCGAACTTAAAGAAACTGTGTCCTTAGTGCTCGGCTCAATTAAAGAAAGCGCCACGTATTCGCCGCCTGAGATGAAAAACCATTGGTGGAACATTGCTGCAATGAGGTTAAATGAATTTCTCGGAGATGCAGACGAAGACTGGAAGCTTAAGATTTCTGAAATCATAAATGGTGATAGAGAGTCGCCAGATTGGAAACAAGAAGGCTTTTAACAAAAGGAGAAAATTATGCCTACAACAACTTCTGAAGCAACGCAAATCGTTCAGATTTGTCAGGAATATATAACTACAGAAAAATTAAAGGAGATGGCCACACGCTTAGATGAAGAAGTCGGGCAACATACTGACAATGATTCACTTAAAGTGACACTTAATATGCTGCGACAACTGACGGATTCTGCCCCTTAAAAAAGCCAATGGTTTGTCGATATATAATGCCATGAAATTATTCAACGAGTATATCGACGGTATGAAAAAAAGGGGTGTTGTTACTGCACATAACCCTATGGGTCACAAATTACCCGATGCTCAAAATAAGCATGCCAACCAACAGCTTTATCAATTTCTTGTTGATAGGGGACATCAACCGCATCCTGTAACTGGCACCTACAATGGACATGAAGAGGATGCATTTGAAATTCAAAGTATAGGCTTGGGCGATCTCAAAAAGATTGGCCGTAAGTTCAATCAAAAAGCTGTAATTTGGGGTAATGAAGAAGTGGACGTAAAATAAGCCCGGCACTTAAATGCCGGGCTTATTCTTTTCAGTTTTATTCACGTTTTACTTCAATCTTTCTTACTTGAGGAATATCCTCAGTCTCTTCCGGTAACTTCCAGGCCAATTTCAACATTCCATCCTTGAATGTTGCTTCGGGATCACCTTCGATCCATTTTGGCAGCGTTATCGATTTTCGGAATGAAGACTTCTTCAATTCACGAACATAGTATCTGGCCTCTTCAGAAGACTGATGCTCTTCTGACATCTTACCACTGATTACAAGCGTTGAGGTGTCTCCGGGGACAATTTCAACCGAAACGTCATTAGGACTAACACCAGGAATGGCAAATTTTATTAGCCATTCATCGCCTTCGGTTAAGACATCCATTTTTGGATAATTGCCCGAAGCAACAACACTGTCTACGTTGGCGTCCTTAAAGAAATCTTCGAAGAATTTGTCGAAGTGCTGCTGGACTGGGAAGAAAAATTCGTCACGTAGAGATGGGAAACTGGAATTTCTGCGTATAAGGTTCATAGTGAATCCTCCTTTTTGTAACTGTTGTTAAACATCCAGTTGTTGACCATTCCACTTGGATCTGGTCCATACTATATAAGTAACATGGACGAAATTCCTACAAAATTAATGGTTGTGGCCCATCCTGATGACGAGGCCCTTTTTGGTGGTGCTCAGCTAATCAAAGAAGGGGGCTGGAAGGTGGTGTGCGTCACAAATGGCCTCAACCCAGTCCGCAAAGGGGAGTTTCACATGGTGATGTATGTTACACATACTCGCTTTGAAATCTGGGATTACTATGACGAACAGTACACCCCTCTGGACATTCACGTGCTGGCAGAAGACCTAAAGCGTGTGGTTAATGAACGTCAATGGGAAAAGATCGTCACCCACAATGAAGATGGAGAATATGGGCACCTTCACCACAAGCAAATCCATGATCTAATGAAAGGAATCGTGGGCAACAAGCTTTGGACGTTCAATTTTGAAGGCCCAGAGCTTCCAGAAGAACTGTGGCAGGAAAAGCTGGAGCTTCTAAAGATCTACCAGAGTCAAGCTGACATCATCAATGGTCATGTCTCAGGCGTGCAGGAAACAGCAGGTTATGGCAGTGTCGATGTTAGGCGTGAGACCATTTCCAGAGGCAAAGCTACATTAAAAATGCTCTGATCAAACAAACATCTTATTGTACAGAACAGCTTTGGCTTTTCTAACAGTTTGTGATGTCCTCTCATCTCCGTTTTCAACCACAAAATCCATCACATTTGATTTTAGAACGGGTTCAATTTTATCTAAATTCTCTCGCCAAACAGGCAGGTATTCTTTCTCATCTGAATGCAGTTTGTTGACCACAAATGAGTGACCTGTCTCAACTCTTCGGAATGTGCCAAAATGAAACCCATGCAAGGGCCTGCGATATCCAATAAGTGGCCTTAGATCAAATGTTTTACAAAGCATGTAGTAGAGCATTTCCTCATCATAGTTGGGAAATTTGGCTTTCTTACCCACACCTTGTTCCTCACGAAAACCAGGGCAATAAGCTTGGTTTCTGAAATGATTACCGTTGGGAATCCTCATTTCTTCAATGATGTCTTTCATGGCGTCGTAGTACTTGTCTTTGATGATGAACAGCAAGCCCGTAGCTCGCCAACGATTATAGTCATAATCCCATTCATTACTGAATGGGAGCCTTGTCTTCCTGCATTGTGCAACGTATGTGTCATAGAAATTATCGTTGAAGACGTTGTAATTGATAAAATCCACGTCTCCAAAATACACGTAATCAAACCCCTCGAACTCCTCTCTTCGCATTAGAAATCGCAGAGATGCCAAGTGAGGTATTTCTGTGTCGTCTACATCCTGGTAGTTTTCCACAATCTCAAAGTTGGCACCAACTCTGGATCGCACCATCTCCAGAGCTTTTTTGTTGTAGTCCTTGAGCGATTCGTGCAAGTAAATCTTCACGAAGTGATGTGGCCAGTTGTGTAGGATAGAATAAATGTAGGTTGCAATGAAATCCTGATACCAGCCGTAAACGTATGTTGTAAAGCATAATTTCATATTGACCGTCTCCATTCTATCTAGTAGATTGACCCCATTGAAAAGGATTTCATATGGACAATAAAACAAAACACGACTTGGATAAGGCGATCAATATCATCAATAATCTCATCGATGGCATAGCATTCCTCCCACAAAGCTGGGACGATATGCTAACCTTCGATATATCAGAAGACATCAAAGAGTTTATGCGAGAACATGATCCCGAAAACTGGGGATCACAGCCTGATCAGGTCAGATTCGACACGCCCTAAAAGTCAGCATAGGCTTGCAAATGCTTGTCTGCTGTCATGGGCCAGTTGTTCTCTTGTACAAACTTGAGATTACGGCCACGCAGTGAATGACGATACTCGTGATTTTTCAAACACCTTAGCTATCTCATCAGCTAAGGTCATGGTGTCATGTGCCTTTGGCACTACGCCCTCAAGATCATCAAACAAGTGAGAATCGCTGGCGATGACAGGAATGCCGTTTGCCATAGCGTTACATAAATCACCCACCTAAGCAAGAGGGGTAGCGTTCACCCTTTCACAGGCCAATTTATACATGCCAACATTCGATCAATGGGCAAAAAGAAGAAAAGCTGTTTGACTTTTGGCACGAACCTTGCTTAAATACCCTGGCAGTTAACAGTTTTCTGCCATTTTGACATCAGGAGAAAAAAGATGCCTCACACGTAGAACTGCAACAAAAATTACCTTTACGTGTTCGTCAGAACTGATCTGACAACCTCACAGCAGGCGGTACAAGCTATTCACGCCGCCATCAATGCCACTGCCAAATTTGGTCTAGGCGATCTGCCAGATCATCCTTATCTCGTGCTTTTGGCAGTCAAAAACGAAGCCAAATTGCTCCGGGTGCAAAAGTACCTGTCAGAGCATGGCATCCGCTTCGAATCCTTCCGAGAATCCGATTTAGATGATGAGCTTACGTCCATAGCGACAGAAGCCATCACGGAATCTCAGCGGCACATCTTCCGCAAATATCAGTGCCTGAAGCCGGAAGGAGGTACCCAAGCAGCATAAACCTTTGGAGCAGAGGCGAGTTGGTACACGCTAGTCAATGGCTGACTGTTGGCCTGCACGGGTTCGAGTCCTAATCAGGATGCAGAACGTTATTGACGAGGTAGAAATATCAGCCGTTTTCGGAACGGTTCGCAGGTTCAAATCCTGCCTGCTCTACTTTTGGGTGCGTAGCTTAATTGGCAGAGCATCGATTTCTAGAATCGAGGGTTGTGGGTTCGAGTCCCACCGCACCTTTTCATTTTTTGGATTACCGCAGGTAGCTCCAATTGGTTAGAGCAACCAGAGCAGGGAGTGATCACACTGGAGCGAGCGTGAAACGGGACGCCGGGAAGCGTGAGCGAAGTCCTTGCATACATCTGGGAGGTTGGAGGTTCGAATCCTTCACTGCGGACTGAGTACATGTGTCAAGCTGTCATTGATAACAGCTTGACACATGTAGTAACATTTTAGGACGCTTTCGTAAGCTTAGTTGGCTAAAGCTGCGGTCTCTAAAACCGTGATCGTCGGTTCGAATCCGACCGAAAGCACTTAATCGTTGTAGACGAAATGAAAACGTTGATACTCTGCGGAGTCTATCCAGTGCCGGTCAACGTGACCACACTTTTCGCATTGATCCTTTGGAGCATCTATTTCCATTTCTCTTGCCATACGAATGGCATGCGATTTAGAATCGCATGTCACAAGAACACTTATTGACGGTGTTGTCTTACTGCGATGAGGCTCCCAACACTTGCAGGTTTCACATAGGACACACCAAACACGAATTAAACGCTTTTGACCTTGCATGGCTTTTCTCCAAACAAAAGGAATGAAACTGTCTGGAAGCCTAATACAAAGTCAAAAGTTCAGAATTCACGACATTCCAAAATTTTTGGAGAAAAACATGCGTTAGATCATTTGGAGACAGAAGCTCGGAACCGAAGACTGCCCGTACCTTGTACGGTGGGTGTTCAACTTCTACTTCTTCTCAATACGCATCCATCATTGGCTCCACAGTGACGATCTTAGGTGCCATCACGACCATCCGTGGTGGTTCTGGACGATCTGCTTGTGGGGTGGATATACTGACGTTTCACCAGATGGTGAGGACCGGGTGCGGCCCGGCAACATACGGTTTCGCCCGGCCCTTCATCGTCACTCTGTAAAAGTAGATCCAGGCGGTTGCTGGACCGTCCTTTTGACAGGCCCAGAAAGTCGTCGCTGGGGCTTTTGGGTGAATGGCAAGTTCCGTAAGCGTAACAAGTATTTCTTCGAGCATGGCCATCACAATCCATGTGATTGATGCTTTACAATCCAATTTTTTTGGCGTAAAATGGTTGATAGACAATCACATATCACAGGAGATTCACATGTCAAAGTACGTCGTCTACTCAAACGATGAAGAGACTATCGTTTCTACTCTGGAAGATGAACATGTTGTTCTCAGAGAATACTTCCAAGAGGGTGGCCGGTCTCTGGAAGACTATGATCGCACCATTTCAAATGGGCCTGTTACTGTTACCTCAAAACTTGTAGCCGGGAACTATTGATCATGGCTGAAAAATCACATCAGGAAATCGTCAGCGAGTGTGCCAATGCAGCAGTCGCCTGTTGGAACTACTATTCTGACAAACCGCTGACAGATGTTCAAATTGACAACCTGCGTAAAGCAGTTGCTTTGAACTTGCCTGTTGGCATCAAAACCGAAGATTGGGAGCAATATGCCACTTGACTTCAAAAAGGTTAAGACAGAGGCTGTTGTCTTCGGGGGTAATTTGTGAAATATCCCAAGACAATCTTCTTACTGGGTCTCATCTGCGGCATGCTTCTGGTGCATTATGCACCAAGGCCGGAACAGCAGTTTGGGTATGTTGAAGTTGTCTCGATCTACGACGGCGACACGTTCTTTGTAGACTTGCCCGGTGTGCGTCCAATTTTTGGAAAGCGGATTGGGGTCAGAATCAAGGGCATCGACACGCCCGAAATCAGGGCAGATAAAGATCTCTCCAAAGAAGATCAAGAGCGAGTCAAGGAGATCGCTCGACAAGCTAAGATGTTTCTCGTTGAAAAACTCCGATCAGCCAAGGTTGTCGAAATCAAAAACGTTGAGAGAGGCAAGTTTTTCCGAATCTCAGCAGATGTATACGTTGATGGCGTTGATGTTGCCGAACTCTTGTTGAAAGAGGGGTTGGCAAAAGAGTATGACGGAACTGGCAAAAAACCCAAGTGGCATTAGACAAGCTTGATCTGCACAAGGTCAAGATCCAATGTTAACCGTCTTAAGAACGTGGCATTTACGTTGAGTCGTTCAGCGGTCTTTTTGATTTGGGATTCTGCTTTCTTAAAGAGACCTACATTTTCTTGTGAAACCACAAGTCCATCCATGTTGTAAGTAGGGTTGAAGTTTATCTCGTCCACGTTAGCTTCTGCTGCAACCTCTACCATTCCCACTACCTCGTCAATGTTAAGCAGATTGATGTTGTTGTGGATCATTAATCGCTGTTGTGGTGATCGCAACTCAGCATACTTCATCAAAGACTTGATCACAGAATCATAGGCATTCAGGCGACGTATCTTTTGATACGTTTCTGGCGTGGCTGCATCAATAGAGAATGTTGTGCAAGTTTTGGGAAAAGACAACCATCGTTCCATTCTTTCCTTGCTAATGATTGTGCCATTAGTGGTTGTGCTTACAATAATCTGATTTTGGTATTTGTCGAATTCCATTTTGTCAAGACAGTCAAACATCATGTCTTTCCAAAATGGCTCGGCCACTCCTTGAACGTGGATCATTTTAAGATACTTGGTGTATGGCCTTAATTTTTCACACACCTCATCCAGCCTGTTGACTTGTGGTTCAAAATCTGGCATTCCACGTTCACACATTATGCATGCCGTATCCTTGGTTGGCTTGGTTCCTCCAATGTTGCAGTGCGTGTTGGGCAGGTCGATTTCTAATTGAGATGGGTAATCCTGTTGCCAGAAAGCCCTTACTGGTAAATTGTTTATCCGATGGAACAGTGGACAGGAATCGATAGCACAAGTCTCGTGCATCTTTCCTTGTAACGTTTCATTGCGGATTCCCTTAGCAACATCTCCATACCAGATTTCTTCAAGAGAATTCTGTAAAAGATTGCCCAAACAACGTCTTGTATGAGAACAACAGAAATTACACCACCCCTCAGAATCCACCTTAATTCTCTGGAAAGGATAGTTGCAGAAAGCAGTTCTTTGAATTTGCCATGAGTTGATCATTAATGTATATACTATCTTAATGGCATGAGATTTATAGGCGTACATTTCGGACACGATTCTGGAATCGTTGTCATTGATGAAGATGGCGAAGTGGAATTTTATGCCCAATGCGAAAGATTTAAGCGTAAGAAGAATTATGGTGGATACGATTACAAGGCTAAAAAACCTGCCTTAAGCTGCTTAGGTGATCATTTTTCTGAGATTGGACCACTCAAAGAGGATGATTTTTGTGTTTTGGTCTCCATTGGTGGCGATATTACGATAGAGAAATTGTGGAGAACCATTGGCAACACTAGCCAGGAATCAATCGGATACGACCCCTATCTTGTGCGTCCTTACCTTCCAGAAAGAGAAAAGAACTTCATCTATTGGACCTTGGGCAGAAATCCAGATGTCGCCATCAACCATCATTTGGCCCACATCATTTCCGCATGGTGTTTTCGACCTAATGACGAAAAACGATTTTTCATGGCCTATGACGGTGTGGGGTTAGATGCACTGGGTATTCCACACACCAGTCTGGTAGGAGAAATTGGTCCTGATGGATTTGATTACTACCCTGATGCAACAGTTATACCCACAAGCTGTTGCTTGACCAGCTTCTTGGGTTACAACACTGCTGGAAAGGCTATGGGTTTAGCAGGTTACGTCAATGAAGCAGATTTCCTTCCGCCTTATGAGTTTTTGGTGAAAACTGTTGAATTGAGCATGAACCCTACGACCCATACCCCTCAGTATTTTGAAATTCACAAACCAAGAGCGGGACTGACAAGAGAAGATAGGGCTTACGTAGCTCAGTTTTACAAGTGGTACACGAACGATATCATTTGGCCCACCATTGAAGATAACATTGCAAAATACGCAAAAGGCAGAGGTGTTGTGCTTGGTGGCGGCACTACTCTTGCACTTGAATTGAATACACGAATTCATGGCATGGTCAAAGATGTGGTGTTTGGCCCGCCAACAGATGACAGTGGTTTAGCATTAGGTGCAGCAGCATTTGCATATTATCACTACAAGGGCACTTGGCCCAAAATAAAATCTCCCTCATTGAACACATTGCAAACCCCATTGATTCAACATGGCCCACAAGAACCAGACGAAATTGCAGATCTTCTGGCGAATGGAAAGGTTGTTGCTTTATTGAGAGGCGAAGCAGAAGCAGGACCACGAGCGTTAGGTTATCGATCCATATTGGCTTCTGCTAAGAACAAGAACAATCTGCGAAGATTGTCTCAAAGAATCAAGAGAAGAGAATTCTATCGCCCCTTGGCACCAATTGTTACAGATGATCAATTTGATCGATTCTTTGAAGGCCCAAAAGGAAAATACATGCAGTATCGTGTTCAATGTACTGAAGAGGCAAAAGAAGTTCTTCCAGCGATTGTTCACAAAGATGGCACATCTCGCCCACAAGTGGTTTGCAAAGAAGACGATCCCTGGTTGCATGAATTGCTGACTATTTATGGCAACACAAGCGGCGTTGAGTGTTTGATTAACACATCACTCAATGGGCGTGGTAAACCAATTTGCAACACCTTGCAAGATGCCATGAAAGATCTGAATGAAGATATGAGACGCCGTGAGCAGGTGGAAATAGCTTGTCTTGGTGAAAAGCCAGTGACTTTCCTCTGATAACTTTACATCCCTGATTTTTGACGTAAGATACTTTTTGTATCTAGTCTGTTATCGAGGGTGTCGAATGGAATTTTATCACTGGCCAACGATGGTGGAAGAGCATGTCAAAACTGACAAGAAGCTCCGTAAAAAGCCACGCCATGAACTCTACCGGATGGAACTAGAGGCGATCACTTCGCATCGATTCAAAAATGAACATAATCGAGCAAAACGATTGTTTCGACTGGCAGCAGAATCCTATTGGGAAGATGCAGGGAGACCATATTACAAGATCCATCCTGAAATGGTCCAGATGTTGATCAAGACCAACTTGGACAGCATTCCTTCGCAATTCATTGAAACCCCTCAGAATTCTGTTCTATTCCGCTTTGCTAATGATATCCCCATTCGCTACACGACTGGTGGTGTCACCATGCTCAGTGACGAAGTTATCAACAAATACCCAGTTTATGCACGTAGTGTTCTCTTCCATAGACATCAAAAAACAGAGACGGCGACAAACCTTGATGAGATTGTCATTTTCATTGACGAAGGGTTTCGACAAAAAATTAATGGTATTGATCGCCTGTTGTGCAACACCATTGTCTTAACTCTTAGAGATGATGAAACCATACCACAGGCTATTCAACGCACCATTGAATCAGAAGAGCAATCTGAAGCCATCATGTTAAGGTCCATGCGGTCACGATTGGAAAATCTATTCCGTGTAATCATTGCATCGGGCTTCTTGGCAAATACTCCCGAAGACAATCTGGTTGTGCCAGATATCATTAACAAAGACAAAAACAAATACATAGATGCCGTTGAAAAGGGCGATGAAGAAGCTATCAAGGTTATCGTCGAACGTGCAAAACGTAGGGGTCACAATGGTTGGAACATTGGCACCAACGAAATTTTTATGGGAGAAATGGAACCTTGGAGCCAGAAGGCAGGCCAACCCACAGGCAACGAACTGAAACACTCTCATATTCGAAGTGGCCATCCGCATGCCGTCCGATATGGGCCTGGAAAAAAGAAGGTCAAAATTAAATGGTTCCGCCCCACTCGTGTCAGAAAAGATCTGCCCTTTAAGACTGACGAGGGAAACAATGATTGAAATTGAAACCCCACTAATTGACATCACCGTTCCCGGTCGAACGCCAAGACAGTGCAAAGGCGAACAACTTCATTCTCGTGACGATCAGCGTTTGTTCCTGCTATGGTCCCCCTATGATTGGGAAACTGAACATGCAAGACTGGCATTGGTGGATCAAAACAACGTGGCTTACCGCATCATATCTTTCCATCAAGCACCCAAGTGGGCCAAGACCATCTTTTTCGCCAAGTACTCAATTAGCAAAACCTACCTGCCCATGAGGCAATAATGAACCTGCAAGAACTTACCCTCAAACATCTGCAAAAGCATCCGCTCTACAAATCACAGCACACTGTCCGTGCTCGTGAGATTCCCAATGGTTGGTGGATTGGTTATCGCACAACCCCTTCCAATTTGACTATTCGGACTACCCATTTCGATGTGAATATTACACAAAAGACGTTCTTCGTCCTGCATATCGAGATTGAGGGTAAATATCGAGGGAAAGGCTACGGGGATGCTCTGTACAAAACCCTAGAACATATCGCCGAAGAAGCGGGATGCGAAAAAATCCAAATGATGCCCTCTGGATGGACCCCATCAGGAGAAACCAGAGAGTCGTACCTTCTTCGCAGAGGGTACAAAAAATTTGGGGAAGAAGTAGTTAAGGAATTCGTCAAACAGTCGATAATGAAAGGAGAATTACAATGACTACTGACGAGGTTACCATGAAAAAATTAGACCACACAAAAGTGAAAACCGGAGACCTGATGTGCTTCACCTATTTCGTAAAGGTGAAGGACGTTCAAGATGGGGGCAAGTTCATCACTGTTCAAGACCTGGACGACAATAACAAAGAGATCAATGTCGATGGCAAAGATCTCATCCAAAAGTCACATTCTGCTGACTGGTACGACGAAGAAACAAAGGAAACCAGAAGCAGAATTGCTGAACTTCTGACACACTCTCACAAACGTCCATTCACCGTATGTTTCGACAAGGCTGATGGCGACGAACGTGTCTTGAGAGGCCGTCTGATCAAGCCTGAAACGCTTCTGGGACGATCTCTGGTCGAAGACCTGGATGTCGCAGGTGATCATCGAGAGAGGCTTGTGGACCACAGAACAATCAAGTATTTGATTGTGGATGGTGTCAAACACAGCGTGAAGTAGCAAACCTTGTACTACATAACAGTATGAGGAATCGCTGGACTGCAAAATCAAGATTTTCTCGTATCGTCCGTGCCGTTCATGAAAAGGACGGCAGGGGCTACGAGATTAGTGAATATGGAATTCAATTTCTTTGGGAACGATTTTGCGACTATGATCGATGTTTCACAGATTCTGAAATTGAATCTTGGTATTGCAAATTGCTCGAAATCAACGATTGGGGTAAAAAGAGGCTTAACCTCAAACGTATTCTGACCACCTATTCATCAGATTGAATGTCTCTGATTGCATCTTTCGGCCAAGGCAGAACTGTCATAATCTGGATGAGATGTCATCTCTTTCCAGATTTGATCGAATGCTAAATATCGTGCCACGTCTTGAGCATCATGCTCCAAAAGATCGCCCATTCTAGGAGGGCGACCACATTCACAACCATATTTATCAACAACATCTTTGACAAGACCCTGCATACGGCACGCAACCTGATTGCCAATTGCAATGAAATCCTGTTCAATCTCTTTCAGCGGTCGGCTCATCGAGTTGATCCATCCCATACTACGTCACGTTTCGACATCGTTCTGCACCATACGAATAGGTAATCGCTTAAGCGATTCAAGTATGGAATCACTAAGTGGAACTTTTCTGGTTTGTCAGACTTGTCTCTCCATAAAGAAATCTGACGCTCTGCCCGACGACATACAGTCCTAGCAATATGACCCTCGGCAGGATACGTAGGCAGAATAAAGTTCCTGAGTGGCTCAAGATCTGACTCCATTGAGTCGATCCCTTCCTCCAACTCAGTAATATCAGCCTCAAATACACGTTGTTCGTTCTGAGCCAGTTGGGCTCCGATGTGCATCAGAATGTCCTGAGCTTTCTCCAAAAGCTCATTCTGAGGCCAATGCCAAGTCAGATAGCCCAACCACGCATTTAATTCATCCAATTCGCCCTGTGCATCCACAGAACAATGGTACTTGTCCACCTTGCCCTCTCCTGGGCTAAAGGTTTTTCCCTCGTCTCCAGATTTAGTGTAAATCTTCATTTCACATCCTTGTGCTCAAGCCATACTTTTGCGATGTCTTATTGAACTTGGCTTTGACAGCTTCTCCTAGATCAATGTCAAAGTCCATCGCTATTAGATCAATGCAAATCATAACATCTGCAAGCTCTTCTTTTAAGCCTGAAATGTCATCTTTGCCACCAGCGATTCCCATGCGATGACGGTCTAATTTTTTCAACTCATTACAGACTTCACCGGATTCACCTGCTAATTCGTTGCCACGGAATGATAGAGAAAGCTCTTCACCCTTGGCCCACTCTTTGTCACGTTCAATATTGCCTTTTCTTAAAGCATCCAGCATTGTTTGTTCCTAGATAGATTATGGAAAACTTCAAATGGTGCATTTGGTTAATTCCAGAGAAGGATCATCACTGGAATTCTATCACAAACGGATTCCCGGTTCACCTGACCTTAGCTTCGCATTTGGAGGAAGATGACGCTTGGTTTCTCTACAAGCACGTCACGTTTGATCCAGTCTACATTAATCTTGTTGGAAAGCCAATACTAGATATCAAAGATAATTTCCAGGCTCTCTACTATGAAATAGAACCTAAGTTGGATTGGTTCCCCGATAACCCACACGTATCGTTTCGATACAGTTACGATTCCTTGGATCAAGACCTTCCAGAAATCAAAGGTGGAGCTTGGTTTAAGTATTTGGCTATGGTGGATTGCAGCGGGCATTTCAAAGAATGGACACTTACTTCCTAGAAGTAATCTCAATCAGGTGGTATCCGAATTGAGTTTTCACAGGACCATGTACTTCTCCGACAGCACTATTGAAACACACGTGATCAAACTCTGGCACCATACGTCCAGGGCCAAATGTTCCCAATGATCCACCACTTCGACCAGATGGGCAGGATGAATGCTGCTTAGCTAATTCACCAAATTCTGCGCCATTTTCAATTTGGGTTTTCAAATCCGTTGCTGTTGCTTCATCGGCAACCAAAATGTGTTTTGCTGTTACTTGTGCCATTTTTTATTCCTCCAGCTTCTACAATAGTTACGTTATTTTGATTTTGGTGCGATCACCTTCAGCGGGACTGAATACAACCTCATTTACAGTTATTTTTTTGCCATAGAAATCTTTATTTCCCAGCAAATCATCGCACGAGCCCTTCTTAACATAAGCTATTGTGCAATGCGGCCTGTACTCATTGTAGTTTGAAGTGTAATCTAGCTCCCTCAACGACTTATTGGCATCATGCAAGTCATCACCAGAAATGCCAATTTTGAGCACATCATAATCCCCACTCTCAAACTTCGAAATTTCACCCAATTCAATTTCGAAAGGTGACCACTTGGAAATAACCTCTTCAACAGGTTCAACTTCATTTGTGTGTAAGCCATACAGAACGGTGATATGGATTTCGTCTTCCCTGCCCTTATCGTCATCCTCAAAAACAACATCCTCTGGAATATGTTCCTTAGACCAATCCATAACAGATTTTGCGTCCTTAGAAGGAAACATAAACATTACACAGGAATAACTGTAATCAGCTTCCTTCTTCTCTAGCAAAATCCAATCTTTAAGCGTTCTGAACATATTGCTCCTTAAAAACCATCTTTCTTCCAGTCTACAACCTCTGATTCAGTGGTTGTTATGTTTGTTCTAAAGCAACCATTGAACATGTGTAGGAGAGAGTCTATGTACCGAGATTCATCCGAACCTTCAGATCTGGCAAGTATCTCTGCCGCATCATAAATTGACTGCAATGTCTCCTCATCGCAGAATAATCGCCATTCATAAAAATTGTCCATCTGTATTGTTTTCTATCGACTCAAAAGATCTTCCACCTCAAAAGGCTCGCTTACTTCTACGGAACCAATTTGAGGCAACTCAAATTGAACACTTCTAGGTCGATTGTTAATAACATAGTGTAAAATCACGTCTTTTTGACGATTTGATGGCCAACGAAAACCGTGCACATTGAAATGGCCTCCGCTGGCATGGATTCTCAAAGCCCCAGATCGCTTCATAAGCTCGTACATTGCAGGAGTACTTGTCCCCTGGTCATACTCGTCAGCGACGTTAGAGGGCCATCCCCAGCGTCTCATGGCCTGTGAGGAAGGTGTAGCGAACCTATGGTCCTGATCCCGGTGATAACCGCCCATTTGAATGACTTCTCCATTACGGAGAAGATAGCCACTTGCATTGTTGATTTCGTCAGAGGTGCCATAGTCCGCAAAGACATTACGCATCCACTCTTCCCAATCAACAGGCTCCTGCTCAGGCTCAAACCGGTCGTAATTCTGATCTGGCATCTCCTGGCCGGGACGCCAATCGTTCTCTAATAACCACTCAGCAAATCTCATGTGGTTATTTAGTCATTTGACTCCGAATCAGGTCCATCTATTACACGACAGCGTTCGTAGAATGATTCAGGAACTTCTGCCTTCTCGTATTCAATTACATCGAAGGTCTCATCGTACTCACCGTAGTAATCATACCAACCAGTAATCTCACCCTTGCCCACAACCTGCCAGTGCTTGTCTCTATCCAGATCAAAAAGATCATAGACATCAGATAAAACCAGTTCAGTTTCTAAAGATTCAGATACCCATTCTGACATGAATCGTCTGGATGGATCTGTGCTTTCCAAACCATGCCACCATACTTCAATCTCTGGTGGATCGCCATCTTCAGGGTAAATCCAGACTCGGAAATTAAACTCTGCTCGCTCATTCATATCTCTTCTCCTTAAGATTGACAACGTGTAATTCCGACCATTGGAAATCAGCATAAGGCGGCTTGTAATCTTTAAGCCCAACAGCATCTGACTCTTCTGGCGTTGTGCCATATTGTCTCAAATAGTTCTTGAACATGTTCTTGAAAGAACTGGGAGAAACCCTTCCTGGGTATCCATATTTCTTAAGGAACTTTTGCCAATCATCAGGGCATACTTTTTCAGGCACCTCTATTGCATCAACCCAACCTTCAATGTAATCACATCTTGCTTTCCAAGCAGCATCCTGTAATGCCCGCTTCTCTGCAATGAAAGCATCAGCTTCGTCTTCGGCTTCAAAACCCTCAACGAAACCAGCACCCATGCAATAGTCGTAATCTAAATCTATCTGAATGACGATATAGTTCATACCTTCTCTGCCGTGTCTTCCAACATGATGACATTCTTGCCATTGTCTAATTTCACAATCATGGCATCTCTGCTAATGCCAGCATCCTGCTTGACGACCACACCTTCGGCTAAGACTTTGTTGGATAAAATCGGGTACCCTTTAACACGATCACCAACTTTGAATTTGTATTGATAGCGTTTGCCGAGCCAGTAGTTATCCATCATCTCCCCTACGAGTTTGCTTATCTTCCCACAATCAACAGTTTAATACAAGGTCAACTATCGCTAATTTTCAACAGCAAATCTTTCAAAGGCTTAGTGTTGCAGAATTTTCCAGGCCATGTCAAATTAGTCTCTTCACCTTCTTTGAACCAAAACCATCCGCCAGAGATAATCCCCGTCAATTTTCCATCCTTAAAAGCTGGACCGCCCGAATCACCTGATCGGAACACCACATTGGCATAAGTTGTATCAGCACAAGTCGGTTGTGCTACCTCTCCATAGAAATGACGAATCTTCTTCAAAGACTCTTGTTTGCATGACAATCCGCCCAATCCGCAAAATTCCAACTTGTCTCTATGACAAGAATTCCTCTCAGCAATATCAACTGCCTTGATCTTCTTGGAAACAGTTGTTTTGATGATTGCAATGTCGTTGTCTTCATCCCAAACAACTACTTTACTGTCCTTTGTTAGATACAACTTGTTGTCAACAATGCTGCCAACTTTGACTTTGTGAGCGATTGTTTTGGGTAAACCCAAAACATTGTTTGGGTTTGGTTGAGAAACCACGTGAAGGGCAGTCATCACCCACGCACGATGCCACCATTTGTCTTCAAGACCAGTGTCGTTAGTTTTTACAACAACACCTGTTCCACAACCTTTGCCCATGTTATCAATACGAACAATCGATTTGTGGTGAGGAGCATCGCCGGGAGAGAAATTCCACAGGTCGCTGCCCCAGAGATTCTGACCAAACATCAGAAATAGCATTGAGAGTAATATCCTCATGTCAGCCTCCATATGTTATTAACTATATAGGAGTACATAAATAATAATGCTACATACATTAACGGGGTGAATTATGACTGAAAAAATGCCGATCAACAATGTGTCTGAATACCTAAAATCCGCTCAAAAAAACGGACAAGGGGCAACTCCACTCGTGGGAATGGGGCAAATCATCGCTCCACCACCTAAGAAATCCAACTGGGGACGTGCTATTCTCGCATCGTTAATGTTTGTAGCTGTGGGTGTAGGTGGACTTTTCACCTATAATGCCACAACATCGGTGCAGCCCACATTCACTGCAAAAGATCAAACAAAATCCTCCTCAATAGAGGCACGACCACAGATCGTTGCTATTGAGGAGGATAAAGGAAAAGAACCAATCGTTGCGAAAGAAAAGAAACGATCATTCTTTGGTTGGCTGTTTGGAGACGACTAAGGTTTGGCAAGTTTCTTGCATTCATTTACCTCTTTTTCAGTCATGTCTCTATTGCCACGGCACCTGTTGTCAATGGCGTTTTCAGGGATTGTTTCTCCCTCCCCATGAAATGCGTGTGCAAGAAGGTGACTGTTGACGAATCCGTCTTCAAGGTCCAAGCCCTTTTTTCGTTTTTCTGGTTCCTTGCAAAATTCATCCAATGTGTAGTCGCAAGCCTGCATTACTTGGCCAAGTGAAGTTATCTTTGAAAGTTGTGTGTTTGTATTCGTCTCAATACCCGCTTTCGAAGTATAGATCATTGTCGTTTTGCCATGGTATTTGCTAAGCCATTTTTGAGTAAACACTTTTAGTGATTCTGGGTCATAGTTGTTGTTTTTATGCCAGATCGATAAAGTTAGCCACCAACGCACAGCAGTCTCGGCAGGAGCTACAATCGGATGTTCTTCTTGACACCAAACCTGCTTAAACAATGCCTTCTTTTCGGCAAGGAAGGATTGGAACTTTTTAAGCTGTTTCTTAACTTCCTGATGGCCTAATTCATTGAATAGATCGGCAGCTTTGATCTCCAATGTCTCAGGGTCTTGTAATGCAGTGGGGTTCAATGTAGAACTTGCCACAGCAGGCGACCATCTACTTTTGTCACCAGATACAAATCTGACAAACAAAGACAAATTATCACGATAGGTTTTGTGAACTTCTGCCCTCTTTTGTCTTGGCTTACAATGTAAAGACTTCAATTGATCTTCAACACAAGCATGCAAATAACCCTTGTGTTCCCCTTTTGCGTTGGGGCCTGCATCCGATATTTTATGACTGTTGATATCTACATCTGATATGTCGTCTGCATCTGCTTCAGAATCACTGCCCACTGGCTTGCTTTTGCCAAATAAGGGCTCCCAGTCCCTTTCGTAATTTTCAAGCGAAGTAATGAAACGGCACGTGAACACCTCAAAAGGTGTAGCCATTGTGCCTATTTGCAATGATGCATAATGATCTATAGCCTCCGTGAGATCATCGTATATCAAACTTTGCTCTGTAATCGAACAGTCCTGTAGAATATCTTTGAACACCAATTTGTTCTTTCTACAGTATCTCTCAAAATCAACCAAAGCATGGATGGTGCGATTGGCACCATCATTAATGTACTCTATCTCATGTTCGTCTTTCTTGAGCGTGTAGATTATGACACACCCAGGCACGATCCTGTTTTCCATGATCGTTTTCCACCACCTCACCTTTTTGGCCTTTCCCCAAACAGATCCACGTAATCTTTGATGTGGTGGGAGATGCAGTGTTTTTTGGTTAAAATAACGGTCGTAAAAGTTCCACAACGGAACTGTATTATTTCCAAGTAATCGCATTTGAACCCTTTCTAGGACGCTAAATAGGCTTGTTTTCCTATCATAGTGGCTTCTCAGTCAAAATCTGAAACTGATTAGAAAAAAAATTAATGACAAGGACCGTAATAGGTGAACCTGTCATTCCAAATGGGTACAATCCTGTACCAGCAATTGTCATCGCTTAAGCCGCTTTTGCGGTCCAAGACTTCAATAAACCATTCGTTCATTGCAAACAGATGGATATAGAGATTCTATCCCATCCCTAGCTTTGAAACTGTCCCTGGCCACCAAATGGGCCACTTCTAATTTCACCTTGTACTGTTTGACAAGGTGATGCACAAACTTGTGCCAGAACCTCTGGAGCGGCACCACATCTTCATCCAGTTCGCACCCAAGCCGAACATACGTAATGTGGTGCAGATCCAGGTTTCTTCTCAGACCCGAAACAAAACAAACATTGGGTTTTCGACTGAAGTAATCAGTTCGGAAATTTACCCAGTGATCACAAACGTGATATTCATCAAGACTGAAGAACCCAAGCTGTTGAAGGCTGTTTGGGCGTGTGAAACCATTGAAGCGATAATGAGATTTGGGGCGTGAGATGATCTCGTAATCTAAGATGCCCTTTTTTCTCAAATCACGAAGAATGCGACTGGGAGAATCAGGAGAAACCTGGGCTTTTGCACCGACATACCTCTGAAGTTCACCCATGTGAAATTCAAATCCCGCCACACGGTCTTCAAAAAATTCAACAATAATTGGTGCTATCTTAGACTTTACTCGCTCTAAGTTGACCTTTTGTATCTCTGAATCATTCATTAACGAATTCCTTTTCGTTACAATCAACATTAACATAGACCAATGCCGAAAATGATTCAAGACTAATTAAGCCAACCTTCCTTTGGCGATTTTGTTGTAAGACTTGATCGGCTTGTTCTTAGCCCTGGTGCGGTTTCTGTACATGACACGTAAACCATCAGCCACCCGCTTTTGACCAGCAACGTACTCGTGCTTCTTTTCCATCCAAAAAGTATCAGTGATTATCTGCTCTCGGAAAAGAACTTTGATGTCACCAGCAGATACGGTTTGGCAAGAAACTGTTATGTTTTCGCTAAAAATATCAAGAGCCACATGGCCAATCTTACAACCGTTCTGGATGATGTCGTAATAGTTGGGACTCAATTGAAATCGAACAAACTTTATCGAAGACCAGCTTCTTTTTATCCAGTAATTTCTCATTGCCTATTAGAGAAATGTAACCCTGAATTCTGGCCCTAAATGACTAAATTTGGTGCAAACCTTGATTTCTTTTTGTCATATAGCTAAGTTGCTTTGAACTCTAACCAAAGGTTTATTATGAGCTTGCAAAAAATATTAGCGTTTTTGTTCTTTATGTTTGGAAACAACACAGCACCACCGGCCCCAGA